>OHNK01000759.1_pt1 | contig 18363 bp, 10 predicted proteins | sample 1569551 | NCBI WGS metagenome assembly OHNK01 (sample SAMEA3879518, study PRJEB24766) | human gut metagenome | biome: human-associated habitat; feature: feces | place: USA | collected 1985/1987 | reverse complement strand
GAGATCCGTCAGATCCTGACAAAAATGACGGAATATGGAATGGGCGAAGTAACAGTCAGGATCGGGACAGAACTTTCTTATAAGAATGAAGAGATTCAGACAGGAACAGCAAGATCACTGCTTCATTACAAAGGAGAGAATCTGGCGGTCCTTTATATTGAAAATGAATCCGGCGGCGAAAGCCCGGTGATTCCGGCAATTCCGGATGATACATTTGTACGTGGCGATGTACCGATGACCAAGGAAGAAGTAAGAAGCATTTCGATTGCTAAACTTAAGATTAAGAAAGATGCAGTTGTATATGATGTCGGAGCAGGAACAGGCTCTATTTCCGTAGAGGCCGCCATGGTTGCAACGCAAGGTAACGTCTATGCAATTGAACAGAAAGTGGAGGCGCAGGAACTGATCCGTGAAAATGCAAGGCGGATGCACGTGGATAATCTGCATGTGATAGAAGGTATGGCGCCGGAGGCACTGGAAGAACTGCCGGCACCTGATTGCGTATTTATCGGGGGCAGTAAAGGAAAGTTGTATGAAATCCTGGATGCTATCCGGAAGAAGAACCCATTTGTACGGGTGGTGCTCAATGCAATCTCACTCGAGACGATGATGCAGGTGTTAAAATATACGGAAGAGAATGAGATAGAAGAGGCAGAAGTCATTCAGGTAGCGGTAAGCCGTGCGAAAAAAGTGGGCAGTTATCATATGATGAATGGACAGAATCCGATCTATGTGATCAGCTTTACGAGCAGACCGGCAAAAAAGGAAGCAGATCCGGAAAATGAAGACGATTTCGTTCTGGAAGAAATCAATCTGGACGAGGTGGAACCGGAAGATATGACCGGAGATATTGTGGAGGATATTACGAAAGTGATCTCTGTAGGGGATCTGACACCGGAGAAAATCCGGGATATGGACACGGATGTGGAGAAATTCCCGGAGATATTCCGTACTTATAATGCGAAACTCAGGCAGATGCAGATGATCGATTACGATGATCAGATGATCTACGCCCTCAGAATTCTGGAACAGTATCCTGAGGTACTTGCACATTTCAGGGAGCAGTATCGGTATTTCTGTGTGGATGAAGCGCAGGATACTTCGAAAATACAGCATGATATGATCGACCTGCTGGCGGCGCAGAGCCGGAATCTGTTTATGGTGGGAGATGAAGACCAGAGTATCTACGGCTTCCGGGCAGCTTACCCGCAGGCACTTGTCTCCTTTGAGGACAGACACCCGGGAGCAGGGATCCTTCTCATGGAGACCAATTACCGCAGCAGGCAGGAGATCGTCCGGGCGGCGGATACTCTGATCCAGAAGAATAAAAACAGACATCCGAAGAAGATGACCGCGGCCAGAGAAGGTGGTGGCTGCGTTACAGAGATCAAGGCAGTATCCAGACAGGGACAGTACAATTATCTGCTGAAAGTAGCCCAGGACTGTGAACAGGAGACGGCAGTATTATACCGGAATAACGAAAGTGCACTTCCCATCATTGATCTGTTGGAACGTAAAGGATTGTCCTGCCGGGTGAAAAATTCGGATATGACCTTCTTTTCCCATCCGGTGGTCAACGATATCTGTGATTTTATTCAGTTGTCTCTGGATCCATGGGATGGGGAGGCATTTCTTCGGATCTATTACAAAATGGGAGCCGGTATCAGCAAAAAGGCGGCCATGGAGGCGGTGGATGCCAATACCAGACGACTGACACTGTTGGATACGGTGGCGGAAATGGATGAGGTATCCGTTTACACCAGAAAACAGTGCAAGGCACTGGCTACCCATCTGGACAATATGCGGTATGAGTCAGCAGGAAAAGCTATCTACCGGATCCTGAATTATATGGGATATCAGGAATTCATGGATACCCACGGGTTGGACAGTGGCAAGGCGGAGATATTAAAGGCCCTGGGAGATCAGGAGAACAGCCTGTTTGATTTCCCTGCAAGATTACAGAAGCTGCAGGAGATGATGCGAGAGGGCTACGGGGATCCGAAGAGTAATTTTATCCTGTCCACGATCCATTCCAGCAAGGGACTGGAATACACAAGAGTGTATCTGGCGGATATGCTGGCGGGAGTGATCCCTTCCCAGATTCCGGGGAGGGGCTGTGTACCGGATTCCCCGGAGGCAAATGCCTATGAGGAAGAGAGAAGGCTTTATTATGTGGGAATGACGAGAGCGAAGGAACAGCTGTATGTATTTACCTTTGGACCGAATCTGACCTCTGCTTTTTCAGGAGAAGTGTTTGAGAAAACGAAGCCGTTAAACGCTGTAAGAAAGACCGGTACGGCTGTCGGGATCAGAGGCTCGCTGCTAAAGACACCGGACAAAAAGGTGCAGAAGCTGCCGCCACGGGAAGTGGAGGCCTGCATCGCAGCCTGTGAGTCCGGACGGGAAGTACAGCATCAGAAATACGGAACCGGCAGGATTGCGTCCGTATCGGCTGACGGCATTGCCCAGATTCTGTTTGCAGGCGAAAACAGTACCAGAAAAATATCCCTTCCCATTGCGTTTTCCGGGAAGATACTTACCTTAAAATAATACATACCAGAGAGGGACAGCGATGTATACAATCGTAGTGGCAGATGACGAAGAGGAATTACGCAGAGCAATCATAAGGAAGATCGACTGGGAGAGCATCGGATTTCAAGTCGTGGGGGAAGCGGAGAACGGCATCGAAGCTTTGGAACTGGTGGAGAGGATGGAACCGGATCTGCTGCTTACGGATATCCGGATGCCTTTTGTCTCCGGAATCGAGCTGGCAAGACAGGTCAGAGAGGTACGTCCTACCACACAGATCGCCTTCTTAAGCGGCTTCGATGAATTTTCTTATGCCCAGCAGGCCATCCAGTACAATATCATCAGTTATATGTTGAAACCTATCACTATGGTGGATCTGACGGAAGAACTGAAGAAGATCAAGCTTAAGATCGACGGAATCTTTGCGGAATTTGATGCCAGAAAACATGATAATCCGGATCTGCAACAGTTTTTTCTGCCCCTTTTGCTAGATGATTATGCCAGCTTTGAGGGGCAGGACCGGGAGGAACTTTTACAGGAACAGGCGGTTGGCAACGGCTTTTTGAAGGATCGTAATAATGCCTTTCAGTATGCGGTGCTGGCCATCACGGTGGAGGATACCAACGGGAAGAACCGTACGAGACCGGAACTGGTACATTCCGTGGATATGATACTGCAAAAATATATGAAGCATTATTCTTTTGCCATGGACGGCAGGATCATTGCAGTGCTGGCGGCCACCACGTCGACCTTCGACCGGTATCTGCATATTGCCGTGGGAGAGATGGTACAGAGTACGGAACGCATTCTGAAAATGCATTGTCATATCGGTGTCAGCCGTATCAGAGAACATCTGGGAGAATGCCACGAGGCCTACAGAGGAGCTATGAGTGCATTGGGATATTGCACTCCGGGAGAGAGCGGCATCCATTATATTGCCGATGAAGAGCGGGATAACACCATGGACATGGAGCTGGCGGCGGAATGTGTTACTCAGATGGAGAATCTGATCCGTGGTGGTTCCCGAGAGGAACTGGAAAACTATCTGAAGGATGTATTCGGCAAACTGGAGGTGCAGCAGGATGCTGCCCTGAAATGCAAATTCCTGATCTTCCGGATGTCCTCGGCGCTGATCCGCATTGCCTATACGGTGACAGAAGATTCCGCCCTGCTCCAGCGTTTTGCCATGCTGGAAGGTCCGATACGGGAATCCAGGGATCGTTTCACGGCACTTTGCCTGGAAGTATGGGAACTGGTCAATGCGGGCAAGAAAAAGAGCAGCCAGATCCTGTGTGAAAAGGCCATGCAGATCATCGACAAGGAGTATGGGGATCCGTCCCTGTCTCTGGTGGGCGTCAGCAACAGCATTCATGTGAGCCCCAATTACCTGAGTGCCCTGATCAAAAAAGAGACCGGGTCAAGCTTCGTGGATCTGTTGACGAAAAAGAGGATCGAAACGGCAAGGGAACTGGTACTGGGCAGTTCCATGAAGATGCGGGAGATTGCGGAGCGCTGCGGTTACAGCGATCAGCATTATTTCAGCTACTGCTTTAAAAAGTATTGCGGGGTATCTCCCAATGCCATGCGACAGGAGAAAGAATAAGATATGAAGAAGCAAAAAACGTCCCTTTCTTTTATCATTACGACATTAGTGGTGGGACTGGTTACCCTGTTTTTGCTGTGGTCCACTTTTTACTTTTTTTCTCTTTATGTCGGAAGTATGAAACAGGCGGCACATACCAGCAGTGAACAGGCGGTGACTCAGGCTTCCAATACCATTTCTAACTACATCGGAGATATGCAGGAGATCATGAGTCTGATCGAGAAGGATCTGACAAAGAGCGGCGGAAGTACCGGGCAGACACTGGAGACTCTTTGCAGTGTCCGGTCGGATCTGGTGGCGGTCTATATCTATGATGAGCAGGGGAAGCTGGTGGATTCCCATACGGGAACTCATACTCTGAAGGAACATTATCTGAAGGATCTGTCTTATATCGAACTGGATTCCTACAGCCCCGGGGTACTCTATCTGTCGGAACCCCATGTGGAATCTCTGTTGCAGGACTATTATCCCTGGGTGGTATCGGTCTTACAGGAGATTCCCGGAGCAGACGGACAGAAGCTGCGGGTAGTCATTGATATCCGTTTCTCCAAAATATCGGATTATGTGGACGATGTGGGAATCGGACAGCATGGCTACTGCTTTATCACAGACAGTAACGGAGAGATCATCTATCATCCCCAACAGCAGCTGCTGTATTCGGGTCTTAAGACGGAAGCCACGGAGGGACTGGATCTGAGCCACAACGGTTCCTTTGAGACCGAAGAACTGATCTGTAGTGTCCGGGCGCTGGATAACTGTAACTGGAAGGTGGTGGGTGTCAGCTATATCAGTGAACTGGTGACGGCCAAAGAGATGGAACTGGTGGGAAACATCTGTGTCATGCTGACAATCATTCTGCTGACGACCATGGTGGTCAGTGTTCTGGTATCCAGACTGGTGACCAATCCGGTGCAGCGGCTGATCCGGGCGATGGAAGAATTCGAGAAAGATGCGGTTGGATATGTCTATCAGCCAGTGGAAGGCACTACGGAGATCGAGGCATTGTCCCAGTCCTATGAGCACATGGTGAGGAAAATCCAGAAACTGATGAACCAGGTGCGGCAGGAGGAAATTTCCTTGCGAAAAACAGAACTGAAGGCTTTGCAGGCCCAGATCAATCCCCACTTCTTATATAATACGTTGGATGCCATCGGGTGGCTCTGCGAGGAAGAAAGGTGTCAGGATGCCGTGGAGATGGTCAATGCTCTGGCGAAACTGTTTCGTATCAGTATCAGCAAGGGGCACGAATTGATCACCATTGAAAAAGAAGTAGAGCATGCCAGAAGCTATTTAAAGATCCAGAATTTCCGCTATAAGAATCAGTTTTCCTATGAGTTTCAGGTGGAAGAGGACTGTCTGCAATATTACTGTAACAAGATCACCCTGCAGCCCATTATCGAAAATGCCATCTATCACGGACTGGACCGCATGGTGGATGAAGGACGGATTCTGATCCGCATCTACAGCGAAGGGGAAGATGTGGTCTTCCGGGTGGAGGATAACGGTGTCGGTATGTCAGAGGAACAGTGTCGGTCGATCCTTCATAAGGAGCCGGGAGATAATTCTGGCATCGGCATCAAGAACGTCAACGACAGGATTAAGATTTATTTCGGAAAAGAGTATGGTCTTTCCATAGAAAGCGAACTGGATGAAGGCACTACTGTGATCATACGGATGCCAAAGGTGGAAGAAAATGCAGCGGCAGGATGGGAGAAAGTATGAGAAAACAGAAAATGAAAAAAATACTGTCCCTGCTGGCTGCGGGTGTCCTGCTTCTTATGAGCATGAGTGGCTGCGGAAAAGAAGCTGAGACAGGGAAAACCCAGGTGGCTATGATCGTGAAGTCCACGGAGAGCGCCTTTTTTAAAAGCGTCTTTGCGGGTGCCCGGGCGGCGGCTACGGAATACAATCTGAATGTTACGTTTAACGGCCCGGAATCGGAAGAAGATTATGTGACCCAGAATGAGATGGTGCGGCAGGCCATGGAGGACGGAGTGGATGTGATCGTTTTCTCTGCGGTGGATTACAATGCCAATGCGGAGATCATCGGTCAGGCAGCCCAGAGAGGAATTAAGATCGTTGTCATTGACAGTGATGTCAACAGCAGTATGGTAAGCTGCCGCATTGGGACCAATAACCTGCAGGCCGGTGTGAAGGCGGCGGAAGCAGCTCTGGCGGTGGGAGAAGACGAACTGTATATCGGTATCGTGAATTATGATGTGAATTCCGCCAACGGGCAGCAACGGGAACTGGGATTCCGGCAGACGGTGGAGCAGGACCCGAGAGTAAAGGATATTACCACCATCAATGTCCTTTCCACCACGGAGGATGCCAGAGCGGGAGCAAAAGAGATGCTTTTGTCGGATTCCAGGATCAATGTGGTGGTGACCTTTAACGAATGGACCAGCCTCGGTGTGGGCTGGGCCATCCGGGATCTGGACCGGGGAGACAGGACGCAGGTGGTGGCGTTTGACTCCAATGTGGTCTCTGTGGGAATGTTGGAGACCGGGGAGGTGGATGCCCTGATCGTGCAGAACCCCTATGCCATGGGGTATCTGGGAGTGGAGACGGCAGCGAACCTGATCAACGGACAGACCGGCGGCCCCAGCGTGATAGACACAGCCACCACTATTGTGACCAGAGAGAACATGTACGAGCGGGAGAGCCAGAAGATATTGTTCTCTTTTGAAGAGAGAAAGTAACTATTCAGAACCCCATTCGCAAAACCGCTCTTTCAGAGCTATTCTTTTGCTCATGTGGTTACTTCGCCGAATAAGCATTACATAATTCTTACGAATGCAAGCGTTCGACGAAATTATGTAATGCTTTTCGGCTCTGAATAGTTACAAATTATGTACAGAACATGAACAAAATGTGTACAGAATAGTATATTTTTTAACCCCATGCGTAAGATTTTGTATATCTTTTATGTACAAGATGCCATATAATTACCTCATCAAGAGATGAAACACATACATTTTCATCAAAACAAGGAGGTATTTCATATGAAAAAGTTCATGTCACTACTGTTGGTCGGCATTATGATGCTCAGCCTCGTAGCGTGCGGAAAGAGCGGCGGAGGAAAGGGAGAGTTGAATGTAGGAGTATTCTATTACACCTACAGTGATACATACATCTCCAGCGTGCGTACTGCACTGGATAATGCGCTTACCGAAGCAGGCATCAAGTTCCAGAATTATGACGGCAACAGTAACCAGACCACCCAGAACGAGCAGATCGATACCGCTATTGCACAGGGTACCAACCTTCTGATCGTCAACATCGTAACATCCGGTTCCGTAGACGCTTCCCAGGCCATCGTTGACAAGGCAAGCGCAGCAGGAATCCCTGTAATCTTCTTCAACCGTGCGGTAGAATCCGATGAGGATGAAGGTAAGGTATTAGGCAGCTATGACAAGTGTGCATTCGTTGGAACCGATGCTCCCGAAGCAGGTCATATGCAGGGTAAGATGGTTGGTCAGTATGTAGTAGACAACTTCGATGCTATTGATCTGAATGGCGATGGCAAGATCAGCTACGCAATGTTCATGGGTCAGTTAGGTAACGTAGAAGCAATCTATCGTACCCAGTACGGCGTAGAAGATGCAGATGCAGTGATCACCGCAGCAGGCAAGCCCGCGCTGGAGTACTTCGATGCATCCAATACCGATAAGTATCAGGTTGACCAGGACGGTAACTGGTCCGCAACCGCAGCTAACAACTACATGACCACCAACCTGTCTCAGTACAATGAGTCCGCTGGTAACATGATCGAGCTGGTTATCTGCAACAACGACGGTATGGCTGAAGGCGTTATCTCCGCTCTGAATGACAAGGGCTACAACTTAGGCGATGGCAACTGCACCACCATTCCTGTATTCGGTGTTGATGCAACTGACGCAGCCAAGCAGCTGATCGCAGACGGCAAGATGACCGGTACCATCAAGCAGGATGCAGAAGGTATGGCAAACGGTATTGCTTACCTGGCTAAGAACATCCAGGCTGGCAAGGATCTGATGGCAGATACCGACAGCTTCAACATCTCTGAGAAGGTTAGCAACAAGATCTACATCCCTTACGCTACTTACACCGGAGAATGATCTGAATAACAAGTAAATAAAAGAAGCGGCTGCTGCATCTGGCGGCGGCCGCTCTTTATGTATAGGAGGATGCGTATGGGACAGGAAGTATTACTTCAGATGACAGACATATGCAAGGAATTCCCCGGCGTAAAGGCACTGGATCATGTATCCCTTACCGTAAAAAAAGGAACGGTACACGCGCTCATGGGAGAGAACGGCGCCGGTAAATCCACCTTAATGAAGTGTCTGTTCGGCATCTACAGTAAGGATGCAGGCAAGATCGAACTGGAAGGCAAGGAAGTCAATTTCAAAAATTCCAGAGAAGCACTGAATAATGGAGTGGCCATGGTTCACCAGGAACTGAATCAGGCACTGAAGAGAAATGTCATGGATAATATCTGGCTGGGCCGTTATCCCATGACAGCAGGCATTATGGTCAACGAGCACAAGATGCTGGAAGACACCAACAAGATTTTTGAAGAACTGGGGATCGCTGTAGACCCCAAGAGAATCATGAGTACGATGCCGGTATCACAAAGGCAGATGGTAGAGATCGCGAAAGCGGTATCCTACAACAGTAAGATCATTGTATTTGACGAACCTACTTCATCCCTGACGGAAGAAGAAGTGGAGCATCTGTTCAAGATCATCAATATGCTTCGTGACAGAGGATGCGGTATTATCTATATTTCTCACAAGATGGCAGAGATCCTGCGGATCGCAGATGAAGTCACCGTCATGCGTGACGGTACCTGGATCGCAACAGAGCCTGCACAGAACCTGACTACAGACAAGATCATCAAACTGATGGTAGGCCGTGAACTGACCAACCAGTTCCCGCCCAAGACCAACAAGCCCGGTGAAGTGGCATTGGAGGTAGAACACTTAAGCGCGAGATATTCCTTGCTGCAGGATGTATCCTTTAAGGCTCGAAAGGGTGAGATCGTAGGTCTGGCCGGACTGGACGGCAGCGGCAGAACGGAGACACTGGAGAATATCTTCGGTGTGGCCACCAGAAAAGACGGTGTGATCAAACTGGACGGCAAAGAGGTCAGAAACCGCAATGCCAGAGAGTCCATTAAAAACGGTTTTGCACTTCTGACGGAGGAACGTCGTGCCACCGGTATCTTCGGAATCCTGAATATCCGGGAGAACACGGTGATCTCCAGTCTGAAGAAACATAAAAAAGCAGGATTTTATCTGAGTGATAAATCCATGGAGAAGGACACTGCATGGGCCATTGATGCCATGCATATCAAGACACCTTCCCAGAAGACGAAGATCCGGTCACTGTCCGGTGGTAACCAGCAGAAGGTTATCCTCGGCAGATGGCTTCTCACAGAGCCGGAGGTGCTGATGCTGGATGAGCCTACCAGAGGTATCGACGTAGGTGCAAAGTACGAGATCTACCAGCTGATCATCGATCTGGCCAATAAGGGCAAAGTTGTCCTGATGGTATCTTCGGAGATGCCGGAGCTGCTGGGTGTATGTGACAGAATTCTTGTCATGAGCGGCGGTAAGCTGGCAGGAGAAGTAGATGCCAAAAATACGACACAGGAAGAGATCATGTCTCTTGCTGCAAAATATGTATAGGAGGATATGCGTATGAATCCCGGCAAAGCAATTCAGAATAAAATTAACGGCGTAAAGCAAAATTTTGCAGACTACAAGAAGCTGGACAGCAGAGACAAGAAGACCTATTGGAAAGAATTTTTACTTAACAATGCCTTATACATCCTGCTGATCGTAGCAATTATTTACACTTACATCCAGAACTCCAATTTCCTGTCGGCGGCTTCCATTGTCAACATCATCAGCCTGTCCGCGGCGAACCTTCCCATTGCCTGTGGTATTGCAGGATGTATCGTATTGACAGGTACCGACTTGTCCGCAGGACGTGTGGTAGGACTGACCGCATGTATCACGGCATCCCTGATGCAGTCCGTGACTTATGCCACCAAGATGTTCCCGAACCTTCCGGTACTTCCGATCCCTCTGGTGATCCTGATCGTACTGTTGGTCGGTGGTATCGTGGGATGGGTCAACGGTTTCTTCGTAGCGAAATTCCAGTTGCATCCCTTCATCGTAACTCTGGCTACCCAGTTGATCGTATACGGCCTACTGTTAATGTACATCATGATCAACGGCAATAACGGTCAGCCTCTGTCCGGTCTGGATCAGCACTTCAACGATGTGGTAAAGGGAAGCGTGATCTCCTTCAATGCCGGCGGCGCGAGAATCGCCATTCCCAACTATGTATGGCTGGCAGCTTTGATCGTTGTTATCATGTGGTTCATCTGGAACAAGACCACCTTCGGTAAGAACATGTTTGCAGTAGGTTCCAATCCCGAAGCAGCAAAGGTATCCGGTGTTAACGTAATGAAAACCACCATTTTAGTACATACACTGGCAGGTGCCATGTACGGTCTGACCGGTTTCATCGAGTCTTCCCGTATCGGTTCCAACACAGCAAATACCGGATTGAACTACGAGTGTGATGCCATTGCAGCTTGCGTTATCGGCGGTGTCTCTTTCGTAGGTGGTACCGGTAAGATCAGTGGTGTCGTACTTGGTGTATTTCTCTTAAGAATCATCTTCGTAGCACTGAACTTCCTGTCCATCAACATGAACATGCAGTATGTGATCAAAGGACTCATCATTCTGGTTGCCTGCGCGATCGATATGAGAAAGTACCTGGTAAGAAAGTAATGATATAAGACTCACCCATAGAAAACATCCGTGACTGCTTGCAGGTAAAGGATGTTTTCTATGTTGGGAGTAAAACAATATGAGTATGAAGGACGACAGTCCGGAATACGAATATTGGTTGCAATTTCGAGAGTGCGCAGCACATAGAAATTGCTTATGATAGATTAGGAAAAGGAAAAATTATGAATCAGGAACAAGTGACAACAGAGAATACAGAAGAAAAGGCAGCAGAAGTCACCACGCAGTCGGAAACGACGCAGCAGCCGGAGGAAGCAATCCGTCCGAAAGGAAAATGGTTCGGCCGCGGCATTTACGGAAGCAAGGATGTTCCCATCCGCATTCTGGACGGCCTGATCGGTGTCCTGATCGTGGTGATCGTGGGAATGATTATTTTCTTCGCGGTACGCGGTGGATTCAACATTGTGTACGATACGGACGGCGGAAGTGAAGTGGCAGCCCGGAAGGTACGCTACGGTGAATTCCTTACAGAGCCCGAGACCCCTTATAAGCCCGGCTACACCTTTGACGGGTGGTATACGGAAAAAGAGGGAGAGACAGTGCTGTGGTATTTCCAGTCGGAGAAAGTCACCGGCGATATGACTCTGACCGCTCACTGGGTTCCCGCACAGTTCACCGTGAAATTCGACTATGACGGCGGCACCGGTGCCGACGGTTCCACCGTGGAATCCAAACAGGTGACCTTCGGCGAGACCTACGGTGAACTTCCTACCCCGGTAAAAGAGGGCAGTGCCTTCGGCGGATGGGAGTACAGCGGCCAGATTATTACCGCAGACACCGTCGTCCAGATGACCGGGGAGCATGTGTTGACAGCCACCTGGAATTAACTGAAGAGTTAGTGAAATATCCCCGTAGCCCGTATTGGGGCTAAGAACCGCAGACCCGTTTCCACTTCGGACGCAGACCGTAGCGGTACATAAGCGAGGAAAGTACCCTCGCTAAGTACCGACGGCTGCTTAGAGTCTGCTTGTCCTTACCCCAACGCGGGCTACTGTTTTTTCGCAGGCTTTCCAAAACGCAGAATGCCCGCGGCGGATGGAATGTCCTTCCGAAGATGTTTGTCGGGAGGTGGTGATATTTTCTCGAAAAGTGTTGAACATCAGGGTGGAGCGAACAGGACGTTCGCGACAGGCGGACGTTGCCATGGATGGCAACTGGAGCCGTGCCCGTGCGGTTTAGAACCGCTACTCACTTTTCGTCAGAAAATTCCCACCGGGAGACCTTACATCGAGGAAGGACATTCCGTCCGCCATGGGCGTTCGTGGATTTGTTTCACTAACTCTCAATTTACTCTGCCAGTTCTTCCCACTGTTCATATAATTTTTCCAATTGTTCCTGGCAGGCTGCCTGCTCTTTGGACAGTTCCTGCAATTTTGCCACCTGGGTGCCGATGGCGGGATCGGACATTTCGGTGTCAATCTCGGAGACACGGGCTTCCAGTCTGGCAATCTGTTCTTCGCATTTTTTCAGGTCGTTTTCTTTCTTGCGGAGTCGTGCCTGTTCTTCTTTCTGGGCTTTCCAGTCCAGCTTAACTTCGGATTCTGCAACCTTAGCGGCAACTGTGTTATCTGCGTCAGCACTCTGTGGAACACTGGCTTCTATTGCAGCCATCACGGTGTCGTGCTTTTCGAGATAATAGTCATAATTTCCAACATAATTTACGAATTGTCCCTCCGTCAGATCCAGGATCCTGTGGGCGGTACGGTTGATGAAGTAACGGTCATGGGAGACATACAATATGGTACCTTCGTAACCGTTCAGGGCATCTTCCAGTATTTCCTTGGACATAATGTCCAGATGGTTCGTCGGCTCATCCAGGATGAGGAAGTTTGCGTTGGAGAGTACCAGCTTGGCGAGAGATACACGACCGCGCTCGCCGCCACTCAGATCACTGATACGCTTGAAAACATCCTCCCCGGTGAAGAGGAAAGCCGCCAGCACATTGCGGATCTGGGTATTGTTCAGGTAGGGATAATCGTCGGAGATCTCTTCGAACAATGTCTTCTCGCTGTGGAGCACATGATGCTCCTGATCGTAATAGCCGATCTCCACATTGGAACCTAATCGGAAGGTACCCTGATCTGCAGGAACGAGACCGTTTAAGATCTTAAGCAGAGTGGTCTTGCCGCTACCGTTGTCACCGATAATCGCCACATGTTCGCCGCGTTTGATCTCGAAATTGACATCCGTGAAGAGCTTATGGGAATCAAAGCTTTTGGCCAGATGCTCCACAGTCAGCACATCATTGCCACTTAAGATCCGGGGCGTCAGAGTCAGCTTCATATCCGTGCGGACCTCGGAGGGTTTTTCGATGACCTCGATCTTGTCCAGCATTTTCTCCCGGCTTTCCGCCCGCTTGATGGATTTTTCCCGGTTGAAGGACTTTAATTTTTCGATTACTTCTTCCTGATGTTTGATCTCACGCTGCTGGTTCATATAGGCATTCCAGGCAGCAACGCGCAACTGTTCCTTTTTTACGGCATAATCGGAATAATTTCCCATAAAAGTCGTAGCCTTGGACTGGTCGATCTCGATGACTTTCCCGGCGATCCGGTCCAGAAAATACCGGTCGTGGGAGACGATGAGAACGGCTCCCTTGTAATTCAACAGATAAGTCTCCAGCCAGGCGATGGAATTCATATCTAAGTGGTTCGTCGGCTCGTCCAGGATGATGAGATCAGGGTTCTGTAACAGAAGCCGTCCTAACGCCACACGGGTCTTCTGACCGCCGGAGAGCGTGGCAACCAGCTTGGAGAATTCATCTTCGGTAAAACCCAGTCCCTTTAACACACCGACCAGCTCACTGCGGTAGAGATAGCCGCCGCCGGTCTCGAAAGCATGGGTGAGAGAGGTGTACTGCTTCATCAGGTCTTCCAGCGCATCTCCTTCGGCATGCTTCATATTGTTTTCACATTCCTGGATCTTTTCTTCCAGGCGCAGCAGATCCGCCTTGACAGATAACAGTTCTTCGTAAATGGTGTGAGAGGTATCCACAGTGCTGTTCTGTGCAAGGTATCCCAGGGTCTTGTCCCTCGCCAGAACCACCTGCCCGTCATCGGGAGTCATTTCCCCTACGATGATGCGGAGCAGTGTCGTTTTCCCGGCACCGTTGATGCCCACGATGGCAGCTTTTTCATGATCCTCTATATGAAAAGAGACATTTTTCAATACCTGATTTTCTACAAATGCTTTTGAAATATTCTGACAAGATAATATCATGGTAGTAAGTATCCTTTATTTCCAACCCACGGAGACCGGGCTTTTTAAATTTTATTGTAACGAAAAGAAGAAAACCTGTCAATTCATTGACAAGTTTTTAACATATGGTGTATACTAAAAAAAATCGGAGGTGAAAGTATTGGAAGTAAAAGAAATTTCACAGGCTGTGATTGGCAGACTGCCCAGATACTTTCGATATTTGGGGGAATTGAAGGATGAAGGTGTGGAACGTATTTCTTCGCAGGAACTTTCCGGACTGATGAAGGTGACCGCATCCCAGATACGTCAGGATTTTAATAATTTCGGCGGTTTCGGCCAGCAGGGCTATGGATATAATGTAGAATCTCTGTATCGTGAGATCGGTAAGATCTTAGGACTGGATAAGCAGCATAATTTCGTCATCATTGGAGCAGGCAATCTGGGAAGAGCGCTGGGCAATTATATGAACTTCGAACGTCGTGGATTTATCTTCAAGGGAATGTTCGATGCGAACCCGGAACTGGTGGGTAAGGATGTCCGCGGTGTGAAGGTCATGCCCATGGATCAGCTGGAATCCTTTATCCGGGAGAATGACATCGATATCGCTGTGCTGACGATTCCAAAGACCAGTGCTGTGGAAGTGGCAGATAAGCTGGTGGCTAACGGGATCCGTGCTATCTGGAATTTCGCTCATGTGGATCTGAATGTTCCCGAGGGAATTCAGGTGGAGAACGTGCATCTGTCCGACAGCTTAATGAAGCTATCCTATAATATTAACCGTTACAGTTCAGACATGAAATAAGCAAGCGTATGATTGCTTATTTCATAGGCGGAGTGTCTGAAAATGAATAAAAGGAAAAGTCGCAAGGCGATGACGGATGCGAAGCAGCCGCTTTTATGAATTTCAGCGCACCGAGAAATAATACAACATGAAGTAAGGCATCAAAGGAGTGATATTATGGGCAACGGTAACGCAGAAGAAAATGCACAGGACCGACAGGCTGCTTTCAAAGGTGCATTGACGGGAAAGCATCTGCCCGTACTCACCCTGGATAATAAATGGTATCGGTTGTTGAATAAGACCGGTTCCGTTCCGCTAAAAGAAACGGAAGATGCCCTGAATCAGCTGTTGAAACGACAAGGTAAGCTCAATACCGAGTCGAAGGATATCCGGAATCTGAAAAAGAAGCTGATGAAAGAGATCGTTCCTATGGTGGATGAGGCGGAACAGCAGGGCGAAAACAGTAAGCTGAACAAACAGATCGAGGATCATAAGCGCCTGATCGGGGAATGCAATGAGAAGCTGGAAGCATACGAAGATGAGTTAAAAGATATCCCCAGAGAGATCGAAAGAATAAATCTTCAGCTTATGATGTTTACTATGGACTGCTGCTATGATATTATGAAGGATAATGACAAACAGATCAAAGAGACTGCGGAGTGGGTGGGTGCGATCCGTATCGAACTGAAAAAACGTCTGATCGAAAAACAGCAGATGGAACAGCAGAATCAGGAGATCTACAACTACATGCATGATATTTTTGGTGCAGAAGTGGTCAATCTGTTTGACATGAAATATAATCCGGAGCAAAAATAGTATGAGATATCTGGTAACTGCACAGGAAATGAAGCAATACGATAAAAATACCATAGAGTACCTCGGCATCCCGGGGCCGGTTCTGATGGAAAGAGCGGCTCTGGCTGCGGAGGATTTTCTGAAAGAGCGCTTTGATGCCGTGAAGGAACGGACAAAAGTGCTCATTTTTGCTGGTATGGGAAATAACGGAGGAGACGGTCTGGCTTTGGCGAGACTTCTTGCGGCGGACGGTTATACGGTAGCGGTACGACTTGTGGGAGATCCGGAGAAAGCCACAGAGCAATGGAAGAGCCAGTGGCAGACCCTGCAACATTTTCCGGTGAAGACAGACAGTAATACGCAGGCAGATGAATATAATGTGATTGTAGATGCCTTGTTCGGTGTAGGATTGAGCCGCCCGGTGGAAGGCATCTATGCGGAAGCCGTAGAAGAGATGAATGTGGCGGAAGGATTTAAGCTGGCACTGGATGTTCCCAGTGGGATCTGCTCGGACACCGGACGGGTGCTTGGTTGTGCTTTCCTGGCAGATGCAACGATTACTTTTGGTTTCTGCAAGAGAGGCCTTGTAATGTATCCGGGAACCGATTATGCCGGGCAGGTACACATTGCAAATGTGGGGATCGGACCGGAGAGCTTTCTGGGACAGAGCCCGGAGATGTATACTTATGACAGCTGTGAACAGCATCTGCCGGACAGAACATCCTCCGGGAATAAGGGAACCTTCGGCAAAGCTTTGCTGGTGGCAGGGAGCAACGGCATGGCCGGAGCAGCAATCCTGGCGGCAAGAGCGGCGTATCGTACCGGAGCCGGTATGGTAAAAGTAATCACCGCAGAGGAGAACCGGCAGATCTTACAGCAGGGAATTCCGGAGGCTTTGTACGGATCCTGCAGACAGCTGTCCGAGAGCATGGAATGGGCGGATGTTATTGCTGTCGGTCCCGGCATCGGCAGAGAGGAACAGGCACTGGAATGCCTGAAAAAAGTAGTGGAAAAGAGCAGAAAACCATTAGTGATGGATGCGGATGCACTGAATCTTCTGGCGGAAGAAAACGGTAAGGAATTGGCAGAGAAGCTGCGTACCCAGGGGGCAGAAGGCAGAATTATCATTCTGACTCCACATGTGGGAGAATTGTCCAGACTGCTTGCGAAGACCATCCCGGAATGCAAGAAGGAGCTTCCGGAGTGTGGCAGAGAACTGGCAGAACGGTTTCACGGTGTGGCGGTTGCCAAGGATGCAAGAACGATTGTATGTAAAGAACAGGGAGAATTTTATCTGAATACTACAGGCAACAGCGGTATGGCCACTGCGGGCAGCGGAGATGTCCTGACGGGTGTGATCCTGGGACTTTTAGCTCAGGGTATGAATGCAATTGATGCAGCTGTTAACGGTGTGTATCTCCATGGCAGAGCCGGTGAGCTGGCGGCAAAGCTCCATACGGAGTATGGGGTAATGGCGGGAGATATTGCGGATTGCCTGATGAAAGACTATGATGAGAAAGAAAGTGTGAAGAAATGATAAGCAAACTACAGGAAAAGATGAATTCCTACCAACGAGTATGGGCGGAAATAGATCTGGATGCCATTTGGGAGAATATGATCCATATGAAGGAAAATATTGCCCCGGAGACGAAGATACTGGCGGTCATAAAGACGGACGGTTACGGACACGGCGGTGTTCCCATTGCCAGAATGCTGGAGGATGTGGATTTTATGTTCGGCTATGCGGCAGCTACCTACGAGGAGGCACATGTCCTCAGGGAAGCCAGTGTGAAGAAACCGATCCTGATCCTGGGATATACTTTTCCTTATTGTTATGAGGAAATGATCCGGGAAGAGATCCGCCCGGCAGTGTATCGCAGGGATACCGTGGAAGAACTGGCAGAGGCCGCAGCAAAGGCCGGTAAGAAAGCCAAAGTGCATATCAAAGTGGATACCGGCATGGGAAGGATCGGTATCACTCCGGATGACGAAGGGCTGGATTTTGTAAAATTTGTCATGGAACATCCCGGACTGGAAGTGGAAGGTATCTTTACCCACTTTGCAAAATCGGATGAAGCGGATAAGACTTCTGCCAACCATCAGCTGGAACTGTTTCAGAATTTTATTGATAGAATACAGTCGGAACTGGGACTGGAGATTCCGGTAAAGCATTGTTCCAACAGTGCGGCAATTCTGGAAATGCCCCAGGCCAACATGGATATGGTACGGGCGGGAATCACGACCTACGGTTTATATCCTTCCGAAGAAGTAAGTAAGGATATTGTACCTCTGCGGGCTGCAATGTCTCTCTACAGTCATATCATTTACTGCAAGACGATCCATGCGGGGCAGAGTGTCAGCTACGGTGGATTGTTTACCGCAACAAAAGATACCAGAGTAGCCACCATCCCTGTAGGATATGGAGACGGGTATCCCAGAAGCCTGTCGGGAAAAGGCTACGTGCTGATCCACGGGAAAAAGGCCCCCATCCTCGGAAGGGTCTGCATGGACCAGTTCATGGTGGATATTTCCGGAATTCCCGGAGCCATGGAGGGCGATAAGGTGACGCTCCTTGGCGCAGATGGTCAGGAGCGGATCACGGCGGAAGAACTGGGAGAACTTTCCGGCAGATTCAATTATGAGTTTGT
>OHNK01000757.1_pt1 | contig 18377 bp, 18 predicted proteins | sample 1569551 | NCBI WGS metagenome assembly OHNK01 (sample SAMEA3879518, study PRJEB24766) | human gut metagenome | biome: human-associated habitat; feature: feces | place: USA | collected 1985/1987 | reverse complement strand
TAAATACGTATTTCTAATTCCTTTTCTGTTTCGGCACGGTTATGGCTGCTTATTCACGACCTTATATATGATTTTCATACACTTCAGAAGTAATTATTCCGTCATTGACGTGTAACTTGCAAATTCTTGCGTTTCGCCTGTCACCTGCAAGTCCGTCGTCCTCAATATCCCTTGCGTGATAAATCGCATACCATTGACCTTTGTATTTAATCATTGAATGATGGCCCGTGCCTTCTTCAAATTCATTTGCCTTCATAACAGGGTGATATGTGTTTTCGTCGGGATATTTTTCAAACTTAATCTTAGTAAGGTCGGTTTCGTCCGTCTTTGCCCTTGCATAGCCGATATAATAAGTAGGCTGTAAATAGCAGTTGCCAGAATACATAAGATACTGCCAATCGCCCTCTTTAAAATAGAAAGCACCCTCGATTGTGTGCCAATTTTCGCCCTTTTTATATCTGTCACGCATATAGATATCCTCGTCAAGGGTAGGTGTCAGCATTGTAACAGGCTTGCCTTCTGCCTTTTCCGGGGTCAAAAGGCGGTCGCAAACAATATATGTGCCGGGTCTTTCACCCTCAAAGGTGTTGGTTGAATAAAAAATAAACAAGCCGTTTTCATTTTTAACAACGTGCGAGTCGATTGAAAATGGATGCAAAAGCTGTTTTGCATTTTCAAAAGGACCGAGCGGACTTTTTGATGATGAAACGTGCATAGCCTGGTGGTGACCGCCTTGGTCCGGCTCGTCGTCAAAAAATTCAAACGAGCAGTAAAGATAATAAGTGCCGTCAATTTCAATCACGCTCGGTGCCCAAAAATCGTGAACGCCCTTTCCCTCATAAGTAAAAACTCTGCCGTAAAAATTCCATTTACCGAAAAGGTCATCGGCAAAATATGCGTAAATTCCGTCGCTTCCTGTGGTGTAGATATAGAATTTTCCGCCTGCCTCAAAAATGAACGGGTCTGCCTGACCGATATAATTTTCTTTGTTTATTTCAAGTAGATGCATAGTAAATCTCCTGTAACTTAATGGAATAATTTTACTATATTGGTGTTAATTTTTCAACAGTTAATCAAGATTTTTACATATATAATACCATTTGCAGTCGCTGCAAATGTCATTTGGTGTCGGTTTTATGCCGAGGGAAATAAGCTTTTTAACCTTTTTGTCGTAGCTTTTTACTTTCTCTTCTTCTTTGCATTTTCCGCCTTTATTGTTTGGGCAGTGCGAGCAAATCTCATCGCAATGTTCTACAAGCGTTATTTTTTCATTATTATATCGCTTTTTAACATTTGCCATATTCTTGCAAAAATCAGCACTGTATCCTTTGCCTTCAAATCTCGGAAGGCATAAAAGATGATGATATCTGATGTTCATTATTTTACAAATTTCTTAAGTCTGTTTGTAAGTATTGCGGCGATAACAATTTTAACTGCGTCCGGAATAAGGAACGGAGTTACGCACCAGCCGAGGATTGTTGCAAGAGATGCAGGGTCATTTGCTTTATTGTAAACTACCGCAAACCAAGCTGTGCCGAAAGCGTAGCAAACAAGTATACCGATTACCATTGAAATAATAAGGGGAATAAGTTTTCCCTTGAATTTGTCTGATGCAAAACCGACAATAAGCGCTGTAAATATAAAGCCGACAATGTATCCGCCGGTTGAGCCTAAGATTACGCCCATACCGCCCGAAAAGCCTGCAAAAACGGGAACGCCGATTGCGCCCAAAACGATGTAAACAAGCGTTGCAAGTGTGCCTCTTTTAAGCCCTAACAGTCCCGATACTAAGCATACACCCATGGTTTGAAGTGTGATAGGCACAGTAAGCGGAATTTGAATCCACGAGCATATTGCAATAAGTGCCGCAGATACGCCGATATATACAATGCTTAAAATTTTGTTTCTGTTTTTTGTGTTTGTTTCTTTTGCTTTTTCACTCATAATTTTTGCCTTTCAAAATAAATTTCTAAAAGATTATGCCACTTGAACGTTCTATTGTCAACTAAAAATTAAAACAGGGTTTACAATAGGCTTTAGTCTATTATGCCGTATTGTAAAAAAATAAAATAAAAGCTATTGATTAGTTTGAAAAACTATTGTATAATACTTACGTATTTTAAAAGGGGGATAACTACTTATGAGTGATTTTACTAAAGCTATTTGCGGTGATTGGCTCAACGGCAAGACTGTAATTGTTACAGGCGCATCAGGCGGTATGGGCGCAGGAATCGCAGCTACACTTATTAAAAAACACAACTGCCGTGTAGTCGGCGTTGCAAGAAATGAAGCAAAAATGCTTAAATTTATTGAAGAACTCGGTCCTATGTATAAAGACCAATTTTCATACAAACTTTTTGATGTTTCTTCAAGAGAAGCTTGGGAAGATTTTGCAGCTGAGCTTGCCGAGGAGGGTATTGTTCCGTCGGTTCTCGTTAATAACGCAGGTATTCTTCCTAAGTTTAAGAGATTTGACAGATATTCTTATGAAGAAATTGAAAGGGCAATGAACATCAATTTCTATTCTTGCGTTTACGGTGTAAAGACATTTTTACCTGTTCTTTTAACGCAGGATGATCCTGGTATCATTAATGTTGACTCATCTGCTGCTCTTATGACCTTGGCAGGTACTTCTATGTACAGTTCGTCTAAGGCTGCTCTTAAGGGCTTTACCGAAGCACTCAGAGTTGAGTTTAAGGGCAAGTGCTATGTAGGTCTTGTTTGCCCTGGCTTTACTAAGACCGATATCTTCCGTGACCAGTCAAATGCAGGCGGCAAGGGTCAAAAGGTTATGGATATGATTTCAACCGATTGCGACCTTATGGTTAAAATGATTATGTTCGGTATCGAGCATAAGAGACCTATGATGGTTCACGGTCTTGACGCTCATGCAATGTCAATCTTTAACAGACTTCTTCCTGTTGCAGGCTCAGAGCTTTTCTCTGCAATTATGAAGATGGCTGATATTGACCTTTTCAGCGAAGTGTTTGATGATTAATTAATCTATTAAAAAGGGTAAAAGTATCAATGGCGATACTTTTGCCCTTTTATGCTTTTAAATATCTTTTTAGGAGGTAACTATGGAAGATATCACTAAGAAAAAACACATGTCATTTAAAGAGATAGCCGCTTATTCGCTCGGTCTTTTCGGATTTCAGGCAATAGTTGGGCTTCTTAATTCATATCAGGCGGAATTTGACGGTTCGATTTTGGGCGCAAACGTCAGCGTTGTTGCAATTCTTATCTTGGTTGCAAAGATTGTTTCTGCCGTTGCCGACCCTGTGGTTGGTAATCTTGTTGACCGCTCAAAAAGCAAGCTCGGCAAGTTCAAGTCAATGATTGTATATTCAATCGCTCCGCTTCTTATTTTTACGGCGGTGGTTTTCGTTAAAGTTCCGTTTAAAGGCGTAGGTCTTTATGTTTGGATTTTCCTTACATATCTTGTTTGGAGCATTGCAATGACAATGGGCGACGTTCCGTCGCAGGGCATTGCTTCCGTTTTAACCCCTAACCCGACAGAGAGAACAAATGTTGTTTCTATTTCAAACACGTTTAAGCAAATCGGCTTTTCCGCTTGCGTTGTTATCGTTCCTATCGTTTGCCTTATTATTCCGAACGGCTCAAAGGTATTTGTTAAAAGCGGCGAAACCGACACACCGATGATTAGCTCGGAGTATTTCTTTACCGCTCTTTTGACTGCTGTTTTGGGTTGTGTTCTTTTTGCTCTTATTCCTATTATTAATAAGGAAAGAGTTACTAATACTTCTCAGGAAAAAACAACATTTAAGGATATGGCGCTTGCACTTAAGAATAATAAGCCGTTTTTGCTTGTAATCATTTCATATTTCCTCGGCTTCGGCAGGCAGATGGCTATGGGTATTCAGGTTCAGGCGGCTACCGTTATTTTGGGCAGCCAAAACCTCGTTGCCGTTTTGGGTATCGTTACCGCTGTCGGCTCAATGATTAGTATGGCGCTTTGCCCGCTTCTTATTAAAAAGCTTAATGAGAGAAATGCGTATATTCTCCTCTCTGTTTACGGCTTTGCGGCTTCTATTTTCTCGTTTGTAATCGGTCACTTCTGGTTCCAGTCGCCTAAGAATATGGTGCTCACCGTTCTTTTCTATGCGTCATTGTTCCTTATCGGCTTGCAGTTCGGTGCAGTTACTCTTATGCCGATGATTATGACGGCAGATGCAGTAGATTATTACGAGTATGAAACAGGCAAGAGAATGGAGGGCGCTTGCTACTCAATCCTTACCCTTACAATTAAGGTTTGCCTCGCTCTCGGTACTGCCGTTGGCCTTATCTTTGTTCAAAAATCAGGCTATTATGAGTCGCTTACTGCCGGCACATTTACTACCAAAACTAAGGATATTATCTTCTTTGCATATACCGCTTTGCCGGGTATCCTTGCTCTTATTTCAATCTTCCCTATGTTCAAATATGATATCGTAGGCGAAAAGAAAGCAAAGATTTCCTATGAACTTGCATCACGCAGAAAATAAATTATGATATAACAAAACCACCTGTATTCGATTGATACAGGTGGTTAATTTTTTGCAATTATCAATCAACGCCGTTGAGCTGCTTCCAATGGATTTTGCAATAATTTTTGCCGTCAATCGGCGGATAATCCTTATCGTCAACTCTTGCCTCGTTGTAGCAATCGTATTCGCCGTTGTATGCGCATCTGACTGCCTTGTCTCCGCCCTCCGTAAGGCTTGGAATAAATGCATAAAGGAAGATGCAAACTACTGCAAGAACGATTGCAACCGGTGCGGCTTTGCCGTTTGTTTTGTCAGTTATCTTATTAAGAACTTTGCCTAAATCAATATTATCAAGCTTTGTCTTTTCAAAAATAAATTTAACGACAAACTTAGCAATGAGATAGCCGAGCACGCCTGCAACAATACCTACCACAAAACCTGCGAGTACATCTGTTGCATAATGCACCATAAGGTAAACACGGCTGCCCATTGTGAAAAGTGCAATTACAGGGAAAATATAAGCAATTTTCTTTTTCTCGCTCTTGAAGCAGAGGAAAAGTGCCGTTGCGACTTCAAATGCGCCTGTTGTGTGACCTGACGGGAATGAATAGTCGCTCTCGCTGAGTGCGCCGGCGCCGATATACCATTTCCAATAATCTGCGTTGCCCTGAAGCGTATTGTAAGGCCTTACTCTAAGCGCCATAGGTTTAACCACAATGTTTGTAACAAGTGTGCCGATGACTACTGCGAAAATAAGAGATAAGCCGAATTTTCTCGTTCTTTTAAATAAGCAAAGAACTGCGCCCACAACAACAAGCGGAATTATAAAACCCTCGTCGCCAAAGGTTGTGAAAAATTTTGCAACGTATGTTAAAAATGTGCATTGCATTGAGCCGAAAAAGTGGAAAACCCACAAATCAAAGGATGAAAAAACTTTGTCGATATTTTCACCCAGAGTAAGCAAAATAGGATACATAATGCTTAAAACCTCCGTTGTTATTTATTACTATATTATACTACCAAAATAAGTTAAAAATTTCAATAAAAATGTTTAAACTATTGTTTATCTCTTGTACGTTATTTGTTAATAACGTCTTAAAAATTGCGTGGTAACATTTGATAAAATCAATTATTGAGGAATATATATGATAACTAATCCTTATAAGGTTTTGGGAGTGCCGGACGGGGCAAGCGTTGAAGAATGCACAAAGGCATATAAAAAGCTTGCTAAAAAGTATCATCCCGACCTTAATCCAAACGATAAAGAAGCCGAGGAGAAAATGTCGCAAATCAATGCGGCTTATGACCAAATTAAAAACGGCACGGCTAATCAAAGTGAATATTATTCTCCGTTTAGCGGCACGAGGGCTAAAGCAAATGCAAACAGTGCACCCGATTATTTAAAATCTGTTGCGCAGTTTATAAATACGGGGCAATACACTCAGGCAATTAATTTGCTCAATACTATTGAGGACAGAAATGCCCGCTGGTATTATCTTTCGGCGCTTGCTAATGCGGCAGTCGGCAAGTGGAATGTTGCGCAGGACCATATCCGTACCGCTTATGCAAAGGAGCCTGATAATATGACGTATCATCAGGCATACAGCGATATTACAAACGGCATTAATCCGCTTAAAAAGGACCCGTTTTCAAGCTTTTTCGATTTCGGCGATATGGGCGGTGCGCATACCTACACTTATACCAGTCCTAATCAAAACACACGCACATATACCGCAAGGCGTGGCGGTTGTGTTTCAAGAATTTTAAAAATTATCCTTATTATAATTATAATCAGGATTGTTGTTAGTCTTATCAGCGGCTTGTTTGCGTCAAGAACTTACTACTATACACCGCATTTTAATAACGGAAACTCGTACTCTCAGTCGCAGGATTTCGGCAATTCGAGCGACGGTTCAAACGACGGTTCAAATGACGGTTCAAACGGCAGTTCAAATGACAGTTCAAATGCGTCGGACTATTTCGGCAGTCCTAACGGCGGTGCATATAATCAATAAAGGTGAAAATTATGAAAGAATTTTTTAGAAAACAGGCATATAAGTTTCAGCAATTTATGATAGGCAGATACGGCATTGATAAGCTTTGGAGCGTGCTTTTAATCTTTTTCTTTGTCATAATTCTTTTGGCAAACGCTTTTTACAAGGTGTCAAAAATAACATATTATGCGATTGAGATTATGGCTTTTGTGCTTGTTGTTTTCGCAATTTTCAGAGTTTTTTCAAAAAATATCGAGGCTCGCAGAGCGGAAAATGCAAAGTGGCTTAAGTTTGAAAATAGCGTTAAGGGCTTTTTCAAATTTCAAAACGATAAATTCAAGCAACGCAAAACTCATAAGTTCGTTAAGTGCAAGGGTTGTAAAAAAACGCTTCGCCTCCCTCGCCATAAGGGCAAAATCAACGTGACCTGCCCTCATTGCCACGCTCAATTTGTCGTAAATACGGGCAAGAAAGCGACGAACAATCAATAAAATATCGTATAAAATCTAAAAAAAGGAAGAACAAATTTTGTTCTTCCTTTTTCCTTTTGTCGCTTATTTGGTTTTAACGGTTCTTACTTTGCTCCATGCGCCGTAAACCTTTTTGCCCGATACGCTTTTGTAAGCACGAACTCTAACGTAATATTTTTTCTTCTTCTTTAATTTGTTGATTTTAACCTTTGTTTTGCTTTTCTTTACGGTAACGGTTTTCTTGTTTTTCTTGAATTTCTTGTCGGTCGCAACCTGAATTTGATATCCGCTTGCGCCGCTTACCTTTGCATATCTTACCTCTAACGCTTTTTTATAGCCTTTAACCTTTTTGATTTTTGCCTTTTTCGGCTTGGTAATTTTCTTTTTGGTTTGCGGATTGTTTGCATTCGCTTCGGCTCTATAAAATCTATACAAGTTTTGTGTTAGGTAAAAGCTGTAAGGACCAGCCCAATTCTTGATAGCTATAAAATATTCTCCTGCTTTTAAATCCTCATATAATAATGTATCATCATTATATTTAGAAGGCCAAACAGTATGTCCATTTCCGTCATATAAATAAAATGCATCACTTATATATGAATCTTGATAAGGATATAATTGCTTGGCTCTTTCTCCCTCAAAGCCTGCATATAAATTGCCGCCGTCGAATTTGAAGTTGAATTTGTACGAAAAAGATGTTTTCGCTTTGGTGATGTTCATATAATCACTTGTATAGTTTTCTTTAACGGCAGCAGGAAATACGCCATAATATCTTTTGTCAAGGGATATTTCATTACCGTAAGCGATTACATTTGTAACAGTATTGTTATCTGCATAAAAACTTTGTGCTTTAGAAGTGAATGTTGTTGAAATTGTGCAATTAACAGGAGATTCGTTTCCGTAAGAAAAAAACGTAAGCGTATATGTACCCGGTAATATATCATATTCAATGTAATCGTTTATATATCCTTTAAATCCGCTTTCAAAATCTGAATAAAATTCTGTGTTTGAAAAACTTGTTTCAAAGCGCATGCTAAATTGACCGTCGCTGTCATATCCGGTAAGTGTGGCATTTATGTTTAGTCGAAGTGTACCTGCACTTGGAATATTATATGTATAATTAATTCTGCCTTTTTCATTTCCTGAAACATATTTACTTTCATTTGTAAGACATTGCGTGCTAATTGTTCCGGGTATAGGCAAAATCGGATATTGCTCTGCTTGTGCGCTGAATGGGACAATAAAAACCGACGTCATTATCATAATTAATGATAAAACTAATGCTAATAATTTTTTCATTATATTTTCTCCTTATTAATAGTTTTCTTCGTCGTAGTCGTCATAATTTTCGGTATAAGCTTCCTCGTCATTGCCGTTGTCAGTCTTTTTTTCTTCAAGCTCTTCAAGAATGATGTTTCCGTCCTTGTCGAAAACAAGATAGCAAGTGCCCACTCCGAAGTTATATTCGTTTTCGTCTTTTTGACTGCCGTCGTCGCCGTTGTAGGATAAAACGTAATTACCGTTTATAACCTGCAAGCCGTTGATATTGTTGTTTGCGCTGTCATAATAAGCATCGTCGCTGTTGTTCAAAATACTGTATTTAGCATCGATTGACCAAACAATCTTGCCCTTTTTGTCAACCTTGGTTACTAAATCCTTTTTAGTCTTGCTGATAAGGATTGCACCGTCGTCTGCCATAATAACCCTGACCTTTTCACCAACAAAGGTTGGCTCGATTTTGTCCTTGCCGTCTTTTGTATTGATTACATAAAGGTCATTGTCGGCAACAAGCATTATTTCGTCGCTTGTGTAGTCCATTGGGAAGTCGGTTACGTCCTCAAATTCACGGCTCCAAAGCTTTTTCAAATCCTTGTCGTAATATTCAAGGTTCATAATCTTTGTGTCCTTATCATAAACCGTGATTAAGTAATGCTCCAAATCCGCAGCAATATAAAGCAGGCGAGAGCCGTAACTGTCATCGCCGAAATTTCTTAAATCGGAAACAAAGCCGGATTCCTGAGAAAATACAAAACTTTTGAAATTATCGTTAGACTGATTGTCAAGCGTTACAAGGTATGAATAAAACCAAGTAACCATACTGTCCTTGTTGGGATTGCTAAGCTTGATGTCAGGACCGAAAATGTACGTTGCAACCTTTTTGATTGTGTCAAGGTCGAAGCGCTTTACGTTACTTGTGTTGTAAACATTGACTGTAGGCACGGTGTAGCTTTTGCCGTCTACAGTATATGTATCGACGCTTGTATATTTACCGTAAACATTTATTGCGTCGCCCTCAATCAGCCTTTTGCTGGTCTGCTTGCCCTTGATTACTATATAGTCGCCCTTTAATTTGTCCTTAACCGCATCATCAAAGTAGCCTAAATCACCGCTGTAAAATGTATCAACAAGAATTTCATAATCAGTATCGGTTGATTTGATTATCTTTTTTACATAAGCACCAAAGCTGATTTGCGCACCCTTGTAAACGTCGGGATATCTTTGAAGAGAATCATAATCCTGAATGTCAAAATAATCATTATCAAAGTATTTTAAAACTTCTTTTTGCTCTTCTGTAAGGTGTAGTTTATCGTTATCAAGCTTCATATTTGCAAAGCTGATTGACGCTTGCTCAACCGTTACACCTGTTTCGTTTTTGAGCGTTGTTTTTTCCTTTGTATCGGCAGGAAAGTGCCCTTTAACAAGCAGGAATACTATAATTCCCACAAGCACAATAATCACACCCGCCACTGCTGAAATAATGGCTTTCTTTTTCATATTCTACCTCCTAAAATTTAAAGCCTGAATTTGATAAAATAAACTTTAAATCAATCTTATTTTATCCTACTTTATCCTACTTGTCAATGCAAAATACCATTTTATAGTATAATCTCATTGACCAAAGGATATTATATATTAGGAGATGCGACAAAATGAAGCCATTGAAACCGCTTAAGGAAAAAATAAGCATAACAATTGACGCCGACATTCTGGAAAAGATTAAATATGAGGCGGAATGTGATGACCGTTCGCTTTCACAATATATAAATCTTGTGCTTAAAAATCATATCAATTCAAAAAATCGGTAAAACAAAAAAACCAAGGACGTTAAATCCTTGGTTTTTTGTTATGTAATGATAATTAAAGTTTCACCGCTTTTTATTCGGGGTCCCCGAAAAGCGTGAGCTTTTGGGGAAAAGGAGAAAGGAACGGAGTGTTTATTATAAATTTTGAAAAAATTTATTCAAACACGTAGTTTCTTTCGACGTTATTCGCCCTTCATTTCAAGAAGCTTAACCTTGCCGTCGTATGATGCCTGAGAAACACGGATTGAATCAGTGATTGCTGCTTCAATATCGTCTTCCTGAACGCCGAGTTCCTTAGTATACTGGTTGTTAATAAAGAGGTCGAGGTTCATAATATCAGGAAGGTTGAATGGGTCCATACCTGACTCAATGCCTCTCTTTTTGTAATCCTTGGCAATGCCAATCATACCAAGCTTCATCATCCAAGGCTGAACGCCGACAATCTTTCTGTCAGGACCCATACCTCTTGCTTCGTAAACGATTTTAAGGAACTTATCCCATTTCATATTATACATAGCAACAGGGATTGCTTCAAAGCCTGCCTTTTCTCTAACAGCAGCACCTGCGATAGCCTGACCTACCTGACGGCAAGTAAGCATTGCAGTACCTCCCTTTGGATAAAGGGTGAACGGAAGTTTGTCCATCATCTTAAGCTGCTCAATAAGGATAGTCCATACAGGCTTTCTGCCCGGCTGTGTGCCGAAAATGTAAGGAAGTTCAAGTACGCAAGTTGAGAAGTTGTCGTCAACAGCATTCTTGCAGATATCCTCTTGCATCATTCTTGCCTTGAAATACGGGTTTCTCTGCTGAAGTCCCATATCAGGTCTGCTCTTTGTAAGATAAGCAAAGTATGAGCCGAGAACTACTGCTCTCTTAACGCCGACCTTTTTGCAAAGAGGGAAGATTCTTCTAAGAGGAGCGTTGTTGAACTTGTCATAATAATCCATAACAGGATGAGGGAATTCAACTCTCTCATCAACACCTGCGGCATAGATGAATACATCGTTGCCCTTGAGCATTTCTTCAATTTCTTCGTCGCTCTTTTTGTTAATATCGCCGAAAACGATTTCCATTTCTTCAGGAATAGGAGCACCCTGAGGAAGAGGTGGCAAAGCAACGCTTGTTACTTTGTGACCCATTTTGATAAGCTGGGTTGCAGCTTCACAGCCAAGAAGGCCTGTGCCGCCAATCATAAAAATATTCATAATTTTTCCTCCGTTACGCAAAGCGTAATTTTTTGATTTAATTTCCTAAAAACGTACAAATACAATTATAGCACTATTACAAATTTTGTCAATAAAATAACAAAATCTGTATCAAAAAAAAGAAAAGAAAAACCTGCCGAGTATAATTACTCAATTCGGCAGGTTTATTGAAAGATTAATTACTTTCTGTTATTGTCACGTCTGTGATTATCTCTGCGTGGCTTTCTTGGTGTTTCGTCAATTTCGTTTTCAGGTTTCATTCCCTCAAGTTCGATTAAAGCATCTCTTCTTGAAAGATTGATTCTGCCCTGGTCGTCAATTTCAATACATTTAACGATAACAGAATCGCCGACGTTTACAACGTCCTCAACCTTTTCCGTTCTCTTAACGTCAAGGCGAGAGATATGAACAAGACCTTCCTTGCCCGGTGCAATTTCAACGAATGCGCCGAAGTTCATAATTCTTGTTACAACACCGTTGTAGAATGAACCAACCTCAGGGTCGGTAGCAATAAGCTTAACAATTTCAACAGCACCCTTGCACTTGTCTGCGTCAATGCCGCTGATATATACTCTGCCGTCCTCTTCAATGTTAATCTTAACATCGTAGTCAGCCTGAATTTCCTGAATTACCTTGCCGCCCTTGCCGATAACATCGCCAATCTTGTCAGGGTTGATGGAAAGTGTATACATCTTAGGAGCATACTTTGAAAGCTCTTTTCTCGGTTCGCTGATGCATGGAAGCATAATTTCATCAAGAATGTAATTTCTTGCCTTATGAGTCTTGGCAAAAGCTTCCTTGATGATTTCAGGAGTAAGACCGTGAACCTTAAGGTCCATCTGAATTGCAGTGATACCCTTCTTAGTACCTGCAACCTTGAAGTCCATATCGCCGTAGAAATCTTCAAGACCCTGAATGTCAACCATTGTCATAAAGTCGCCGTATACGCCGTCGTCGCCTGTGATAAGACCGCAGCTGATACCTGCAACGGGAGCCTTGATAGGAACGCCTGCAGCCATAAGTGAAAGAGTAGAGCCGCAGATTGAGCCTTGCGAAGTTGAGCCGTTTGATGAAAGAACTTCAGATACAACTCTGATTGCATAAGGGAATTCATCAACTGACGGAAGAACAGGAACAAGTGCTTTTTCAGCAAGTGCACCGTGACCGATTTCACGTCTGCCTGGTCCTCTTGAAGGCTTTGTTTCGCCTACAGAGTATGACGGGAAGTTGTAGTGATGGATATATCTCTTTTCAGTCTGTTCGTCAAGACCGTCAAGAAGCTGAGCGTCTGACATCGGACCGAGAGTAGTAACTGAAAGTACCTGTGTTTGACCTCTTGTGAAAAGACCTGAGCCGTGTGCTCTTGAAAGAAGGTCAATCTCTGCGTTAAGAGGACGGATTTCGTCAATGCCTCTGCCGTCAACTCTCTTGTGCTCGTCCTTAAGCCAAGCACGAACAACGTGCTTTTGAACAAGATACATAATTTCTTCAATCTTGCCCTCGTTGCCCTCAAATCTTTCGTCAAACTTCTCGTGAACTGCATTATAAATAGGAAGAAGAGCCTCGTCACGAACAAGCTTGTCATCTGTGTCAAGAGCTTTCTTTACGTCCTCAATACAGAAGTCCTCAATTTCCTTCATAATTTCAGGATCAGGATCGGATGATTCATATTCAAACTTAGGCTTGCCGACTTCGTCAACGATGCCTTGAATAAACTTAACAATCTTCTTGTTTTCTTCGTGACCTGCCATAATAGCGTTAAACATTGTTTCATCATCAATTTCGTTGCCGCCTGCTTCAATCATAGCAACAAGGTCAGCTGTTGATGCAACTGTAAGTGTAAGGTCAGTCTTTGCTCTTTGCTCAAGAGTTGGGTTGATAACGATTTCGCCGTCAACAAGGCCGACGTTTACCGAAGATATAGGACCTGCCCAAGGGATATCCGAAATAGCGATAGCGGCAGATACACCGATAGCAGCAGTAATCTCAGGTGAGCAGTCAGGGTCAACTGACATAACTGTTGCAACAACTGAGCAATCGTTTCTTAAATCTTTTGGGAAAAGCGGACGGATAGGACGGTCAATACAACGGGATGTAAGAATTGCCTTTTCTCCTGCTCTGCCTTCTCTGCGAAGGAATGAACCCGGAATTTTGCCTACCGCATACATTTTTTCCTCATAGTCAACCGAAAGAGGGAAGAAGTCAACGCCCTCACGTGGCTTTGCAGACGCTGTTACTGTGCAAAGAACTTCTGTTTCGCCGTAGCGAGCCATAATTGAAGCATTTGCAAGGCCTGCCATTTTGCCTGTTTCAAGTGTAAGCTTTCTGCCTGCAAGCTCGGTTTCCCAAACTTTAAAATTCTTGAAAAACATTTTAGTACCTCATTTCTTTAAATTTTATTTATTTAATCAAGGAGGTGCAATAGTAATAAACCCAATATACAAATTATAATTTACATACTCGGTTTACTACTATTGTCTGCGCCTCCTTAAATTACAAAAAAGTAAACAAGGCAAGCATTGACCGTTAGCCATGCTTGCCTAAGTGACAAATTATCTGTCGAGTGTATCACGGATGCCAAGCTTTTTGATAAGAGCACGGTATCTTTCGATGTCCTTATTGTAAAGGTATACGAGAAGGTTTCTTCTGTGACCAACCATCTTTAAAAGACCACGTCTTGAGTGATGGTCCTTCTTATGAACCTTAAGATGCTCTGTAAGCTCGTTGATTCTTGTTGTAAGAACTGCAACCTGAACTTCCGGTGAACCTGTGTCACCCTCGTGAGTAGCATACTCCTTGATAATTGCTTGCTTTTCAGCCTGTGTCATAATTTTCACCTCATTTAATATTATTTGCCGTATCACGCAAAACTCAGTAACGGGCAGGTGAATACTGCAAGGCAGTTAAACCCCGAAACCGTGTAATTCGTTTACAGCGAGAAGATTATAGCATATTACGCACGAATTGTAAAGCAAATTTTTAAAATAGTCGTTTATTGTATATTATATACAATATATAGTATGCTATATAGTCATTCCTTTATTTTTCGATATTTCTTACTTGAGTAGGCGTTTGGTTGAAAATTTTTTTAAACTCATTTGTAAAATGATACGGTGAGCTGAAACACAGTAATTCGCTTATTTTGTTAATCGGCATAGAGGTTTGAACAAGCAGCCTGTAACCCTCCTCCATTTTCTTTTTGGTTATATATTTTTTTGGTGAAATATTAAGTTCCTTGATGAAGATTTGGTGAAGTCTGCGAGGGGTAATATTGAAAAATGCCGACACGGCATCAACCGTTATTTTCGTAAATAATTTTTGCGATATAAATGAGCAAATATCGTCAATCAGCCTGCGGTGTGGGGTGTCAAGATTAAGAATTTCGCTTATTTCTTCTTTTCTGCAAACATTAAAGTAATATGCAAGAAAAATGAAACTGACATAGTTTGAAATTTCAGCGTTTTGACCTATTCCTATAAGCTTTTCAAAATATTTTTCTTCGTCGTCGCTGACCTCACTTTTGCCTATCTTGCCAAGGACAAAATCTTTGCAGCCGTGATATGTAAAGTTAGTCCAACGGTATCCCCAAAATTGCCCCATAGCCTTGTATTTGATAATATCGTGGAAATTTAAAAAGATATAATCGTTTTCGCTTAATTCAAATTCACCGTGTTTTGTATAGATTTTGCCGTTGCCTGCCGTGCAGCGAATAAAAGCTACTGTGCCTTTGGGATACAAATTGCGTTCCTCGTCATCCATAAAATAAAAATAATTTTCATCTACAAGAATTTTAAAAGCGCTTATTACATTCGGTAAAAATAAATTGTTTTCGCTTTGATATCCTAAATAAAAAGATTTATTATGATACATTTCTATTCCACCGTTTCCGAAATATGTATCTATTATACTGTATTTTATATTTAATTACAAGTGAATATGTTATATAATATTTAGTTAGAACGGCTTTGAAGTATTTAAGATACTTATAATAAAAAAAGTATGTACTTCTAAAGCTCAAAAAGAAAAAGGGGTTAATTTTTATGGAAATAGGAAAGATTAAACAAACTCTTTCTGACGCAAAGGTATATTGGAAAAGACCTATGCCCGGCAGATATATGCCGTTTAAGGAGATATTTGCTTATTCCTTCGGCGGAATAGGAATTTATTTCCTGATTTATTGTGTTCAGCAGTTAACGTTGAGCACTACAAATGTAATTATAGGTAATGCTATCGGCATTTCTCCAACTAAGGTTTATATTATTTATGCAATCAGTATTGCTGTTTCTTTTCCTGCCACTGCAATAAGGGCTAATATTATTGATAATGCCCGAAGTAAGCAGGGAAAGTATCGACCTTATTTGCTTTCAATGGCGCTTCCGGCATGCTTGCTTGTGGTGGGTATGGTAATGGTGCCGTATGAAAAAATTGAAAGCCAAAACGTTAAGGCTCTTATCGTTCTTTTGTTTAATATCGGTTTTCAATTTTTCTATATGTTCTTTTATGAATCGTATGAAAACCTTATTATGGTGCTTTCGCCGGATACTCAGGAAAGAGCAAATGTTTTAACAATTAAGTCTGTTGTTTATTCTATGGCTCCGTCTATTGCAACTGCTGTTTTGCCGCTTGTTGCAAAGGTTGCAACTAACAATGACCTTTATGATATGAAATTATACAGAATTCTTTATCCGCCTTTCGCAATTCTCGGCGTAATCTGTTCTGTATATATTTTTGCAAATACTCAGGAAAAGATTGTTCAGGCAAGAAGCCACGTTGTGCAAATCAAATTTCTTGATGCCGTTCGTGCAGTTGCAAAGAATAAGCTTTTCTGGGTTATTTCTCTTGCAGGTTGGATAGGATTTCTTGAATCTACATACGGTAATATGCTCCAGTGGTGCTATCAGTACCATAACACAAAAGAAGACGGTGTCGGCGCCGGACTTTATACAATAATCACAATGGTTGTTGCAAACGCTAACCTTTGGGGAATGCTTGCAGCTCCGTTTTGTATTAAAAAGTGGGGCAAAAAAGCGGTGCTTATTTTCACCAATGCGCTCAATGCCGTAATTCTATTTTTGCTTTATCCCGTTGTTCAGGCAGAACCGCCTAAAATGATTGTATATATTGCAATTATTCTTTTCGGTAACTATCTTATGAGCTCATTCGGCGTTATTTTGACTCCTGCAGTAAATGCCGATATTCGTGATTATCAGCAATATTTGACAGGAGAAAGAATTGACGGTATGTTTTCAACCGTCGGTCTTATAGGAACGGTTATTACTCTTTTGACAAGCGGTCTTGTGCCGGCTGTATACGAAAAGGTCGGTATTAATGAAAACACACTTTCATCTCGTGCAAGTGAAATATCGGCAATAACAGGCAAATCAATCAGCGAAGTAATGAACTCGCCTTATAACGTTCTTTATATTAACGATATTTTCAAAAAAGCATTTGTCGTTATTGTTGTATTGTCGGTTATAGGTGCAACGCTCAACTTTATTCCGTATTTCTTCTATGATATGACGGAGCTTCGCCAGCGTGCAATTGTTAAGGTGCTTAAACTTCGTGCAATGTTTGAAGATTATGGCAACGGCGTGCTTAACGATAAAGATATTGTTGATGCAATAGATGTTATTGAAGAGGCGCAAAGTATGAAAAATGCCGAGCCGAAAGATATTGATTCGTTCAAAAAAGCAGTTAAAAGTGCCAACGGCAAGGCTGCCAAAAAGCAAGCTAAAAAGGCACTTAAAGATGCAATAGCATATAACGAAAATATTGAAATTTCAAAAATGGTAAACGAAGAAGTCGAAAAGTTTGACCGTGAGGAATGGAAGCTTAGGCTTGAAGAGGCAAAAAGAATTTATGCAAACGGAATTGACGGTTTGTCAGATGTAAGCGACGAAGAACTTGAACGTGCAATGGCAAATGCAAAGGCTATGCCGAAGGATACCAAGAAGCACAGAGAGGAAAGAAGCGCTGCAATCGAAACCGCAAGAAACAGAAAGTACAGCAAGAAAGCTATTGCAAAAGCAGGCGGAAAAATTGTTCCTTTTGATAATGCGGTATTTGAACAGCTTTTTGCAAAAGAGGACGCCAATCTTGCCGCTTTGGCAGAACTTGAAACTGAAATTTCTAAAGCAAAAAAGGCTAAGGATAAGAATACAGAATCAAAACTTAAAGCAAAAAAAGCTAAGCTTAAGGCTGAAAGAAAGGAAATTGAGGCTTTAATTAAAAAGGCAACGGATGAAAATTCGTATTATAACCGTCTTGCAAAGCCGTATATTGACGCAGGCAAGCTCATTGTTCAGGCTGAGAATTACAAGCATTATGAGGATATTAAGGCTATGTATGACGATGCAAAGGCACGTGATGAGGAAAACAGACGCCTTGAGGAGCAAAAGGCTAAGGAACTTGAGGCTAAGCAAAAAGAAATGAAGCAACAGCTTAAAAATGAAAAAGCCAAGAAAAAAAGAGAACAAAAAAACAAGTAAATTTCTACACGCTGTCAGACTTCGAGAAAGTGAGATAAATTTCGTATTTTGCGAGCGAGTGCTGTACGTTGGTACTGCCCACTCGCAAAAGACGGAAAGCGCCAAAAACGGCAAGGACTCAATGTCCTTGCCGTTTTTCCAATCCCTCTGAGTGCAACAAGTTGCACTCACCTCCATTTGAAATCAACTTACGGACTTAAAAGTTCGTGAGTTTTTATTTTATATAAAACTTTAAAAGTTCTCTTTCTAGAAAGGAGGACTTTTTTCATGCTTGAATTTAAAGTAATTGCAAATTTAAAAGCTAATAAAGATTTAACCGACATTTTAAAAGAATTTAAATATAATGTTAAATTAGGACAAACAAAAACTATCTTGCACACCAACCTACAAGTAGTAATACCTACTGAATACCAGATTACATATCCTACTACTCTTACAATATTAGAATACAAAGTTAATGAAATATCAAATAAGCCTTTTTATATTAAAGAACATAATCAAAAGTACAATATTAAAGAAATTACACAATTTTTGAAAAAGTTTTAAATTTAGACTATACATTTTGCTTATTTGTGAGGAAACATATAGAGAAATATATTAAATTTAACTTCGTAAAACTCACTCTAATTGAGAAAATTAATAAGAAATAT
>OHNK01000754.1_pt1 | contig 18403 bp, 15 predicted proteins | sample 1569551 | NCBI WGS metagenome assembly OHNK01 (sample SAMEA3879518, study PRJEB24766) | human gut metagenome | biome: human-associated habitat; feature: feces | place: USA | collected 1985/1987 | reverse complement strand
CCAGCTCCGCCGTGCCGTTGCGGACAGCTTCGGCGCGATGGCCGATATCATAGGCGAAATCGCCGCGCAGACGGCAAGGAGCGAAATGTTCCTCCCCGCGCAGACCTCCTGCGCCGTTGACGTGCTCGGCGAACTCGGATTGAATATTATCTCCGCCTGCTGCAAAAGAGACTGCGAGGGGCATATTAAGCTCACGGCGAAAGCTGCGGAGCTGCCGGAAAACTCCGTCCTGCGAAAAGCCGCCGACACGCTCTCTCAAGAGCTCGGAGCGGCTTTGGCTCTCCCCGCCATACGCGACACAGAGGGCGGAGTCGAGCTGACCTTCGGCGAAAAGCCGCGTTTCTGCTTTGAAATAGGCTCCGATCAGCGCCCCGCCTCGGACGACGGGGACTGCGGCGACTGCTGCGATTGCGTGGGGCTCGAGGACGGTCGGAATGTGATAATTTTGAGCGACGGCATGGGGACGGGCAGGCGCGCCGCCGTCGATTCCGCTATGGCGACAGACCTTTTCGCTTCGCTCATCTGTTCGGGGCTCTCCTGCGAGGCGGCGCTCAGAACCGTCAACACCGCGCTCATAGCAAAGAGCGAGGACGAGAGCCTTGCAACGCTCGACATAGTATCGCTCGACCCCTACTCGGGCGAGATAAGCTTCTTCAAGGCCGGCGCCGCGCCGTGCTTCATAAAGCGCGCGGGGCGCACGGCGATACTCGAGCTGCCGTCGCTCCCGGCGGGAATACTCAGCCGCATAGGTTTTTCAACGGCGGGCACCGAGCTGCGCGAGGGCGACACGGTGGTTATGATATCGGACGGCGTGGCTGCGGACGGCAGCGAGTGGATATTGAAGCTCCTTCGCTCCTGGCGCGGGGACGCTCAGGGGCTCGCCGAGGAGCTGACCGCCGCCGCCTTGAGCCGCCGCAAAGGAAAAAAATCCGACGATATGACCGCGATATGCGTGCGGGTTCACGGCGCCGACCGAATCGGGAATTGACAAAGCCTGCGGCATAATATATAATATTTGCGAAAACAAATTGGAGGTATAAATTATGATTTTAGCAGCTGTCGGTAAGAACGGCACAGGCAAGGATTTCTTCCTTGATTATGTTGCTCAGAAGTACGGCTTCCCGATGATTTCCATCGGCGACGTTGTCCGCGAGCTCGCAACCAAGGACGGCCTTGAGCTGACCCGCGACAATCTTCACGCCACCAGCAAGAAGTACATGGGCGAGTTCGGCCAGACCTTCTTCCCCGAGATGATAGTCAAGAAGATAAAGGAGTCGGACGCTCCGAACTACCTTGTTTCCGGCATTCGTCCGCCCTCGGATATAGAGATTTTCCGCAAGGCTTTCGGCGAGGATTTCATCCTTGTTGACGTTGTTATCAGCGACGACGAGGTTCGTTATCAGAGAATGATAGCCCGCGGCTCCGAGCGCGACGGCAAGAGCGTTGAGAAGCTCCGCGAGAACGATCTCCATGAGGAGGAGATCTTCCACACCAGCGAGAGCGAGAAGATGGCGAACTATGTCATCAAGAACGACGGCGGCGTCGAGGATTTCTACGCGGCAGTCGACAATTTCTATGAGACCGTTCTCAAGCCGAAGCTCGGCTGATCAGCTGATTCAAAAGCATAAAACGTCCTCCGTATGGCACCATACGGAGGATGATTTTTTATATATAAAAGTAAAAAGTCCGCACAGCATAAGCTGTACAGACTTTTCCGATGTAAAGATTGATTACTGCTGGGGAGCTCCAACAGGGCAAGCATCTGCGCAGGAACCGCACTCGGTGCAGAGATCCGCGTTGATCTCATACTTGCCGTCGCCCTCGGAAATAGCTCCTACGGGGCACTCAGCCTCGCAAGCGCCGCAGGAAATGCAATCGTCGCTGATATGATAAGCCATTAGTCAATCCTCCTTAATCAATTTATCTGTCAGCAATCGGCGGAGAATCTCCGCATATGCTGTATAATCATTGTAACACATTATATTGAAAAATCAAGAGTAAATTATACCCGTATTTATTCTATTCCCTTGAGAGCCTCAAGCTCGGAGCGTTCAACCTTGATTTTGCCGTCCTTTATGGTCTTTACCTCGCGGCGGCCGAACGTGTGCGGCGCGGCATCGGGGCAACGGTCGAGCCTGACCTTGAGCTGGCCGGAGAGGAGGTTCACCTCGACTACCGTTCCCCTGCCCTCGGGAGTCTCAACGAGAGCGCCCTGCTTCGGGGTTATCTTCAGAAGATACTCGTAGTTGTCCTGCTCGTATTTCAGGCAGCACATGAGCCTGCCGCAGGTGCCGCTTATCTTGACCGGATTGAGCGAGAGACCCTGCTCCTTTGCCATCTTTATCGACACCGGCTGGAAGTCGCCTATAAACGTGCTGCAGCAGAACGGTCTGCCGCAAACGCCGAGCCCGCCGACCATCTTCGCCTTGTCGCGCACGCCGATCTGACGCAGCTCAATGCGCGTGCGGAACATGCCCGCAAGGTCTTTTACCAGCTCGCGGAAATCCACACGTCCGTCCGCCGTAAAATAGAACAGAACCTTATTGTTGTCAAAGGTATATTCCGCATCGATCAGCTTCATTTCCAGACCGTGCTTGCGGATTTTTTCCTGACAGATCTTAAACGCTTCTTTTTCTTTTGCCTTATTTCCGGCTTCCTGCTCGTCGTCGCGCTCTGTCGCCACGCGCAGCACCGGCTTTAAGGGCTGTACAACCTTGTCGTCCTCAACTTCCCTGGGGGAACCGACTACCGTACCGTACTCTACCCCTCTGGCAGTCTCTACAATGACATGGTCACCTCTTTTTACCTGAAAGTTCAGCGGATCAAAATAGTAGATCTTGCCCGCTGTCCGAAATCTTACGCCGATTACCTTTACCATCTAATCTATCTACCTCCATGTTCAGGTATTCTCCTGAATCGTCAAAAACAAAAGCTCCATCGTCAGTTCGAAGCTGACATTTGCACGCAGTCTCGCCTTTGCCTTTTCAAGGGCGTCCAGAATTTTTTCCAATCCTTCATAGGAGCTTCTGTCAGCCACCCTTTTAATATACTGTATTTCTTCCCGGAAAATCAAGTGATTTGCGTCATTCATCGCCTTGAACATCAGTACATCACGGTACCAGACGGAAATGATATCCAGATAATCCGTCATGTCGAGCTGATACTCCGTAATCTTGCGGACTGCTGCTGCCAGCTCCGTGATTTCCATCTCGTTAATATATTTGAGCAGCGTCACCGCCTCTTCCCGCACCCGGTCAAAGTCCTCGCTCGATGCAAGCAGCTTTGCCTGTCCGATATTCCCGCGCGCAAACGCCGTACACAGCTTCGCCCGGTAATCCGGCACCTGCAGCTGCTCCATCAGGTATTTCTGCACCAGCTCATCACGTACCGGACGCATATTCAACAGCACGCACCGGCTCTGGATCGTCGGAAGCAGCGCTTCGAGACTCGACGTCATCAGAATAATCACGCCGTATTCCGGCGGCTCCTCCAGCGTCTTTAACAGCGCGTTCTGTGCCTGAACCGTCATTTTTTCCGCCTCTTCAATCAAATAAACCTTATAAGGTCCCTGATAGGGCTTGATTCCCATATCGTTATTGACCTGCGTGCGGATATCCTCTACACCGATGCTGTTCGGTTTTTCATTCGTAATCCGGATAATATCCGGATGGTTTTCCGAAAGTGCCTGTCTGCACGAACGGCAAACCTGACAGGGCTTTTCCCCCTCTCCGGTACATTGCAGCGCCATGGCGAAAATCCGCGCGATAAATTTTTTACCGGAATTGCGTTCTCCGTTGATAATATAGGCATGCGATACTTTCTGAAGCTTCAGCGCAGTTTGCAGATGCTCGCAGATCTGTTCCTGCCCGATAATATCCTGAAATCCCGCCATGTCACTCATCTCCTTCCAATTTCGTAATTTCCCTGAAAATCTCCTGCAGACAGCGTTCCAGATCGTCGTTTTGGAATCTTTTCACAATTCCCGCTTCGGAAAGCTTTTCTTCGGAAAAATCCGCTTCATCCGCCAGGAACCGTCGGCACAGCTCTGCATACTTCGGCTCCCTCTGCGCCCGTTCCCGTTCAACGGCACGGGACAGTCTCAGTCCGTCCTCGACCTCCACATAAATCGGAATTACCTGTTCCAAACCGTAGTAAGCCTGGACTTTCCGGTAGGATTCCAGCGTCCCCACCAACAGATAGCTATCGTTTGCCAGATCCACCTGCCCGTCGTCTACCGTAAAATAATTCCAGATTCCATGCACTGTCTGATACGAACGCAGCTCGATTACCCTGCCCGCTTCCTGCAGCCGGGACAGTCCTGCTTCATCTGTAAAAAAATAATCCCTGCCGTTTACTTCCGTACTCCGCATCGGTCTTGTCGTATACGGCACCAGCGTGTGAAACGCAAACGTTTTATCTTCCATCAATCTCCGGTAAATCGTATCTTTTCCGGAGGCGCTTTTTCCCATAATATAATAAATTTTTCCCATAACAGCTTACTTCTTTTACTCTTCCTCGTCATTGGCGAAATACAGCGCCGCACGGACTGCCTTTTTCCAGCCCTTTAAACGTCTGTCGCGGTCTTTGGGCTCCATTACCGGTGCAAAGGTACGCTCCAGTGCCCAGTTGCTTCGGATATCGTCCTTATCTTTCCAGAAGCCGACCGCAAGTCCCGCCAGATAAGCGGCTCCCAGCGCGGTCGTCTCGATACATTCCGGGCGCAGCACATGCTTCTGCAGCATATCCGCCTGAAACTGCATCAAAAAGTTGTTAGCGCTCGCACCGCCGTCCACACGCAGGGCCCTCAGCTCGATTCCAGAGTCCTTTTCCATCGCTTCGATGACTTCCTCCGCCTGATAGGCAAGCGACTCCAAAACGGCGCGGATAAAATGCTCCTTCGAAGTTCCTCTCGTCAGCCCGGTCACAATCCCGCGCGCATACGGATTCCAGTAAGGCGCACCTAATCCGGTGAATGCAGGCACAACATATACGCCCTGGGTATCCTCCACTGCCGACGCATATTCCTCCGACTGCGGCGCACTCTTTAACATCCGCATCTCATCCCTCAGCCACTGCAGCGCAGCGCCTGCCACGAAAACGCTTCCTTCCAGCGCATAACGTACCTCGTCTTTGCCGCTCGCTGCGATCGTCGTCAGCAGTCCGTTTTGGGATTCAATCGGCTTTTCGCCCGTATTCATCAAAAGGAAGCAGCCGGTTCCATATGTATTTTTGGCTTCGCCCGCATCAAAACAGCACTGTCCGAACAGCGCCGCCTGCTGGTCACCCGCAGCTCCTGCAATCGGAATTTCCCCGCCGATCACGGATTCCTCCGTCACGCCAAACATCCCGCTCGACGGCAGAACCTCCGGAAGCATGCTTTTCGGAATCTGAAAATAATCCAGAATTTCCGGATCCCACTGCCGTTTGTGGATATCAAACAGCATCGTCCGGGATGCGTTGGTATAATCCGTCGCAAACACCTGTCCCTTGGTCAGGTTCCACATCAGCCAGGTGTCCACAGTGCCGAACAAAAGCTCTCCGTCCTCTGCCATCTGGCGCGCGCCCTCCACGTGCTCCAGAATCCAGCAGATTTTCGTTGCGGAAAAATAAGCGTCCGGAATCAGTCCCGTCCGTTCCCGGATCACTTTGTCAAAACCGTCCTTTTTGAGCGCGTCGATCTTATCCGCTGTCCGCCTGCACTGCCATACAATCGCCGGATAAACCGGTTTTCCGGTCTTTTTCGAAAAACAGATCGTCGTCTCACGCTGATTCGTAATGCCAATTGCCGCAATATCGTCCGCCTCCGCGCCGATCTGTCCCATCGCCTCGACCGCTACGGAAAGCTGGGACGACCAGATTTCCATCGGATTGTGCTCTACCCAGCCCGGCTGGGGATAATACTGTGCAAACTCTTTCTGCGCAACAGAGCATACCTTTCCGCTCCTGTCAAACAAAATACAACGGGAACTCGTTGTTCCCTGATCCAGTGCCATGACGTACTTCTTCGCTTTCTGCATACCCATACCCCCTGTATCGTATTTTTGCATCTGTCTTGTCTGTACCTTTGGACCTGTAAGCTGCAGCAGTCCTGCTTTTACAGAAAGAAAACCCCTCCTCCGAAATTTTTCTTCCTGTAAAAACAGAACTGCCGCGCTGAACCTCTTCAGTGCGGCAGTATGTTATTGTCTATTAAACCTCTACAACACGCAGCATGTTAGTTCTGCCGGGGATACCCAGAGGCATACCTGCAGTCAGGACAACCTTGTCGCCCTTCTTGATCAGACCTGCGTTCTCTGCAGCCTTAACTGCTTCACGGAACAGATCCTCTGCAGTGTTCTCTTCTGCGATCAGCAGAGGAGTTACGCCCCACTGCAGGTTCATCTGACGCCATACCAGACGGCTGGTTGTGCATGCGATGATCGGGCAGTTAGGTTTGAAACGTGCTACCATGCCGGAAGTAAAGCCAGACATGGATACCGGGATGATTGCTGCTGCATTCAGGTCAGTAGCAACGGTGCAGGTTGCGTGGCAGATAGAAGTGGTTGTATCCTGCTCCTGAGGAAGTCTTGCACCAGTCTTCTGCAGACGGCCTACATAGTCGATATCCTTTTCTGCGCGCTCTGCGATACGAACCATGGTCTGAACAGCTTCCAGCGGGTAATCGCCGTTTGCTGTCTCACCGGAAAGCATGATACCGGTTGTGCCATCGTAGATAGCGTTTGCAACGTCGGTTGCCTCTGCACGGGTCGGACGGGGATGCTTCATCATGGAATCCAGCATCTGTGTAGCAGTGATAACGTTCTTACCAGCTGCAGTTGTCAGCTTGATGATTCTCTTCTGGATGATCGGAACCTCTTCCATCGGGATCTCAACACCCATATCGCCACGGGCTACCATGATACCGTCGGAAACTTCGATGATCTCTTCCAGGTTCTGAATACCCTGCAGGCTCTCGATCTTGGAGATGATCTGGATCTTGGAGTTGTGCTCCTTTAAGATCTCACGGATCTGCAGTACGTCTTCTTTGCTTCTTACGAAGGAAGCTGCGATGAAATCGAAGCCCTTTTCGCAAGCGTAAACGATATCTGCGTGATCCTTCTCATCGATGAAGGGCAGGTTTAATTTTACGCCGGGAACGTTAACGCCCTTGTGGTTGGAGATCGGGCCGTCGTTCATAACGGTGCAGACGATTTCTGTGTCGCCCTGCACTTCTTCAACCTTCAGACCGATCAGACCGTCATCCAGCAGGATGGAATCGCCAGGCTTAACATCCTGAGGCAGGTTCTTATAGGTAATGGTTGCGCGCTCTGCGGTACCCATGATCTCTTCGGTGGTCAGAGTGAACTTCTGGCCTGCCTTTAATTCTACTTTGCCTTCTGCAAAGTCGCGCAGACGGATTTCAGGACCTCTTGTATCAAGCAGTACTGCAACAGGAAGGTTCAGCTCACGGCTGATCTTTCTGGTTCTTTCAAGCTTCAGTCCATGCTCTTCATAGTCGCCGTGGGAAAAGTTGAATCTCGCCACGTTCATGCCGGCCAGAATGATCTTACGAAGCATGTCTTCATCCTGAGACGACGGACCAATTGTGCAGATAATTTTGGTTCTTCTCATTGTAAATCTCCTTTTAGCATAATTTGAGTATTGTTATGGCATCATGATCGACTCCCTGAACCGGGAGATTCATTTGCCTGTAACGCGTAATCACATCGACAGCTTCCTGCGTGATCTGTTCCCCGGGCGCCACAATTGGAATTCCGGGCGGATACAGATTGATAAACGCACCAGCTGTCTGTCCTGCCGCTTCTGTAAGCGGCACCTGCGCTTTTGGCGCATCCAGCGCATCCGTCAGACTGATCTGCTGTTTTAAAACCGGATACGCAAGCAGCTTACGGTTTTCCTGTACCGGCTCGTCCGCGGCGACACAGAAATCATCGATCTCTTTCAGGGCGTCCCACAGACGCTGCCAACCGTCTGCTGTATCACAACAGGTCATAATCGCGGTCACATAATTTCCGGCCGCCATTTCCATCTGCAAATGATATTGCTTTAAAAGAATATCGTAAAAACGCTTTCCGGTCAAACATGTTTTTGAAGTTTCTGATAAAATTTTGCCGGAATCCATCAAAAAACCGGTTTCTGACGTCATTTTCCGGCTCCATTTCGTGCCGTCCGTCAAAACCTGCAGCCGTTTCAGACTGCTGCAGCGTTCCAGAAAACGTTCTCTTTCCGTAAAAAAGCTGTCCCACAGTCCTGCGCCATGTTTTTTCACCATGTCCATACAGGAATCCATCGCCGCCATCATCAGATAGGAGGGCGAGCTCGTCTGATAAATTCCTTCAAACAGCCGGAGCCGTTCCGTACTGACCCGGCTGCCTTTTTGCAACAGGAGTGCGGTCTGTGTCAGGCACGGCATCGTCTTATGAAGGCTTACGATCGTCAGATCTGCCCCCAGTGCGACCGGACTTTTGGGAAATCCCGGATGAAATCCGAAATGTGCTCCGTGGGCGGCATCTACGATTAAAGTCTTCCCGAACCGGTGAATGGTCTCTGCAATCGACGCAATGTCTGCCGTGATTCCGTCATAGGTCGGAGAGGTCAAAAGCACTGCAGATGCGTCCGGATTCTGAATCAGCGCAGCTTCGATCTGTTCCTTTGTCAGCGTGCCTGCCAGGGATGTCCCCGGCACGATATCCGGATACAGATAAACCGGCGTCAGCCGCCGCAGATAAATGCTGTGGTAAACCGCCTTGTGGCAGTTGCGCGCCAGAATCAGCTTTCCACCCTCCGGCACTGCTGCTGAAATTGCGGTCAGAAGCCCTGCCGTGCTTCCGTTGACACTGTAGTAACAGCTGTCCGCACCATACAGCGCCGCCGCCTTTTCCTCCGCGTCTTTCAAAATTCCTTCGGGATCGTGCAGATTGTCAAATCCGTCGATCTCTGTAATGTCCAGTCTCGCCGCCCTTTGCAGCGCCTCCGGAAAATCCGGCAGCGTCTCTGTAAGCCGCCGTTTATGTCCCGGCATATGAAAGGGATAGTAATCGCTGTCTGCATAAGCCGCCAGACTCTCAGCCAGTGTCCTCTGCGTCATTGTTTTCTGATTTCTTTCTGTTCTTATTACGCCCCTTGCGCTCCAGAAGCGTCTCCTTCAAGGAGCAGTATTTATCCGCAGTCGTCACGACCCATGCCTCCCGACAGCGCGGGATGTGGAACAGGGTCAGCGGCCACATATGCTTCCGGATAATATCCCGTTCCCGCGGTGTCAGCTGATACTCCCGGCTCGCATTTTCCAGCGCAACATTCGGATGGTGAAAGCCGTGCAGCTTTTCGTGGGAATACTTGTCATGCCAGTCATAGAGGAAGTAGTCGTGGAGCAGCGCCCCCCGGACCAGATCCCGTTCGTGACAGTGGATGCCAAGTTTTTCAAGAAATTTTTCCAGCTTTAAGCTGCATTCCGCCACGCGGATCGAATGGCTGTGTACGGACACGCTTCCGTGCTGGATAAAGCTATTGGTGCTTTTAAAGTTGCCGGACTGCAGAATGTCCCCACCATGCTTTCTCAGATTCCTGCGCAGCTTTGCATGCTGCCGTGCCCATTTCTGGAAAGCTTCTTTGCGCTTCTGCTCTTTGCGCTCGTCCTTCGTCATATTCCGGCCTTCCTGTGCCGATACACGAATCTATGCCGTTCTTTTGTCGGCACTTGCTCTTTTTCATAAAACAGCGCTTTTTTACAGTTTTATAGTATACCACATTTTGCCTTTACTTACTACGTACAAACCGTGAAATATTTGCAAAATAAAGCAGTTTTGTCATTCAAATTACATAATTATCTCCGGGCTGCCATTGCTTGGTCAGCTCCTGAATGGTGATACCCGACAAATATTCCCGAACAACCTTTTCCAGCCCCTCCCAGACCGGAAGCGTCGCACACATTCCTCTTCGCTCACATTCCCTTGCAGTGTCCTCTAAACAGGACACCGGAGCCATACTGCCCTCCGTGAGCTTCAGGATCTCATATACATTGTATTCCTCCGCCGGTCTGGTCAGCCGGTAGCCTCCGCCTTTGCCGCGCAGACCCTCCAGCACGTCTGCCTTCGTTAAGGATTTCACGATGCTTTCCAGATATTTTTCTGAAATTTCCTGCCGCTCCGCGATATCCTTCAGCGGAATAAATTTTCCATTATTATGCTCTGCCAGATCGATCATCACGCGCAGCGCATATCGTCCTCTCGTTGAAACCATCATATCCTGTTACCCTTCCTTTCAAAGCTTTTTCAAAATTTCTTCTACACTTTCCGCCCGTAAAAATTCATGGCTTTGCCCAAAGCCCGCCTGATCGAGTGCCGAATTTTTCATAATCCACGGATGCCCGACCTCTGCCAGCATCGGCAAATCGTTATAGTTATCCCCAATCGCGATCACATCTTCCAGAGAAATCCCCAGCACACCGCAAAGATCCCGCATCCCGGTTCCTTTGTCCGACAGCATAAAATCCAGCCATTTTTCCCCTGCAACCGCCGCTGAGAACTCTCCTCTCCACGGATCACCGAACGGCTTGTCATATTTTGCCGCGCCGCTTCTGCAATAAGCTGATACCTTTATCATGTCCTCTTTAATTTCGTCCAGGCTGTGAACAATTTCTACACGATTTCCCAAAAAATACTGAATATGATAAATATAATCGTCATGCTTTGGCATCAGATAACTGGTATTGGCTCCGGAAATCAGAACTTCCATATCGTCATTGGCAAGAATCTGCTTTGCAAGCGCTTCTGCTCGGCTGCGCGGCATCGGCCGTTTCTTTAAAATCTGATCCTTTCGATAAAGAATCGCACCGTTTTCGCACAGAAACGTCATCTCTTCCGCCTTCGGAGCAAACAGATTTTTCAGATTGCTGTACTGTCTGCCGCTCGCTGCCGCAAATAATATTCCTTTTTTCAAAAGTCTGTCGATCTGAACAAAAACTGCTTCCGGTACTTCCCTTTCTCCACTCTGAAGCAATGTTCCATCAATATCTGTCGCCACCAGTTTGATCATGTGTTCTCCATTCTCAGTTCACCCGTGCCATTCGCGAAATACCCATTTCCCCTATTACCTACTATGATAACCTCTTTTTACTGTATTTGTAAAGCACCAAACGCTTCCAATTCCTCTGTGCTGTCTCCGAAGCTGTATGCTTCCATGCTTTCTTCTGCCTGGCAGCTCATTTTTTCCTCATTTTTCCAAATCTGACCGGTGTTTTTTTCCTGCTGCCGTTCTATACTGAGCTTATACGGAACGGAAAACAGTGTCCGCATCCGCAAATATGCAGGAATCGAGGACTTTTACCATGAGATATTCCAATCATATTGTTGATGAAACCACGCATGCTTTCAAATGTGCCAAATGGTTCGCACTGGTCAGCTCCCTGCTGCTTGGCATTTTCGGCACGGTGCTGCTGATCTGGCCCAATACTTCCATGAACGTTATCTGCACCCTGCTCGGTGTTTTGATGGTTGTTTTCGGCGTCAGCAAAATAGTCGGCTACTTCTTTAACGTCAGCTACCACATCGGCTTCCAGTTCGATCTTGCACTCGGACTTTTCGCCCTGCTGTTTGGTATTTTGTTTCTGACCCATCCCGGTGCTATACTTTCCATTACCTGGGTGCTTGTCGGTATCTATGAAATCGTAGAGAGTGTATTTAAAATCCAGACCGCGATGGATGCCCGCCACTATCAGCTCTCCGGCTGGGGACTGCTTTTATTCTCTGCCATCGTCTATTTGCTGTTTGGTATTTTCCTGACCTTCAACCCTGCAAAGGGCGGCAGCCTGTTCGTTCAGGTCATGGGCATTTCGCTGATCTTCGCTGGAATTGAAAATATTATCTTCACGTTCTATACCTCCAAACGTTTAAAAGACATCCGCAACCGTCTGCACGACGAGTGGATCGCGTTGGATGAGGACAATATTATCGACTGATCGACGTTACATACACGTACACACCGGTATCCACATTCCATGTACGCACGCAAAAAGCCCGTCGGTTCGCAGCTTCGCCTGAAAATTTTCTTTCGGGCAACCGCGAATCATCGGGCTTTTTTTATATAGCATTTTCTAACTGATATTTCATTCCGGGTGCCTATCCTTACACCAGCATGATCATCTGGCGTCTTGCGCCGTCTTTTCTAAATACTGTTTTAACATAATATTCCTTTTTTAGCCAAACTCCCAGAAGCTGCGCCGGTTTTTGGGCTTCACCGGCTTTTCTTCCTCTTCTGTCCGATACTGCAAAATCATGGAGGATGTCTTCGGCATCGTCACCGTAATTCGTCCTGCTGAAACTTCTATCTCCATCGGATTGATGTCATAGCCCCTTTCCCCGGTCAGGATCAGCCGCTGCAGCGTGCAGTCCCGCGGGATCCCCAGCTCCCAGACAGAAAGCTCTTTTGTAATCTCATTTTCATTATTATTGATCAAAACAACCGAATGATTATTTTTTGTAAATCGCCCATATGCCAGGAAATTATAGTCCAGGGTCAGACATTTTAAGGAGCCTGTCTTAAATTCCTTATTCTGACGATGAATCCGGATGATCTCCCGATGAAAGTTGATCAGCTCTTTATCTTCCCTGCCCCACGGATAGGTACGGCGGTTATCCGGATCGGTAAAGCCACAGACGCCCGCTTCGTCGCCATAATAAACCGTAGGCGCGCCAGGCCATGTCATCTGCATGACAACAGCCTCCAGAAGCACTGCTTTTTTTACATCATGATTTGCCGCCTCTGCGCCGAGACTGTTCGTTCTGCCGACACGACGGTTTGTTCTGGTCAAAAATCTGGAATGGTCATGGTTGGAGAGCTCATTCATGGCAGTCAACCAGGACGGCATCGCCATATTCGCTCCGTGATATGCCATTGCGCCCACAAAGCTGTCCGCGTTTCCCAGAAGATCCTGCCGGTAATCATCGCTGTGCTTCTCCATGCCTGTTAAAAACCAGCTGACCGGCTCCATAAATGCGTCATAGTTCATAACCGTATCCCACTGATCTCCCTGCAGCCAGGAAGACGGATCTCCGTAATGCTCCGCAACAATCAATGCATGGGGATTGGCCTCCTTGACCGTATCCCGGAATTTTGCCCAGAACCGGTGGTTATACTCCGGGGAATGTCCAAGATCTGCCGCAACGTCCAATCTCCAGCCATCTGCATGAAAGGGCGCAGATACCCATTTTCTCGCGACCTGCAAAATATAGTCCTCAAGCTGTCTGGATCCCTCATAATTCAGCTTGGGAAGTGTATCGTGGCCCCACCATCCATCATAGGTCGGATTATATGGGAACCGGTTATTGTCATGGAAACTGAAGTAATCATGATATGGACTGTCTTCTGAAATATACGCGCCCTTCTCATAGCCGGGCTTGTTTTCATAAATCCGCTCCCGATCAAGCCACTTATTGAAGGAACCGCAATGATTGAATACACCGTCCAGAATTACCCGTATTCCACGTTTATGGGCTTCCTCAATGACCTGGATCAGTAATCTGTCACTTGCTTCCAGATTTTCGCTGTCTGTGGTTCTGAGGATATAACGGTCTGCGTGGGTATTATCTGTTTCCCAGTCCTCCAGAAGCCGTCCGCCATCCTTTACGATCTTTCCGCAGTGCGGATCCACATGGTCATAATCCTGGCTGTCATATTTATGGTTGGAAGGCGAAACGAACAGCGGATTGAAATAAATAACCTCCACGCCGAGCTGTTCCAGGTAATCCATTTTATCCAACACGCCCTGTAAATCTCCGCCATAAAAATCACGCACATCCATTGAGGACGGATACCGGTACCAGTCCTCTACATGCTGTGATTTTGCGCCGATATAATGATATTCATTTGTCAGGACATCATTTGTCGGATCCCCGTTGCAGAAGCGATCCACATAAATCTGATACATCACGGCACCCTTCGCCCAGTCCGGCGTATCAAAGCCAGGAATCAGGACGAAATTGTAGTGCTCATCCGGCCGTTTTACCACACCACGAAAATCGTAATAGCAGGTGATCGCACCTGCCTGAATTTCAAAATACCAGCTGATCTTTTCATTATCCAGCTGCAGCTTTACTTCATAATAATCAAACTGCGCGTCTGATGATGCCTTAAACATCAGATTTTTCTGCCCTTTACAGACTAAAAAAACGCGATCGACATTGCTGCGCTTGGTGCGGAATGCGATCTTTACCCTGCTGTAGGGTGCAGGCTCCGGCGGTGTCACATAATTTTCTGTCGTATCACTATAAAGCGCCCTTTTACTGAAAACAGGGCGCATTTCATTCATATATTTCTGATCACTGAAAAAACGATTAAATTCCATGATTTTCTTTACCTATCCTTTACAGACCCATTTTATACTACTACCGTTTTCGGAATGGCAAGCCAAAATCCTGCTCTAGCGCTATATCGCAGCATAAGGATATTCTGCCGCATGATAAAAGGACAGCCGTTAAGCTGTCCTTTTCAGAGAAGGTATTTCTTCTTATGGGGTATAGCAAAAATATATAATGTATTGGGGGGGGTTACAAAGAGTATAATAGCAGACCCGCCCCTTTTTGTATATTCTCCGTTTTCACAAATATCACAAATTTTCGTTTTTGTTTTTGTGACTATTTACCATTTACGCGAAGAAATCTTCCGGTTGCTTTTCAAACAGCGCTTCAAATTCTGCGCGGCTGATCTTTTCCTTTTTCAGAAGCAGCTGTGCGCTCTTATGCAGCACATCACTGTTTTCCAGAATCAGTGCCTTTGCCTTTGCATAACACTCGTCGATAATCCGGTGGATTTCTCTGTCGATCTCCCCGCTCACCAGCTCGCTGTGGGCCTTTGCATGCGCCAGATCCCGTCCGATGAACACTTCATCATCGTCATCATCATAGCAGATCACACCTACGTTTTCAGACATTCCGTACCGTGTTACCATCTTTTTCGCAATCTGTGTCGCCTTTTTGATATCACTGGATGCGCCGGTGGTAATATCATCAAAAATAATTTCTTCCGCGATTCTTCCGCCCAGGGATACCATAATCTCCTGCAGCATGCGACCCTTTGTCATAAACATATCATCACGCTCCGGCAGCGGCATCGTATAGCCTGCTGCGCCTGCGCCGGTCGGAATGATCGACACCGAATAAACCGGTCCGACATCCGGCAGCACATGGAACAAAATCGCATGTCCGGATTCGTGATACGCTGTAATCTTCCGTTCTTTATCGGAAATAATACGGCTCTTTCGTTCTGTTCCGATTCCTACTTTTACAAAAGCGGTCTTGATATCCTCCTGACTGATAAAGCACCGGTTATCCTTTGCTGCTACAATTGCCGCCTCGTTTAACAGATTTTCCAGATCGGCTCCGGTAAATCCTGCCGTTGTCTGAGCGATCTGTTTTAAATCCACGTTATCACCCAAGGGTTTATTTTTCGCGTGAACCTGCAGGATCGCCTCTCTTCCTCCAACATCCGGCAGTCCGACTGCGATCTTTCGATCAAATCGGCCGGGACGCAGGATCGCCGGATCCAGGATATCTACGCGGTTTGTCGCTGCCATTACGATGATTCCTGCATTTGCAGCGAAACCGTCCATCTCTACCAGCATCTGATTCAGCGTCTGCTCTCTTTCATCATGACCGCCGCCCATACCGGTTCCACGTCGTCTCGCCACCGCGTCTATTTCATCAATGAACACGATACATGGTGCATTTTTTTTCGCTTCTTCGAACAAATCCCGAACGCGGGAAGCACCGACACCGACGAACATTTCCACGAAATCAGAACCGGAAATGGAGAAAAACGGAACGTTTGCTTCGCCCGCAATCGCCTTTGCCAGAAGGGTTTTACCGGTTCCGGGAGGTCCCTCCAGCAAAACACCCTTGGGGATTCTCGCCCCGACCTTTGTAAACTTGCCCGGATCTCTTAAAAAATCAACGATCTCCTGCAGGTCTTCCTTCTCTTCCTTCAGTCCGGCAACATCCTTTAATGTAACCTTGCTGTCGCCTGCCAGGCTCAGCCGCGCACGGCTTTTGCCGAAATTCATCATCTTATTGCCGCCATTCATCTGGGCATTCTGTGCATTCATCATCATGAAGATCAGAAGCACACCGCCCACAGTGATCAGCGCAGGCAGGATGGACGTTAAAAATATATTATCGCCGGGCACATCCCTCACGATCGTCTTGACTCCTGCCGTTTCCAGCTCTTCCAGCACCGGATTGACATCCGATACCACCAGCACCTTTTCATCTCCCGAGGTAAGATGTACCTCCACGGAACCGGTCGGCACTTCCCGGTTCTGCACTACTACAGCTCCCGATATTTCTCCGGCATCCAGCATCTGATTGAATTCCGCCTGTGTACAGGTATCCTCCATGCTGCGCAGTATTCCCGAAAACCAGAAAACCAGGAGCACAATAAGCAAAAGGGAAATGACGAGATTCATTCCTCTGCCGTTTTTGTTCACTGCATCCTCCTTCGGCTAAAAGCCTGCATCAATCAAATTTTACCACTCCGATGTACGGAAGGTTGCGGTAACGCTGGTCGTAATCCAGGCCATAGCCTACCACAAATTCGTCCGGAAGCTGGAATCCGGTATAATCTACCTTTACATCGATCACACGGCGATCCGGCTTATCCAGAAGCGTGCACAGCGCCATGGACTTCGGTCCGCGTGCCTTTAACATATCCAGCAGATAGCTCAGGGTACGTCCGGAATCCACGATATCCTCCACAACAATAACATTCTTGTCGCGCAGAGGCTCATCCAGGTCCTTTACGATCTTAATAACTCCGCTTGATTTGGTATCGCCGCCGTAGCTGGATACCGACATGAAATCCAGGGATACCGGAACGGTAATCCGCTTTGCCAGTTCACATAAGAAAAAGCTGCCGCCCTTTAATACGCATACCAGATGAACCTGTTTTCCGGCATAATCTTTACTGATCTGCTCACCAATCTCCTGAATCCTTCTGTCTACCTCTTCTTCCGACAACATCACTTCAACTCTTTCTGCCATGCCCAAATCCTCCTTGGTTTTTCTGTTCTATTCTTGCTTCTCCATACAGGTAACTTCCAAAATCACCCTCGTCTGCTCCGTTACCCGATAGTATGTGCTGATTCTTCCGCCCGGTACCCAGATAATGTGATTCCCGTCTGCCAGCACCATCATACTGTTCCGCTCATTTGCAGGAATTTTTTCTTCGATCATATATTTCTTTAAGCTTTTTTTTGAAAAATTATCATCGATTGTCAGATAATCTCCGCTCCTGCGCGTTCGAAATACGACAGATTGTATTATTTTATCATAATCCAACCATTTCGTATACTTTTTTTGAGGGATATTTTTTAAAAAAGCACCAACAGCAGCGCCGCTTTCCTCGCCTGCCGCAGTATTTTTTTCGCCTGCTGCGGTATTTTTTTCACCTGCTGTCGGCTCGTCCCGCTGCAGGTATCGCACTGACACCACACCCATCCCCGGAACATGCAGCTCGCCAGAATGCTCTGGGAGCGGAAGCTCTGTGGTCTGAAGCCCAACCTGCCCGCCCCGGTCAAACCGCTGCTCCAACGATGCGTCCTGCTGCTCCGGCAATGCGTCCTGCTGCCGCTCCAACCTGCGAAATACCAGCAGCCTAAACTGCCGCTCCACCTCGAGCTGACACGCTGGAATCCGCAGCTTCCTACCGCTCTGGCAGTCCGTCCCTACAAGGTGCCACACCGCTTCGATATGCGCTGCCGTCAGGTCGCGCCCTGTGCCGATCTCCAGCAGACATTCCCGCACGCACTGCTTCTGCAGGAAAATATCTTCCTGTTGCAGAAGTTCGATATTTAATTTTATTATAGTCTGTTTATCGTATCTCGTATGCTCCGCAGTTACTTTTCTTCGCCCCACATGCTCTACTCTCTCTCTGCCGCACACATTCGTTTTCAAAGCACCTGCTTCCACCCTGCAGCGTTCCAGCGCCTGTCGGGTGCAGCTGCGCACAAAATCCGCCGTCTCTGCCAGGAGCTGTGCCTCTTTCGCCAGATGTGCTCCGGCTCCGCTGCAAATTTCCTTTTCCGCATACGGCAGAACCCGATTTCTGATTCGGTTCCTTGTATAATCTTCTCCGGTGTTCGTAGAATCTATCCGCCAGGAAATCCCTTTTTCCTGGAGAAAGCTTTCTATTTCTGTCTTTCCAGTTTCCAAAAGCGGACGGATAATCATGCTTTCCCGTTCCGTCTTTCGCACCGGGCGAATCCCTGCCATTCCGTCCAGACCAGTGCCGCGGAACATGTGAAACAAAAGCGTCTCCGCGCAGTCATCCCGATGATGCGCCACCGCAATCGCACCACGACAACCGCCCATCTCCTGTAAGCACTCTTCAAAAATTTCATAGCGTGCCCGGCGTC
>OHNK01000747.1_pt1 | contig 18572 bp, 20 predicted proteins | sample 1569551 | NCBI WGS metagenome assembly OHNK01 (sample SAMEA3879518, study PRJEB24766) | human gut metagenome | biome: human-associated habitat; feature: feces | place: USA | collected 1985/1987 | reverse complement strand
CCGAGGCGCGGTTGCTTTAGCAACCATCTACCCTTGCGCCGAGTGCGCATCCTCGTAGAGCGTTTATTATCGTATGGAAACGAAGTTTCCTATACGATAATAAAACCGGAAGAAGCATATTATCTTCTTCCGGCTCTATTGTAAAGCTTTATTCTCTTCTGTACAACTTAAAATTTCCGAAAGCCCTTTTTCTGCCTGCGTCTGAAAATTTCTCCGTAGAGCAGAACCTGAATCAGCTCCATGCTTTCAGGGCCAAGCAGCGGCGCAGTCTCCGCTGTTCTGACCGCAGTGTTCATCGCAGCGCCTGCAGATATACGATCGCCTGTCGTGCTCACTTCTCCACCGTCCGCAGGCGCGGCCGCCACTGCCGCAGCCTCTGCCTGCTCGCGTTTTTCCTCCTGCTCCAGCACCGCATAAATGTCCTGCGCCATTTTATACAGGGTCATTCTGTCCGGATATTCATCATAAAGGACGCTGCCTTCACTGTCAAACCGTTCCAGCAGCTCTTCGATCCGTTTACGGTACTTTTTTGCCTGCCTCGGATAAAGCTCCTGCAGATATTCCAGGTCGCGCATGACCGTATCCTCTTCCTCCCATATCAGAGGCATCGGATAGGTCATATAAAAGGGAAGTATTTTGGGGTAATAGTTCATCTGCATCCCCCAGCTGTTATTTTTTCTTTATCATATGCAGAATCTTCCCGGAAAGTTTTACAGCCGCCCGCGCCTGCTCCCGCTCCGGTTCTGTGCCGCCATAGCGCGCCTGCTCATACAACTCCGTCAGCTGCTCCCAGTCTTCATGTCCGGTGTCCCCCCATGCCTGCCGGGTCAGCTCCTGCGCAGTCAAGCTGTTTGCCAACCCCAGCCACACTGCCTCTTTCCTTTCCTGTTCCTTTTTCTTTTGCCGCCTGCCAAAAGCGCCTTCTATGGTCTTTTTATAGGCCCGCCGGATCTTCGCAGATGGCTCTATCCCGATAAAAAGCTGTGCTCTTTTCCGTTTCTCCCTATAGGCGATGGACTCCGTTTTTTCTTCTACGCCAGCTTCGAGAGTCTCCTTACGTCCCCTGTCAGTCTGATAGAAGCTTTTGATCATCCAGCGGAACAAAAGGACAATGCTCACAAGCGCTGCGACGATCAATGCCACCACAATTGACCAGAAAACAAGCTTTCCAAGCACTTCTATCCAAACCGGTGTGGGGCGGACCTCCTCGAACTCTCCCCAGCCCATTTCCATTTCCGGCACACTCACTGTTGCCTGCTCAACAGCCTTCTCCGGTTCTCCGGAAAGCATTGTCAGCAGCCATACGATCAACCATCGAAGTATTTTCCCCAGCCATATGGCACCTTCGGTCAGCTTATCCACAAGAGGTGTCGTACAGCACACAATCAGCAGGGCGACACAGACTACGGAATACAGTGCCACAACAATAATTCCCGTCCGGAAAATATTTTTTTCCGGAATCACACCGGCACTGCCCGCATTTATTTTTACATAAGAAAGATAATTGTCCGCATAGCGCTTGATCAGTATTCCGGGCAGCCATACAAAAAAGCTTCCCAAAACAAGCATACAATCCGTCTGGGACTGCTTATAGCTGCAGACCAAAAATGCTGCGATCACCACCACTGCCGCTGCAGGCAGCGGGAACTCCCGTTCCCGTATCACCTGATGCACTCGAAGGCGGATGGAATGCAGACCATAAAATACACCAAGCACCGCAATCGCAACTGCACCTACCGGCCAGCTCTTTACCATCAGCGTTGCAAACACAACGACTGCCGGATGCAATAGAAAGAATACCCAGAAATGCTTCAGCTTTTTACGGAACAGATAAAAGCAGACAGGGTACAGGGCTGCAGTCAGCCACACCCTCACCGGCACACGATCCCCGATCAGTGCATTGAGTGCAATTTCGATGCCAAAAACCACTGCATAATTTAAAAAGAGTTCAATCCACTCCGAGGTTCTTTGCAGATTCTGTTTCATAACCGCCCTCCTTCTTCCACATCAATCAAACGGGTATAAGGGCGGATACCGGCATTTATTTCCGGCCGGATTATACGGTTTACCGGACAGAACCAGATAAATTCTCGTTTTTCTTTCCTGAATTTTTCCAGCAGCTGCTGAAATTCCGGTCGTGCATCCGCAGAAAAGAAAATCGTACAAAGGCTTTCCCTGTCTTCCATTTCTTCCAGCCGCTCCCGGATCGGTTCAAAGGAAGGTGCCGGCTTCTCCAAGTCTATCCGGGCCAGTCCACGTAAAATGCTGTCCAGATGGCCTGCGCCGCAGGATGCTTTCAGGCAGACCGCCTCTTTTGTCAGAAGATCCGGTCCGTTGGTTTCCAGAGAGGTTCTGATGCCCTGTCCGATAAACAGCTCCGCTGCCGCTGCCGCCATTTCAATCGAAGCTTCCAGCAGATCCTCCTGACGTAAAATCGCACCATCCTCCAGATTTACCACCAGCCGGACAGAGCGCTGGGCGGTGCAGCCCTTTTGATTGACCTTTAATTCCCCGCTTCTTGCGGTCGCTTTCCAGTTTACATCCCGCAGCGTATCCCGCGGCGTATATTCCCGGATCCCCAGATATTCAAAAGGATCCTCCTGCAAATGCCGTTTCGTCGCAACCTCGCCGTTCAACTGCCGCAGCGCGCCGTTAAAATCCATTCCCCGAAATGGTCTGGGGTAGACATACAGCTGGGAATCCACCGGCAGGCTTTTGGGCAGCTCATGGGTCAAAAACAGATCTCCCGCCACAACGTCCAGGCCGTTGATCCGGTAAAATCCTCTTTTTTTACAGGTAAACCGCAGACTTCTGATGTGCCTGGTATAGGGACGCACCGAAAAAACATCATTCCGGTAATATTGATCCGTTACACTGCTCTCCGTTCCGGCGTCCTCAAATGCCAATTGCCTCGACACCTGAAATTTTACTTTCAGGACAGGCAACGGCAAAAGTTTCCTGTTTTCAATCGTTTCCAAAAGCTCACAGCTCTCCCCGCGCACTGTACTTTTACGGGAAAAGGCCAGGGATACAAACAGCTCCTCATCCCAGTGCTTTGCATACCATACAGACTGAATCTCCCACAGCAGCAGGGCTCCCAGAATTATCCATATTATAACCATACCGTTATGCCCTTTCTGATACGCTTATGCGATCGAAAAATCTTCTGTCGGAGCCGGCACAGTGTTTAAAATTTCCTCTATCAGACGCAACGCATCTGCATAACGATTCTGTCCATAGGAAAGCACCACGCGGTGTGCCATGACCGGTCCGGCCACCGCTTTGACATCATCCGGTGTCACAAAGCTTCTGCCTTCCAGATATGCCCACGCCCTGGAGGCACGCATCAGCGCGATCGTTCCTCTGGGACTGACACCCATCACAGTCTGGTCGCTGCTTCTCGTTGCCGCTGACAGATCCGCCAGATAGCCTCGCACTGTCGGGTGCACATACACCTCCATCGCTTCCTTCTGCATTCTCTCAAGGGTCTCCTGATCTATCACCGCTGTCAGCTTCTTTAACGGATCCTCCGCCATATACGTATCCAGGATCTGCACCTCTTCTTCTCTCGTAGGCAGCCCCATGGACAGCTTCATCAGAAATCTGTCCATCTGCGCTTCCGGAAGAGGGAAGGTTCCTGCAGTCTCCACCGGATTTTCTGTCGCCACTACGAAAAACGGCGGCTCTAATTTCTGTGTTTTTCCGTCGATAGTGACCTGACGCTCCTCCATACACTCCAGAAGACCCGCCTGTGTCCGAGGCGTCGCGCGGTTGATCTCGTCTGCCAATAAAATATTAGTAAAAACAGGTCCTTTGTTCAGCACAAATTTCCCGCTCTCTCTGTCATAAATATGTAAGCCTGTGATATCCGCCGGAAGCATATCCGGTGTAAACTGAATTCTTCCGAATTCAATTCCAAGACTGGCAGCCAGTGCTTTGGCAAGTCTTGTTTTCCCTGTTCCGGGCACGTCCTCCAAAAGCACATGTCCATCCGCCAGCAAAGCAGTCAGCAGCAGCTTCGTCACCCGTTCTTTTCCGATAATTACCTTCTGCGTATTTTGCAAAATGTCCAAAATTCTTTTCTGCATGATCTTCCTCCCACAGGCTGCATCCATCTATTCTTTCGTTTTGCAGCTATTTTTAAGCTGCTTCCGCTTTTTTCAATATTATTTTAGGAAAAAGAGGCGCTGTCAACGCAGCGCCTCAATTCTTGCAACGGCTCGTAAAAGAGCTGTCTCCGCACGCGCCATATCCGTATCGGGGTTATGGGCCTGCAGTCTTTCTTCTGCCCTCTTCTGGGCAGCCTCTGCTCTTTTGATATCGATCTCACCGGGCCACTCTGCCGCTTCTGCCAGAATCGAAATCTGATCCGGCAAAATCTCTGCAAAACCGGTGTGAAGCGCGGCCTTTTTCTTCCCAGACTCTTCCGTCAGGGTCAAAACACCGGGCTTTAAAATTACCGTCAGGGGGATATGACCGGCGTAAACACCGATCTCTCCCTCCGAAGTATTAAATTCTGCCATGATCGCTGTTCCCTCATAGAACACACGCTCCGGCGTGATGATTTTGATCAGAAAGGTTTTTTCCTCTGCCATGCCGACCTCATTTCTCTGCGGATTTTTCCTGTACCCGCGCCAGCACGTCATCGATGCTTCCTGCATTCAGGAAGTAGCTCTCCGGAATATCATCATGCTTGCCTTCCAGAATTTCGGAAAAGCTGCGGATGGTCTCCGAAATCGGCACATATTTGCCCGGCAGACCGGTAAACTGTCCAGCTACAAAGAAAGGCTGAGACAGGAAACGCTGTACTTTACGCGCTCTGGATACAACCAGCTTATCCTCTTCGGAAAGCTCGTCCATACCGAGGATCGCAATGATATCCTGCAGCTCTTTATACTTCTGCAGAATCTCCTGTACGCCTCTGGCTACACGATAATGCTCCTCACCGACGATTCTGGGATCCAGAATGCGGGAGGTAGACTCCAGCGGATCAACCGCAGGATAAATACCCAGCTCTACAATGGAACGGGAAAGCACTGTTGTCGCATCCAGATGAGCAAATGTCGTTGCCGGTGCAGGGTCCGTCAGGTCATCCGCAGGCACATATACTGCCTGAACCGATGTGATGGAACCATTCTTGGTGGATGTGATACGCTCCTGCAGAGCGCCCATTTCCGTCTGCAGTGTAGGCTGATACCCTACCGCAGAGGGCATACGTCCCAGCAGAGCGGATACCTCCGAACCTGCCTGGGTGAAACGGAAAATATTATCAATAAACAACAGCACATCCTTACCGCCCTGATCACGGAAATATTCTGCCATTGTCAGACCGGTCAGGCCGACGCGCATTCTTGCCCCGGGGGGCTCATTCATCTGTCCGAATACCATGGTTGTCTTATCGATAACCCCGGATTCTTTCATTTCATAATACAGGTCATTGCCTTCTCTGGTACGCTCGCCTACACCGGTAAATACAGAGTAGCCGCCGTGCTCTGTTGCAATATTACGGATCAGCTCCTGAATCAGTACGGTTTTGCCTACGCCGGCGCCGCCGAACAGACCGGTCTTACCACCCTTCTGATAGGGGCAAAGCAGGTCAACGACTTTAATACCGGTTTCCAGCATTTCCGCTTTTGTCGACTGATCCTCAAATTTCGGTGCGCTACGGTGAATCGGCTCAAAGCTGACGCCCTCCGGCATCGGTTTTTCGTCAATCGGCTGACCCAGTACGTTGAACATGCGTCCCAGAGTATTTTCTCCCACCGGAACACTGATCGCAGCGCCGGTTGCGATTGCTTCCATTCCTCTGCGCAGACCGTCTGTCGAACCCATGGCAATACATCTTACCGTATCGTCTCCCAGATGCTGGGAAACTTCGGCAACCAGCTCGCCGCCGTCCTCACGCTTAATCCGGATCGCCTCATTGATCAGCGGAAGCTCACCCGCCTGGAAGCGAATATCCAGTACGGCACCGATGACCTGTGTGATCCTTCCAATTTTTTCTGCTGCCATAAACTGTCTCCTTGTTTCCTATTCTGCCGGCTAGCCGATCGCCGCAGCACCGCTGATAATTTCGGTCAGCTCCTGGGTGATCGCGCCCTGACGCGCTCTGTTGTACAGCAGCGTCAGATCTTCCAGCATTTCCTCAGCATTGCCCGTTGCAGAATCCATCGCCTGCATCCGCGCGCCGTTTTCACTGGCAGCTGCTTCCAGCAGTCCGCCGTAAATCATACTGATCATATATTTGGGAATCAGCATTTCCAGAATGCTTTCTTCCTCCGCTTCAAAGTTCATCTGAAGCTTTAAGCCTGCAGAACCCTCCCGTTCCACCTTTTCATCCACGTCCTCTTTCGAAACCGGAAGCAGACGGATCAGCCTGGGTTCATGCACAACTGTATTGATAAAAGAAGTATAGGCCAGCCAGATTTCGCCTACCTCGCCCTGTGCAAAGCTTGTCAGAACGCGTCTGCCCAAAGCAGCCGCATCCGCATAGGTAGGTTCCTCGCAGATATCCGAGCAGTCCAGGCTGATCTTGCAGCCTGCACGCTGCAGCGCGTCCTTGCCCTTTTTGCCGACAGCATAAATGTCAAGCTCCTTCAGGTCAAAATTTCCCTGTGTGATCAGCTTGACCACATTCGCATTATAGCCGCCCGCAAGTCCGCGGTTGGATGTCATCACGATCACTGCCTTGCTCGGGTTATCCCCGCCCTGCAGATACGGATGGCTGATCCCGGCAGAACGCTCCAGGATGGACTGCATGGTCTGATAAACCCCATCGGAATAAGGTCTGGTATGCTCCGCCTTTTCCCGTGCCTTCTGCAGCTTGACGGTGGCAACCAGCTTCATTGCCCTGGTGATCTGTCCGGTGCTCTGGATACTGCTTCTTCTTCTCTTAATGTCTCTCATGGAAGCCATGTCCTGTCACCTGCCCTTCTCCATCCTATTTGAATTCTGCCTTAAACTCTGTGATCGCCTTTTTCAGAAGTGCATCCGTCTCGTCAGAAATCACTTTCTCGGTGCGGATCGCCTTTGGAACTTCCGGATATTTCTTATCGAGGAATGTGAAAAATTCCTGTTCGAACCGGGTAATCTGGTCAACCTCTACATCCAGCAGATATTTTCCGGTTGCCACATACAGCGTGATAACCTGGTATTCTACCGGCATGGGCTGATACTGAGGCTGCTTTAATACCTCCCGGATTCTCTCGCCCTGTGCCAGCTTTTCGCGGGTATCAGCATCCAGCTCGGAACCAAACTGGGAGAAGGCCGCCAGCTCACGGTACTGTGCCAGCTCGACACGGATCGGCGCTGCAATCTTCTTCATCGCCTTGATCTGTGCAGAACCGCCTACACGGGATACGGACAGACCGGCGTTGACTGCAGGACGGAAGCCCTCATGGAACATTTCCGTTTCCAGATAAATCTGACCATCCGTAATAGAAATAACGTTGGTCGGGATGTATGCAGAAACATCTCCTGCCTGTGTCTCAATGATCGGCAATGCAGTCAGGGAACCGCCGCCATGCTCGTCATTCATTCTTGCTGCACGCTCCAGAAGTCTGGAATGCAGATAGAAGACATCACCAGGATAAGCCTCACGGCCAGGCGGACGCTTTAACAGCAGGGAGAGTGTACGGTATGCAGCCGCATGCTTACTTAAATCGTCATAAACGACCAGCACATCTTCTCCCTTTTCCATCCATTCTTCACCCATTGCACAGCCTGCATACGGTGCGATGTACTGCAGCGGAGCAAGCTCACTTGCAGTGGAAGCTACGACAGTCGTATATGCCATAGCGCCGTACTCCTCCAGCGTATTTACGATGGAAGCTACGGTAGAAGCCTTCTGGCCGATGGCGACATAAATACACTTTACGCCCTGGCCCTTCTGGTTGATGATGGTGTCGATGGCAATTGCGGTTTTACCTGTCTGTCTGTCGCCGATAATCAGCTCACGCTGTCCGCGTCCGATCGGAACCATGGAATCGATTGCCTTGATTCCGGTCTGAAGAGGGGTATCTACGGATTTACGGGTAATAACGCCGCTTGCCACACGCTCGATTTTGCGGTAGGCATCCGTCTGCACGGGTCCCTTGCCATCGATAGGCTGACCCAGCGCATTTACAACACGTCCCAGCAGCGCATCGCCCGCCGGAACCTCAACTACATGTCCTGTTGTCCGGACCTGATCACCCTCACTGATGCTGCCCGCACCAAGCAGTACAGCACCTACGTTGTCCTCCTCCAGATTCAGCACCATGCCGAATACATCATTGGGGAATGCCAGCAGCTCACCCTGCATCGCATTCTCCAGTCCATGGATTCTGGCAATGCCGTCCGCTACCCAGATAACGGTACCGACATCCGATACTTCCAGCCTGGAGGCATATCGCTCAATCTGTTCTTTAATAACAGAACTGATTTCCTCAGGTCTTAAATTCATGGATTTTACTCCCTTCCTAGGATACGGGAACAGATTTTCCTTCCCGTTATTCTTTCTGCTGCGTAAGTCCGCTTCAGGATAAAGACACACGCATCAGGCTGTCTTTCATCCGTTTCAGCCTGTTCTGGATGCTGCTGTCTACAACACGGTCGCCGATCTGGATCTTGAGTCCGCCGATCAGCGCAGCATCCACCTGATAATGAATCTGCAGCGATACAAAGTCAGTCGTAGCCAAAAGTTTCTGACGGATGTTCTCCTTCTGAGTATCCGAAAGTTCTTCTGCACTGGTTACATACACGACTCCGATTTTATGATAAGCCAGACAGCGGCGTTCGTAATCCTCACGGATCGCAAACAGCTCGCCAAATCTGCCTTTTTCCAGAAGAAGATGGCAAAATCCGTTCAGTTCTTTGCTGATTTTACCGTCAAATACCCGGTCAAAGACCGCTGTTTTTTCCTTCTGATCCAGCTCCGGATGTCCAAGCAGTGTCACAAATTGGGGATTTTTCCCTAAAATTTCACACATGCCGTTTAGCTCCTCCAGAAGCGTATCCAGCAGACCATTCTCTACGCCCAGGCCAAACAGTGCTTCCGCATAGACCTGTGACACTAGCTTAGCCATGTATTTTCTCCTATTTCTGCAAGAGTCTCTTCAATCAGAGCGTTCTTGGTTCTGTCATCCATGGAAACTCTGACAAACTTGCCAGCCGCATCCATTGCCAGACCAACCATCTCCTGCTTAATTTCATCCGCCGCTTTTTTCTTTTCCAGTTCGGCTTCCACATGCGCATGGGCAATAATACGAGAGGCTTCCTCCCGCGCCTTCGCCACAATGTCCGCTTCATTCGCCAGTGCTTTCGCTCTTGCTGCGCTCAAGATCTCATCCGCCTCTTTGTCCACATTGGCAAGTCTGGCTTCGTAATCTGCTTTCAGCTTTTCGGCGTCCTCCTGGGCTGTCTTTGCATGATCCAGTTCCCCTGCGATCTTATTCTGTCTGTCCTGCATAAATTTGCGGGCAGGATTAAAGAGCAGATAGGACAATGCAATAAACAGCACGAATACAGCGATGATCGTAAGCAGGGAATCCGCAAGCAGCTGGAAATCCAGATCAAACAGTCTGGGCTCCATTTCTGCTGCAAGCAATACTGCGTTTAAATTATGCACTCTTCCCTCCTCCTTCCTTCTTGAAATATTCTCTTATCAGGGAAGCAGAGGTTTTACAAACAGCAGCAGCATCGCAATCAGCAGACCATACAGACCGGTTGTCTCGGCAACCGCCTGACCAAGCAGCATGGTCGAGGTGATATCGGATTTTGCACCCGGGTTTCTGCCAACTGCAGCAGCAGCGTGACCAGCTGCGATACCCTGACCTACACCAGGTCCGATACCGGCGATAACCGCCAGACCTGCGCCGATTGCAGAACAGCCTAAGATAAAGTTTTCATTGAATTCCATGATAAATCCTCCATTCTTCTGTTGTGTTACAGTTTTGGTATTTTCGTTTATCCTTCCTCTCCGATGGCATCAGAAAGGTATGTCATCGTCAGCATACAGAACACGTAGGTCTGAATTGCTCCCGAAAACAGATCGAAGTACACATGCAGCACTGCAGGCCAGCCGATTGCGATCACCCGCAGAAGTCCGTATACCAGCGCCATCATAACAACGCCGGAAAGCACATTGGCAAACAGACGCAAAGACAGCGAAACCGGAACTGCAATATAACCGATAATATTGATCGGCGCCCAGATTGGCCACGGATCGCACAGCTCTGCCAGCGCTCCCTTTAACTTCTTATGCTTCAGCTTGTTGTAATGAATCAGCGTAAAGGTTGCCAGACCGAGCGGCAGGGTAACGCCGTAATCCGCCGTCGGCGGACGTAACCCCAGCAGACCGGAAAAGTTGCTGATCAGGATAAAAATGAATATGGTTCCAATATAGTTTGCGAACTTCGCCGCATTCTTTCCCATAACCATTTTTACCATGCCGTCCAGCTTTTCCACCACAAGCTCCACGATGTTCTGGAAAAATCCCGGTACTTCAGAAGCATGCTTCATCGCCCGGTTTGCCGCAATCGCAAACGCAAGGATCAGCAAAAGTACGATCAGGAGACAGATATGGGTTGTGGTAATCCACACCGTCTGTCCGAAAAACTGATAGGGAAAGACGCCGTGAATCATAAAATCAATGTCAGCCGAACCATTTAGCAAAATACCATTCGTCATCGTCTCACCTCCTCTTCTTTTCTTTGTATCCGCGTATAAAAGGCTGCAGATAAGCCGAAGCTTTCATTCCCATCAAACCTGCAAACGCCGCTAACGGGTCTGCAAAATGTGTCAGCATCAGGACTGCAAACACGACTAAAACCACAGCATACCGGAGAAGATTCTTCGACACCGCATATTTCTGTGCGCCGTCCCCGAGCTCCAGCGCTGTATCCAGCACCTTCCACATGTGCCAGATTCCTGCCATGGCAAGCAGCATCCCGATCAGGATGCCAAGACCGCTGTACAGCCTGTCCTTTACCCACCAGACGGACACCAGCTCGCACAGACATCCCCACAAAAAAGTGCCGAGCCACATCTCCCGGACGGTTTCATCGATCTTTTTGAAAAAATTTCTCATTCCCTGTCCTTTTTGTCCTTCTGATAAATTTGCCGCGCCAGCCGATAAATATTCCCAAATCCCGCCAAAACGCCAACAAAAAACAGCACAATTGCAAAAAACTGCGTCCCGAGCCTGCCATCCAGCCAGTAGCCGAGGGCGAACATCATGCCCGTGGGAACAAGCATCATAATTCCGAACTGTGAAATCAGCGTCAGACACTGCCAGACAGTTTTGTTAAAGGAGTGCTTTGCCACAAAAATCCTCCTGCCATGCACCGGTTTTTCAAGAGATTTTCGCTCTGACTGGCTCTTTTTAAGCTGCCATTTTGGAGAAATCCCTGTCTACCATTATACCCATTTTACGCTTTCTTGTCCACCTGTTTTCTTGGCATTGTCTTAATAGTTTCTGGCATTTTCCCCGACGTTTTCGCGCGTTTTTCCGTCAATTTTATGCAATAAGCAGGCATGAAAAAACAGCAGGATTTTTGCAGTTGTGAAATCTGCAGAAATTCCTGCTGTTTTTGACAGATTTTCAAACATATCCTGTCATCTGTCTGTTTATAAAAATTTTAGATTCCATAGCAGCTGCATAAACAGCACAGAGCTTTCAATTACCGTCTGCTGACCATCTGCAATTTCAGCCGCTTTTAGTAGAAAATATGCCCGCCGATCTGCATGCCGGTCAGACCTTCAATCGGCGTTCTGAAATATACGCAGCGTCCGACGTTTGTATAGCCGGACATCGCTTCGTCTGCTGCCTTATAACATGCCGCCGTCGCGCTGTCGTTTGCAAGTGCAATCGCCAGATGTCCGTCCAGAACCGGTGCAAACTGCTTATATTGGTAAATTACGCCGGATACTGTGTTCGGATAGACCGAGCTCAGCACACGGTTGATGACCACTGCCCCGACCGCAACCTGCCCTGCATAGGGCTGGTTGCCCGCTTCGCAGTAGATCAGGTTTGCCAGAAGATACCGGTCACCCTCTGCAAAGCTCACCTCGGAAATGTCCCTCCATGCCGATTTCGCAGCAAGACGGGATTTTGCGATTTCCTCCTGCAGCTGTTTTTTGAGGGCTGCAATATTTTTGTCCTGCTCTGCAATCTGATTGCCAAGGGCGTCCGCCTGGGCCTGTGCTTCCGCGATCTGTCCGCTGTAGGCGCTGATGCTGTTTTTGGTGTTGTTGACGCTCGTCATGATACTCGCCTGCTGCTCCTTTGCCTGAGCCTGCAGATCATCTAACTGCGCCTTTTCCTCCTCCAGCTTCGCCTCCATCTCTTCAATCGCTTCCCGCTGCGCTTTGTAGCTCAAAAGCATCCTGTGGTCGTACTCATGGAGCTTTTCCACATAAATACTCTGGTTCAGCAGTTCAGAAAACGTCATCGCACTGAATAAAATCTCATAATACGTGCGGTTATTGTCACGGTAAAGATAACGCAGCCGCTGCTTCATCGCCGCATACTGGCTGCTCTCCGTCTCCTTCGCCTGCTCCAGCTTTTCCTGCGTATCGGAAATTTCCTGGTTCTTGTCGATAATATTCTGTTCGATTTCTTCCAGCCGGCTGCTGATCTGCGTCAGGTCATCCGTCAGACCGTTTAACTCCCCCTGCAGGGAGGTTTTTACATTGCTCAGGGAATTGATATTGTTTTCCGTCTGTTTTTTCTGGTCCTTCGTATCGTTCTGCTTTTTCTGTTCTTCCTTGATCTGATTCTGCAGCTCGTTGATCTTATTGTCCGCCTTTGCCGGCAGCGCTGGAACTGCAGCGATACAGAGAGAAAAAACAAGCAGGCTGGCAATTGTTCTTCGGAATCCCCGTTTTGTCCCTCTCATCAAAGCTCCATCTTTACGGTCCGTCCGCTTCTGCTGTAAGGTCTGTACGCCACGCCCGCTGCCCGAAACATCCGCTTGGATGCCCGGACAGACGGGGTTTCCGCATACTTGTCACAATCGTAAATCACTTCCCGGATTCCGCTCTGGATGATCGCTTTTGCGCATTCATTACAGGGAAAAAGCGTCACATAGAGTTTCGCCCCAGCCAGGCTTCCGCCGCGGTAGTTTAAAATGGCATTCAGCTCGCTGTGCGTCACATAAGGATACTTCGTCTTTAACGTATCCCCCTCCCGCTCCCAGGGAAATTCATCATCAGAGCAGCCGATCGGAAAGCCGTTATACCCCATGGAAAGGATTTTGTTGTCCTGCCCCACAATACATGCCCCGACCTGCGTACCGGGATCTTTGGAGCGCATTCCCGCGAGCTTGGCTACTCCCATAAAATATTCATCCCAGGAAATATAATCCTCCCGCTTCATACACCCTCCTTATAGAAATCCGGTTTTATTTGGTGCCAAAAATTCTGTCGCCGGCATCGCCCAGACCGGGTACGATATAGCCGTGCTCGTTTAAGTGCTCATCCAGTGCGCCAATATAAACGTCTACGTCAGGATGTGCTTCCTGCATTGCCTTTACGCCCTCAGGAGCTGCAATGATACACAGAAAATGGATCTTCTTACAGCCTTTTTCTTTCAGCATGCGAATTGCTGCTACGGAAGAGCCGCCGGTTGCCAGCATCGGGTCAACAACGAAAACTTCTCTTTCTGCGCAGTCAGCCGGAAGCTTACAGTAATATTCTACAGGCTTTAATGTCTCAGGGTCGCGGTACAGGCCGATATGACCGATCTTTGCTGCCGGGATCATCTTGAGCGCACCATCTACCATCCCCAGTCCTGCACGCAGGATCGGAACAATGGCCATTTTACGTCCTTTGATCTCTTTTACTGTTGTGCTACAGATGGGAGTCTCAATCTGCACATCTGCCAGCTCCAGATGTCTGGTCGCTTCATAGCAGATCATCATTGCGATTTCGCTGATCGTCTCTCTGAAATCCTTTGTACCCGTTTCCTTTTTGCGGATCAGACCGATCTTGTGCTGGATCAGGGGATGATCCATTACCATTACCTTTGACATTTTCATTGTCCTCCTTCGTTTTATGTTCCCAACATCATACCATTATTTTACTTCTTCTTCAATCTTATTGATTCTTCTGACATGCTTTTCATCGCCGGAAAACGGTGTATTTAAAAACGTCTCTACGATCGACAGAGCCAGGTTCGGTCCGACAATTCCAGCGCCCATTGCCAGCATGTTTGCATCGTTATGCTCTCTTGTCATTTTTGCGGAATAGGTGTCTGCGCAAAGTCCGCAGCGGATACCGGGAACCTTGTTGGCAACGATCGAAATACCAATACCGGTTGTACAGATGACGATTCCCTTTTCACATTCGCCCTTTGCAACTGCTTCTGCTGCAGCGCGTCCAAACTCCGGATAATCACAGGATTCCAGACTGTAGCAGCCGAAATCATGGCACGTATAGCCATTTGCCTCCAGATATCCGATCACCTTCTGTTTCAGTTCATATCCACCGTGGTCACTTGCCAATGCTATCATTTTTCTTCCTCCCATTTCTGCGCACCCTGTTATTATTCCTGACAATAGAATGCTCGCAGAGCGTGCATTTTATTTTTTTTCTCTTTTCTTATATTCCACAGCGGATTTCTTCAGTTCTTCCAATGCTTCGGAGAACTTCTTCGAAACCATGCTCGGGTTGCCGCGCAGCATATCGCGTTTTGTGAAATCCTTCAGGAAAGAGGCCAGCTCCGGACGCTGTAGGTTCACACCAAATTTTGAACGCAGGTCGAACAGCTCTTCCCGGTTGACATTCAATCTTCCGCTGGGCAACAGCTCCTTTGCACGCTCGAAACGCTTTTCGATACCGCTTACCAGCTCATCCCGGCGCTGTACAAAGCCAGCCCTGGTGCTCTCGACACTCTGGTTCCACTCTTTTTTGCGGTTTTCCCAGTTTTCTTCGGAAACCGCCAGAATCACATCCAGACGCCTCTGCATCTTTTCCAGTTCGTCCTTGGCCTGCTCCATCCGAACCAGTACATCGCGCAAATCCAGGGCCGCCTTGAAGGAAAGGGCGAAGTCCGCTGCAAAAATCACAGTCACAACCATCGTCACACCCGTCAGCACCGAAGACGGAAGCCAGAGTGCAAACGCTTCGATCGGCTTGTGGATCATCCGCGTCATCAGGATCGTCAGAAATCCCCATGCCAGCGAAGATTCCAGGCAGATTTGACCCTGGAAGTTGAATTTTTTATGGGAATAATCCCAGTAACGGACTTTGAACAGCGTTTCCATCAGCACGCCCGTGATATATTCCAGCACTGTCGCGCCCACGCAGCCCGCCACATACGTTAAAATCAGATTGTCCTGAAACGGCATCGACACGATCAGCATCATCAGTGCGCCCGTTCCATACAGCGGCAGAAAAGGTCCGCGAATAAAACCGCGATTTACAAACCGTTTTTCATGCAGTGAAACATAGGTCGATTCAAAGCACCAACCAAAAAAGCTGTAAAAGAAAAAGAAAAACAGCCATTGAATCCAGGTATATCCCAGCATACGTCCTCCTATACAAAAAGATCGGCTCCGATCACAAGCCGTCCCTTTTTGGTTGTGTTTTTTTCACCCCGGAAAATAAATTTTCCGAAACCTCTGACCGATACCGTGTCCCCGTCCTTTAACATCTGGCTGCCGTTTTCCGTCAACCTCCCGTTGACAAAGACCTTTTTCTGTGAAAAAAGCGTCTGCCCCTGGCTGCGCGACAGTCTCCAGACCGCGCTCACAATTCCGTCGCAGCGCAGGCTCGCCACATGCTCTTCCCGGTAAGAAAGTTTTTTCTCCGGCAGCGCCTCCAGCTTTTCTACCGGCACGCAACGCACCTTTGTATGGCGCACCTGTTCGAGAGTTTCCTGTAAAAATACAGACATCGCAGACGTACAGAACACATACGCGCATTTGCCCTCCACACAGATATCCCCGATCGTGCTCCGGTCGATCCCAAGATTTAGAATCGCGCCCATAAAATCCCTGTGGCTGAAATTTTCCGCAAATTTTTCCGCCAGCGGCTCGATTTTTACCGCACAGATCGGAAACGGCTCTTCATATCCGAATTCCTCCGGATCTCCGAACCTGCCCATACACCGCTCTGCACTATCCATTCCGCCGTATAATTCGATATGTACTCCTGCCTTTGCAGCGCTTCTCCAGAGCACTTCCTGCTCTGCCAGCGATAAAAAGCCGGTAAAAACAAACAGATTCTGCTGCCAGGCGCGGTCTGCAAGCTCTGCAAACCGCTTCTCCAAAAGCTGCAGTTCCTTATCCCTCTCTGCCATAACCGTTTCCTGCCGATCAGGTAAAGCTGATAACCGGCTCTTTAGGCTGTTTTGCCTTTGTCACAGACTCTGCGTACAGCACAGGACCTTCGCCTTCATAATCCGCAAAATATTCTTTTTTGACTACTGCGGTCACTTTTACCCAGTCGCGTTCCTGATACAGATCGATCTTATCGTAAACGCACGCAAAGCCGAGGAAGGTCATATCCTCTGCACAGCAGGTCATTGCCATACGTCCGGGCACAAAGTAGCCTTTCGGGAATTCCTCCGGCTTCATCACCATGCCGATAAACTCGATCGTCTTGCCGACATAGCGATCCACATGATCCAGACTGTCCAGATACCAGATGCCATAGGTATTGTCATCCAACACGATTTTATCCGCCTTTAAGTCATATGGGAGATCCTCTTCCATAATCTCGTCGATTTCCCCATCCTGATCCTCGAAAATAATCTCTGCAGTCTGGTTGAGTGCCTTGACGTTTCTCTTATAGGTATTGAGGTCTTCGATACCATCGCAGCGGTTGAAGATGATCATTTCGGATTTGCGGATCATGTCCGAAACCATAGATTTCATATTCGTAAAATACATAGGGAAGGTGGATGCATCGATCGTTGTGATCTGCTGCTCCACCTTCCAGTGCCACGGCAGGCGCAGGTCGCGGAACTTCCACATACCGTTATATTCTATGATAATGCGCTCCGGATGATACTTCTTTTCCAGCTCGACCATCTTTTCCGGAGTAAAATCCGCCTCTTCCTCGATGGTTTCCACGATCGTCTTGCTGCGCTTTAAAACGTAAGGGTCGTATTCTTCCTCGCCCTCCTCGCACAGCAGAAGCAGGGTTTTGCCGGAGCTCTGGAAATACGGCTGATCCAGTGTAAAGTTAATGAACTCTGTCTTCCCGCTCCCTAAAAATCCGTTGATAATATAAACCGGCTTCATACAGTTCTCCTCTTTTTATTCTTGATAACAGAATGCTTTCAGAACTCGCATTCTGTTATTCACGATAATAGAATGCTCCCAGAGCATTCTATTATTTTCTGAACAGGTTTTCCAGCTCTGCTTCCTTTAGCTTCGAACCGATGACGCAAATCTTACCGGTTACATCAGGCTTACCAGCACGCACATTGCTCTCTTCGGGAACATAGTCGAAATAAATCCATGTGCCGTCTGCTGCCGGAATCATACCCTTTGCACGCAGAACGATGCCGTACTTTTCTTCGTTGTCCAGCTCTTTTAAGAAGCTCTCAACCTCTTCTGTCGTGTAGGTTGCAGGAGTTTCAAAGCCCCAGCTGGTGAAGATTTCATCGGCATGATGGTGATGGTGGTGGTCATGATCGTGACAGCCGCAGGTGCAGTTTTCGTCGTGCTCATGATGATGCTCATGTTCGTCTTCGTCCTCATCATGGTGATGGTGGCAGCAATGCTCGTGTTCGTCTTCCTCATCATCATGGTGATGGTGGTGCTCATGCTCGTGTTCGTCTTCCTCCTCATCATGGTGATGATGGCAGCAATGCTCGTGTTCATCTTCTTCCTCATCATGGTGATGGTGGTGCTCATGCTCGTCATGCATTGCCTTTACCTGCTCCATCAGCTCTGCTTCCAGATCCTTTGCCCCCTCAATAGTAGCAAGAATCTCCTTGCCTTCCAGTTGTGCCAGCGGTGTTGTAATAATGGTCGCTTTCTCGTTGTGCTCCCGGATCAGCTCTACCGCCTGTTTTACCTTTTCTTCGGATGCAACGTCTGTACGGCTTAAAATAATCGTTCCGGCGTGCTCAATCTGGTTGATGAAGAACTCACCGAAGTTCTTGATATACATTTTGCACTTGGAAGCGTCTACGACAGCAACCGCGCTGTTTAACTCAACCTCTGTGCCAAGTCCCGCATTCTGGACTGCTTTCATAACGTCAGAAAGCTTGCCGACGCCGGAGGGCTCAATCAGAATACGGTCGGGATGATAGGTGTTTAAAACTTCCTTTAAAGAAGTTCCGAAATCGCCTACCAGGGAGCAGCAGATACAGCCGGAATTCATTTCTTTGATTTCGATTCCAGCGTCCTTTAAAAATCCTCCGTCGATACCAATTTCACCGAATTCGTTTTCGATCAGGACGGTCTGGGTTCCTGCCAGCGCTTCCTTTAACAGCTTCTTGATCAGGGTTGTCTTACCGGCTCCAAGGAAGCCGGATACAATATCTATTTTTGTCATGTTTTCCTCTCATTTCTGCGCACGCTTTTTTGCGCATGCCGAGTTTGTGTCAAGTGCGCGCAGACACAAATCTCGCGATT
>OHNK01000738.1_pt1 | contig 18665 bp, 10 predicted proteins | sample 1569551 | NCBI WGS metagenome assembly OHNK01 (sample SAMEA3879518, study PRJEB24766) | human gut metagenome | biome: human-associated habitat; feature: feces | place: USA | collected 1985/1987 | reverse complement strand
AAAGATGCGTAAAATTACTTCTGCGAATGTCTTAAATCATGAATTAATTTTAGGGAGACCATATATTATTCATTATGCTGATTCATCGGTTGTTATCTATGATGATATAAATGATAGTATATTTACATTAATAGATTTAAGAGATAATAATTCTGTATATCATTTTGGAAAAAGAGGGGAAGGTAATAATGAATTCCTTCAGGTTTTTTCTTTGTGCTCTTTGTATGGAGATTCGTTAATTGGGGTATATGATGTTTATAAGCGGAACCTAGTGGAAATGAATCTACGGCAAATTAAACAAGGAAACATTCAATTTCCAGTGTTGATGCAGGATAGTCTGATGAGCTTAAATATATGCCCAACTCAATATGATACATATTTAGGATTAGGGTTTTATGAAAATAATATGTTTAGTCTTACTGGTAAGCATATTGGAAGTAGGTATTACTACGAGTATCCTTATCGTGATAAACAAGAAAAAGAAGTTAAAAATCGTTTAAGAGGAATGGCTTATCAAGGAACGTTATCTTCTAATAAATCATTGAATCGATTTGTCTTTGCTATAGGGTCAGCACCTATATTTTCATTGTATTCTGTAAATAAAGATAATATAGATAAATCATTTGAATTTGTAGGAGGATACCCTGAATATAAAACAGAAGATACAGGTACAACTAGGTCGGCCCCAATGAGTGTAGCTAATAAAATGGCTTTTATTAAAGCTTATGCTACAGAGAAGTATGTTTATCTACTGTATTCAGGAAATAGTTATAAGGAAGTTGGTGTAAAGGCTTTTAATGGAAAAATTATTTATCAGCTAGCTTGGGATGCCACTCCTATATGTAAGTTTGTCTTAGATTTTCCAATTATGAATTTTTGTGTATCAGATTCAGATGATACAATATATGCTTTAATGGATAAAGAGGAAGTAGAATTGGTTAAATATTCGTTGAATTTGTAGTTATGAATCGTATTTTATATATTTCTCTGTCAGTTATACTATTTATTTCTTGTGGAAATAAGGATCGAGAAATACTCGTAAAGTTAATGCAAGAGTGGAAAGGACGTGAAATATTGTATCCTAATGATATGCATTTTTTTATGCAAGGTCGAGATACTTTGAATGCAGATTCCATATGTATGTATAAGATAATAACCTATATAGATTCGATAGGTTGTATGAGTTGTAAATTGGGTTTATCACAATGGCAAGATTTTGCAGTAAATGTTGATTCTATATTTCCGAATACTGTGCATTTTCAGTTTGTTTTTCAGCCATATAAGCTTAATGAAATACGGCTTTTGTTAAAGAGAGAACGGTTTAATCATTCGGTATATATAGATAAAAATAATAAGTTTAATAAATTGAATAAATTTCCTTCTAATATGAATTTTCAAACTTTTTTGTTAGATAGAAATAATAGGGTTATTGCTATTGGTAATCCAATTTATAATCCTAAAGTGAAAGAACTCTATCTGAAGATTATTAAAGGTGAGAAGATAGAACGAAGAGATGAAAGTAAAGTGATAAAAACAGAAGTGGATGCCAGCAATATATCTGTTTCGCTGGGTCGTTTTGATTGGCAGGAGGAACAAAAAGCAACTTTTATATTGAAGAATGTGGGTGACAAACCATTGGTTATACAAGATGTTGCCACTTCTTGTGGTTGTACTACCGTAGCTTATTCAAAGGAACCGGCATTACCGGGTAAGGAAATAGCTTTGGAAGTGGTTTATAAAGCCGAACATCCGGAGCACTTCGACAAGACGATAACGGTATATTGCAATACAGAAAATTCTCCGTTGGTTTTGAAGATTAGTGGGGATGCAAAATAACTGATTGATGGGATGAAGGAGCGGCTGCAATTGAAAAAATGGTTGAATGGAATAACAAACGTATTATTCTGTCTGTGCCTGCTTGTTGTGATACTGATAGTATTGCAGGTGTTTGTGGTGACCTCCTTCAAGATACCGTCGGACTCGATGGAACCGTCGTTGCTGGCGGGTGATTGTATTCTGGTGGATAAATGTTCGGGTGGAGCACGCCTATTCAATGTGCTTGATGCCGTGGAGAAAAAGGAGGTGAAGATACAACGTATGTCCGGATGGAGAAATTATCAGCGGAATGATGTGTTGGTGTTCAATTTTCCTTATCCGGGCAGGTGGGACAGCATTGCGCTGGACGTGATGTTGTATTACGTGAAGCGCTGTATCGCCATGCCGGGGGATACGTTGGAGATAAGGAATACGCATTATCGTGTGTCCGGATTTGATGGTATCGCAGGAAATGTGCAGGCGCAGGAGGAATTGGATGAATTGATATCTTCGGGAATGACGGAGGAGCGGGGCCTTGTTCTTAAGAGCTTTCCCGATGGTGGCTGTAATGGGTGGACTATCAGCGAGTTTGGGCCTCTTTATATACCGGCCAAAGGCAGCGTGGTAGGAATGAATCCGGAAACACGGTTGCTGTATCGGAACGTGATAGAGTGGGAACAGAAAAAGAAACTGACATTGCATGGAGATTCGGTTCTGCTGGGGGACAGTGTGATACACAATTACCGCTTCTGTGAGAACTATTATTTCGTTTCGGGTGACAAGATGGTGAATTCAAAAGATTCCCGCTACTGGGGATTACTGCCGGAACCATTTATAGTGGGAAGGGCATGGCTGGTATGGAAGTCCGTCAGCCCGAATACTGGAAAAATGAGATGGAAACGTATCTTTAAAAGAATAGACTAAGATGAAAGTTCTGTTTAAATTGCTCTGGATATTATTGATTGCCGGGATATTGGAGGCTTGCAATGCTTCCGGCAGATTGGAGTACGCACTGGAGTGTGCTGCAACCAACAAAGGCGAACTGGAAAAGGTACTGGAATATTATAAAGATGAGCCTGAAAAATATAAAGCCGCTTGTTTCTTGATAGAAAATATGCCTTATCACTATGCCCTTGAAGGTGAAGAACTGGATTCTTTGAAAACAGTGCTGGCTTCGGCAGATGCTTATGGGGTGATGCTGAAGGATACTGCCGTACCGGATTGGGATTATTATACCCCTTCCGGATTGCAGAGAAAACCGGATGTACTGAATATAAGGGCTGAATTCTTGATAAATAACATTGATTTGGCTTTTGATGGTTGGAAAAAGCGTCCGTGGAATGCTTCCCTTTCTTTTGCAGATTTCTGTGAATGGCTGCTTCCCTATCGTATCGGAAATGAGACTCCGGACAACTGGCGGCAGATATACCATGACCGTTATTCCTTTTTGCTGGACGAGGTTTATACGGGTATCGATGTAGTGGAGGCGATTAGCGTAGTTTGGGAGTATTTGCAGAAGGAAGACCCTTACCGGTTTACATGGGTCTTTAACTATCCGCATTTGGGAGGAGAGTACCTGCTGCATAATCGTATCGGCAAGTGTCAGGATGCTTGTGATTTTATGATTTATGTGATGCGGGCCATCGGCGTCCCGGTAGCCTATGATTTCTATACTTTCAATGCGGAAACACGGAAAGGGCATGTGTGGAATGTGGTGAGGGATGTAACGGGTGTCTGCCTTCCTTTTACTTTCCCTTCCCGGAAGCCGGAACGGGGAAGTTTCTATATTGACAGTCGGCGCCCGAGCGTGGTTTACCGCCGGTGTTTTGGCAGACAATGGGACATGGATGGCGATTTTATGCGGAACCGGTCCGTACCGGCTGCTTTTAAGGATGTGTTTGCAAGAAAAGTGTCGGATAATTATTTTGATTCGAATCTGGAACTGCCGGTAGAAGGGATGGACGGGAATTATGTTTATGTGGGGTTGTTCAGTGCTTATGGGTGGCGGGGAATAGATTTTACTAAGGTAGAAAGTGGAAAAGCGCTTTTCAGGAATTTGGCTTCGAGGCAGGTTTATATATTGTTGGCATTCGCAAACGGGCAGTATCGCCCTATTGGAAATCCTTTTTATTTTGATGGCAAGGATATACATCCTTATGTTGCAGATACCTCCAAGTGCTATTCTGCTGAATTGTATCGGAAATACCCTCTTTCGGAACGTATCAGGAATTATATGGGAGGGATAAAAGACGGGCATTTTGAGGCGGCTTGTGATAAGGATTTTAAAAATGCGGAGTTGTTGTGTACTGTGAAAGATACGCCCGGTATCAATTATAATCACGTTATTCTTGAGAAACCGGTAAGGGGTCGCTATGCCCGTTTTTGTTCTTCGGCAGAGGGATATGCGGAAGTTGCCGAAATGCATTTTTATAAAGGAGAGGAAGAAATTGTCCCTATAGACAGTTGGGGAGATGCTCCGGCTACAGTGGGTACTTTTGCCCATCAGGTCTATGATAATGAGCCGTTGTCGTATTTCATTTCATCAAAACCCGGTGCAAGTGTAACGGTGGATTTTGGAAAGGTTGTTACTATAGACAATTTTATGTATATGCCCCGTAACGATGATAACTTTGTCAGGATAGGGGATTGTTATGAACTCTTCTATTGGGGAGAGGGCTGTTGGAACTCATTGGGGAAGAAAATGGCAGAAAAACCTTTTCTGCCATATGACGGGATACCATCGGGAGCTTTGCTCTATTTGCATGACAGTACCCGTGGAGAAGAAGAACTGATATTTCATATGGAAGATGGTAAGCAGGTATTTGTATCGGATTGTAAGGATTGATTGGATTGTCTTTCAGATTGGAATAGAAAAAAATGGAATAGTGATATGAAACATTGGTGTGTATGGGTATGGTTTACAGCAGGTCTGTTTATGGCTTGTTCTTCGGAAAATCAGTGGTTGGACACAGCTTTGAATCTTGCCGGTGATAACCGTGCGGAGTTGCAAAAGGTACTGGACCGTTACAAGGAAGAGGACGGTGACAAATATCGTGCTGCTTGTTTTCTGATAGAGAATATGCCTTTTCATGGTGCTTACGAGGGAAAGGCCTTGGAGAATTACAGGAAGTATTTCAGTGAATACGTTTCATTTCCTTATTCCAGGCATGTGCAAGAGTTGATTGATTCCTTGAAAAGAGCAGATGGAGAATTTTCTATAAATCAATTGACTTATAAGAGGGACATTATGACGGTGGATTCCGCTTTTTTGGTCAATCATATAGAATGGGCATTCAAAGTCTGGCGGGAGCAACCTTGGGGAAAGCATGTTGATTTTGATACTTTCTGCGAATATATATTGCCTTATAGAATAGGGGATGAGCCGCTTTCTCTCTGGCGCAAAGAAATTTATGAGTGCTATAGCCCGATTTTGGATGAATTCAGGAAGACAGATGAGGCTGATAATCCTAAGGTTGCCGCCCAGTTGTTGATGGATACGTTGCGGAAAGCGAACTACCGGAATACGGCTCTTTTTCCGGTGGGGCCTCATTTGGGACCGGATGTACTGAAATGGCATACGGGCAGTTGCCGAGAGTTTACGGATGCCATGATATATGTGTTGCGGGCATTGGGCATTCCGTGCGGAGTAGATAGGGTGATGGTATTGGGAGACAACAATGCCTCTCATTTCTGGAATTTTGTTTTGGATAAGGAAGGAAAGACATACATTGCAAATCTTCCTTATGAAGAAGTATGGAGCAAAGCGGAAGAATATAGCATTTCGAGGGGAAAAATGTACCGGGCAACCTATAGTATTGATAAGGAGGCGGTACGGAAACTGGGGAAATATTCCGATGTTTACCCGGCATTCCGACGTCCGTTCTTCCGCGATGTCACTGCACTTTATACCGGTAGCAGGAATTGGACTGTAGCTCTTCCGGATTCTTTGCTTTCCGGACAGTTTCGTGAGGGGGATATGGTGTATTTGTGCCTTGCCAACAGACTACAATGGCAACCTATAGGATATACTTTCTTTAAAAAGCGGGAGGCTCGTTTTGAGGATGTGGGAGGCGGGGCGGTCTTTACGCTGGCTGCCTGGAACGGAAAGGAATACGCTGCAGTATCTTCTCCTTTTCTTCTGGAGCGTGAAACCGGAAAGATACGGTTCATTGTTCCGGAAGCTGAAAAGCAGGAATTGGTCTTGTATAGGAAGTGCCATCTTACTTTGAGTGTTCTTTTCAATGACCGGATGATTGGGGGAGTAGTGGAAGGAAGCGACCGGGCAGACTTTGGGTGGAAGGATACTCTACTTTTGATAAAGGAGGCTCCGTATCGGCTATATACTGTGGCCCGGTTGAAGTCTGATAAACCGTATCGGTATATGCGCTATAAGGGTGCTGACGGATGTTTCTGTAATATCTCGGAACTGGCTTTTTATGAGAATACGGAAGATACCATACCTCTATATGGGGAAATCATAGGTACTCCGGGAAGTTTTGAAGACAATACACATGAATATTTGAACGCATTTGACGGTAATCCGGATACTTCATTTGATTATATACATCCGGATGGAGGATGGACCGGGATGGACTTTGGAAGTCCCCATCGTGTGGAGAAGGTGGTGTATACTCCTCGTAATGAGGTGAATTTTATTTATAAAGGTAATTTGTATGAATTGTTTTATTGGGGTGGAGGAAAATGGAATTCTGTCGGGCGGCAAATGGCTGTGTCAGATTCTATTGTCTATTCAGGGTTTCAAGGTGCTTTATTTTATCTGAAGAATCACACAGCCGGTAAAGATGAACGGATTTTTGAATATAAAGACGGGAAACAAATCTTTTGGTGAATTATAGAATACTATTGAATATTTGATAGATAGAATGAATAATGTACGTAATCTATTGACTGGAAGTTTGGTCTACATTGCTTGTATAGTTTTATTGTCTTTGGCATGTAACGTTTCTTCCGGACTTCCTGTAGCTGATGTTATAGGGCAATGGCTCTATTTCGATAAAAGTGCATTGGTAGTTGCAGGATGTCTGTTGATGGCTGGATTGATGATGGAAAAAAGGTATTTTCTTTTTATACCGGTTTCGTGGGTATTGGTAATGCTGGGGGGCATTGAGGCTGTTTGGGGATTGAGGCAGCTTTATGGTTATGCTGTGTCCAACCATTCCTTGTATGTATTGACAGGTTCTTTCTTCAATCCGGGGCCTTATTCCGGCTATTTGGCCATGATACTTCCGGTCTGTCTGCATCAATGGCTGACCAAGAGGGGGGAGATTCTCTGCTCTGACCGGAATGACGGGAAAGGATGGAAAAAGGTGATGGATAAAGTTGGAGCTATGGTCGCTGGTGGTGTGATGCTGCTTATCCTTTGTGTGCTTCCGGCAGGAATGAGCCGTTCGGCATGGTTGGCGGCAGGAGTTTCCTGTCTGTGTGTATATGCTTGGCATATGGATTGGACGGATAAGTTCAGATTATTATGGCAGCAGCAAAGGCAGCGTGTGGTGATGGTAGTGGTCGGTGGATTCTGTGTCTTGCTATTGGCGGGCTATTTACTGTTTGTCTTGAAACCCGATTCTGCACGTGGCCGTCTTTTCATGTGGAAGATAACTTGTCGTGCCATTGCAGAAAAGCCGTTGACCGGATATGGGATTCATAATTTCGCAGCAGCCTACGGAAATGCGCAGGAAACTTATTTTGCAGCAGGTGATTATGAACCGTGGGAGGAACGTGTGGCGGGAAGTCCGGAATATGCATTCAATGAATATCTGCAGGTTGCGGTCGAACTGGGTATTCCTTTGGCTGTATGTCTATTGGTTGTGGTCGTGCTGTGTTTGTATAGGGGAGTCCGTAAAGGACGTTATGGTATCTGTGGGGCCATTCTTTCCTTGATGATATTTTCTTTTTCCTCCTATCCGCTACAACTTCCGGTATTTATCGTTACATTTGGAGGATTGCTTGTGGCGTGCTTGTCCGGTGCCGACCGTTGGCAATGGTTGGGGCTGGCTGTATCAGTAGGCATCATTGGCGGTTTTCGCCTGAAGAATGACTTGCAAGTGGAGCAGGCTTGCCGGGAGTGGATGAATGCGCGTGTGTTGTATAGTGCAGGTGCGTATCAATCGGCAGAGAAAGAGTACGGGCGCCTTTATCCTCTGTTGAGAGACCGGGCATCTTTCTTGTTCGAATATGGTCATGGATTGCACAAGCAGCAGCAGTTCGGTAAATCCAACCGTATTTTGAAAGAAGCTTTACTGCGTAGTTGTGACCCCATGATACTGAATGTGATAGGCAAGAACTATCAGCAGATGGGTGACTGCTTATCAGCGGAAGACTGGTTTATCCGTTCCACCCATCGTTTGCCGGGGCGTATTTACCCCTATTATCTGCTTGCGAAGCTTTATGCGGAACCAGGATTCAGACAACCGGACAAGTTTGAAAAAATGAAGCGGATGGTATTGACGAAAGAGCCGAAAGTGCATTCTACGGCAATACGACAGATGAGGGAGGAAATAAAAAAGATTCAGCTTATTTTTGTCCATATTAAAAAAAGATGAATAAAAACGGAAGGTGTTAATAATGAGCGAACTAATTGCTAAAGTGCTATGAAAAAAGTGTCCACATGCAAATATCGGTTCGTTTTTTTGAAACGATTAATTTTATCAATTTATAATTGAGTATGAATATGAAGACACAGAACTATCGATACCTGCTATGCATGGCCGTTGCCCTGCTTGCCGCCTGCTCCGATGCCGGAAAGGGAAAAGAGTCCGAGGAAGGGGTGGCAACCGTCCTGCCAAGTGAAAGCAATGAAGTGACCGTGAAAGTCCTGAAGCGGGCGACCTTTGAGCATGAACTGGTGAGCAACGGAAAAGTAACCGCCGGTGCCATGGCGGATTTGCGTTTTGAGACCACCGGTGTAGTGGCACACATCTACGTGAAGAACGGTGACCCGGTGCGCAAAGGGCAGAAGCTTGCCGAACTGGATAAGTTCCGTCTGAAGAACAAGACCGCGCAAGCCAAGGATGCTCTGGACAAAGCGGAACTTGAGCTGCAGGACGTATTGATAGGGCAAGGCTATCCGGTGGGTGATACTTCCAAAATTCCTGCCGACATCATGAAGCTGGCACGAGTAAAGAGCGGTTACGACCAAAGCCTTTCCCAGTACGAACTCGCCGCCTATGAAGAAGAGCATGCTACGCTGGTTGCCCCCTTCGACGGCGTGGTGGCGAACCTCTTTTCCAAGCCCTTCAACGAGGCAAGCACTTCGGAATCTTTCTGCTCCATCATTGGCACTCAGGGCATGGAAGTGGACTTTACGGTACTGGAAAGTGAACTCCCCCTGATAAAGAGTGGCGACAAGGTGATTGTCACCCCTTACTCGGATGCCTCTTCCAAACAAGAGGGCCGCATCACCCAAATCAATCCTCTGGTGGATGACAAGGGGATGGTTAAGGTGAAGGCTGCCGTCAATGGCAAGGGACGGCTGTTCAGTGGGATGAACGTGAGGGTGAACGTGCACCGCTCTCTGGGCGGACAGCTTGTAATCCCGAAGAGTGCCGTGGTGTTGCGTTCGGGCAAGCAGGTGGTGTTTACCCTGAAAGACGGAAAGGCGCAGTGGAACTATGTGCAGACCGGTCTGGAGAATGCGGAAAGCTATAGTATGGCCGACGATGCCCTGAAAGAAGGCGATACGGTCATTGTGACGGGAAATGTGAATCTGGCACATGAAGCATCGGTGAAGGTGGTTGATAGATAATGAGTGATAAGTGGTAATTCAAAATTCATAGTTCAATTGATAAAGTTTTTGATACAGCGGCCTATTGCCGTACTGATGGCATTTACAGCATGCTTCATTGTCGGGCTGGTGACTTACTTCACCTTGCCGGTATCCTTGCTGCCCGATATTGCCATCCCGGAAATTACAGTGCAGGTGTCGGCGCAGAATACCTCGGCGCGTGAATTAGAGAATACGGTGGTGAAACCTCTGCGGCAGCAGCTCATCCAGGTGGCGAAACTGAAGGACATGGACAGCGAGACGCGCGATGGTGCAGGCATCATCCGCCTGGGCTTCGACTTCGGTACGAATACCGACCTTGCCTTCATAGAAGTGAACGAGAAGATTGACGCCGCCATGAACTATCTGCCCAAGGATGCCGAACGCCCGAAGGTGATAAAGGCAAGTGCGACGGACATTCCTGTCTTCTACCTCAATCTGACCCTAAAAAACGACAGTGCATACGGCAAGGTGGACGAACGCGCGTTTCTTGATTTGTGCGAGTTTGCCGAAAATGTCATAAAGCGTCGCATCGAGCAGTTGGCAGAAGTGGCAATGGTGGATGTCACGGGTTTGGTCGAACGCCAGTTACAGATTGTGCCCGACCCGGGTAAGCTTGCTGTGTTGGGGCTCTCCATTGAAGACATAGAAAACGTGCTGGCGCAAAACAACGTGGAGCCGGGCAGCATGACCGTGCGCGACGGCTACTACGAATACAACATTAAGTTCTCCACCCTGCTGCGGACAGAGGAGGACGTGAAGGGCATCCTGCTGCGAAAGGAAGGACGTATCATCCGCTTGGGAGACTTCTGCCGGGTAGAGATTGTTCCTGCCAAGGAGAAAGGTGTCTCCATGAGCAATGGCAAGCGTGCCGTTACCCTTGCCGTCATCAAGCAGGCGGACGAGAATATGGAAGACATGAAGCTTGCCATCAACAGCACGATGGACTACTTCAAGAAAGTATATTCCGACATTGATTTTAGCATCAGTCGTAACCAGACGGAGTTGCTGGACTATACCATCTCCAATCTTCAGCAGAACTTGTCGTTGGGTTTCCTGTTCATCTGCATTGTGGCGGTACTCTTCTTGGGTGACATCAAATCACCGTTCATCATCGGGTTGAGTATGGTGGTATCTATTGTCATCTGCTTCCTGTTCTTCTACTTGTTCAAGATGTCACTCAATATCATTTCTTTGTCGGGATTAATCCTGGCGTTGGGCATGATGATTGACAGCAGCATCATTGTGACGGAGAACATTTCGCAGTATCGCGAACGGGGCTATTCGTTGCGGCGGGCTTGCGTGACGGGAACGAGTGAGGTGATTACGCCCATGCTGAGTTCGTCGCTGACCACTATTGCCGTATTTGTGCCGCTGATATTCATGAGCGGCATTGCAGGGGCGTTGTTCTACGACCAGTCATTCTCTGTTACGGTGGGGTTGCTGGTTTCCTACTTCACGGGTATCATGCTGCTGCCGGTCCTCTATATGCTGGTCTACCGGATGGGGTTGCGCGGCAGGTCGTGGTTCTCCCGCATCCGCATCAACAATCCGTTGAAGGAACATACGCTGGACCGTTTTTATGATGCGGGCATCGACTGGGTATTTTCCCACAAGACGGTAAGTATCATATTCTGTGTGGTTTCTATTCCTCTTTGTGTCTTTCTGTTCTATTCCATAGCCAAGGAGCGTATGCCGCAGATAGACCAGAATGAACTGATAGTCCACGTGGAATGGAACGAAAATATACATGTGGACGAGAACCGGCATCGTGTGAATGTGCTGTTCGGACAGTTGTTGGACAAGACTGTGGAACAGACGGCTGCCATAGGCCAGCAGGACTATCTGCTGAACCGTGAGCAGGCTCTCTCTTCTTCGGAGGCAGAATTGTATTTCAAGACTTCCTCGCCTGACGGGATTGCTCCCTTGCAGAAGCAGGCGGGCGAGTGGTTGATGCGGGAATATCCGTTGGCGACAGTCTCCTTTTCTCCACCCGAAACCGTGTTCGAGAAGCTTTTCGTGACCGGGGAGGCCGATGTGGTGGCGGAACTTTATGCCCGTAACAAGGAGAAGGCGCCGGCGGCGGAAGAATTGCGCGGACTGGAACAACAGTTTGCGGAGCTTACGGGGACAGCACCCGTAGGTATCGCTTTCGAGAACCAGCTTGACATAAGCATCCTGCAGGAAAAGCTGTTGCTCTATGACGTTTCGTATGACGAGCTTTACCGTACGCTGCGGACGGCATTCAAGGAGAACAGCGTAGCTATGCTCCATTCCTACCAGCAATACCTGCCTATCAGCATTGTGGGCGAGGAGCGGACAGTGAACGAGGTGCTGCTGCAGACATTGATACAGACCCGTCCGGACAGTAAGGGCGAAGTGGAGTATATTCCGCTTCGGGAGCTGGTAAAGGTGCGTCCGGCCGAGGATTTGAAAACGATTACGGCAGGACGCAACGGTGAATATATACCGTTCCGTTTCTATGAAGTGGACGATGCTCCGGAGTTGATGGAAAAGGTGAAGCGGGAGGCAGATGCCACGGGTGACTGGGATACGGCCTTCTCCGGCAGTTTCTTCTCCAACCGCCAGATGCTGGACGAGTTGGTGGTGATTCTTTTCATCTCTATCCTGCTGATGTATTTCATTCTTGCCGCCCAGTTCGAAAGCTTCGTGCAGCCGCTCATCGTGCTGCTGGAAATTCCGATAGATGTGGCGTTTGCCTTGTTGCTGTTGTGGATATGCGGGCATACCTTGAACCTGATGTCTGCCATCGGACTGATTGTGACGTGCGGTATCATCATCAACGACTCCATCCTGAAGCTGGATGCCATTAATGAATTACGGAGGGCTGGTATGCCGTTGCTCGAGGCCATCCACGAGGCGGGGCGCAGAAGGCTCCGGCCCATCATCATGACATCGCTCACCACGATATTTGCCATGGTTCCGCTGCTGTTCTCGTTCGATATGGGGTCTGAGTTGCAAAAGCCGCTTTCCATAGCGATGATTGGGGCGATGTTCGTGGGGACACTGGTCAGTCTGTTCATCATCCCGTTGATATATTGGTTTATTTATAGAAAAGAAAAAGCATGAAGAAATTAAGTCTTATACTTTTGTTCAGTCTGGGAGCCCTTTCCGCTTTTGCCCAGCAGCGGATAACGCTCGATTTGCAGCAGACCATTGCCCTGGCGAATGACAGTTCGCTGGAAGCCTTCCGCACCAAGAACATGTATCTGGCCGGTTATTGGGAATACCGCACCTATAAGGCAAACCGCCTTCCCAGCCTGACGCTGAACATGACTCCGGCACAGTACAACCGCGATATCACCAAGCGTTACGACTCCGAACAGGACCTTGACATCTATCGCAGCCAGCAATCCTTCTATGCATACGGCAATCTTGCCGTCAGACAGAATTTCGACTTGACGGGCGGTACGTTCTATCTGGATACGGAGCTGGGCTATATGCGGAGCTTCGGTGGAAACAAGTATACCCAGTTCACCAGTGTTCCGGTTCGTTTGGGCTACTCGCAGAGTCTGGTCGGTTACAATCCTTTCCGTTGGGAACGCAGGATTGAGCCGCTGAAGTACGAAAAGGTGAAGAAGGAGTATATTTACAATGCAGAGCGAGTATCCGAGCAGGCCACTACCTATTTCTTTGCGCTTGCCATGGCACAGGCGGAATATGACTTGGCCAAGGACAATGCCGTCTCCACCGATACCCTCTACCGCATCGGCATGCAGCGCTTGAAAATAGCCGCCATCAGCCGTGCCGACCTGCTGACGCTGAAACTCGACGTGGTGAACGCCCGCAATACTTTGCAGAATGCCGCCAGTGCCTTGAAGCGCGCCATGTTTTCGTTGGCATCTTTCTTGAATATGGAGAAGAACACGGATATCAGGGTGTCGCTTCCGGGACGTCCGAGGGCGCTGACCATACCGGTTGATGAGGCTTTGCTGGCCGCTCAAGCCAACAATCCGGAATTTCTGGGGCTTCGTCAGGAAGTGCTGGAAGCCGAGCAGACAGTAGACAAGACGAAGAAGGAATCGCGCTTCAACGCCAGCATCAACGCCAGCGTCGGCTTCAACCAGGTGGCAGAGAAATTCGGTGAAGCATACAGGCATCCCATGCAGCAGGAGATGGTGTCGGTCAGTGTCTCCATTCCACTGGTGGACTGGGGCGTGAGGAAAGGCAAATACAACATGGCGAGGAACAATCTGAACGTGGTGAAGACTTCTGCCAGGCAAAGTGAAATCAGCATTGAGGAGGAGGTTATCATGACCGTCAGCGACTTCAACGTCCAGCAAGCCCTCGTCGCCAGTGCCGAAGAGGCCCTCGACCTTGCCATCCTGGCGTATAACGAAACCCGCCAGCGCTTCATTATCGGCAAGGCAGACATCAACAGCCTGACCCTCTCGCTGAACCGCCAGCAGGAAGCGCAACGCAATTACATCTCCGCCTTGCAGGACTACTGGCTGAATTATTACAAGATACGGAAACTGACGTTGCACGACTTTGCCAGCGGATTTTCGCTGTCGGAAAAATTTGATTATAATAACTGATGAAACGAGTTTCTTCCTTCACCGTCATAGTGGCGTTTGTCTGCCTTGCTTTGGTAGGGGTAGCGTTGATACCGCTGCTCCCCGTCAAGCTGAATCCGTCACGCAGCCTGCCCGGCTTCACGGTGGGTTTCAGCATGCCTGGCACTTCGTCGCGGGTGGTGGAGATGGAAGTGACCAGCAAGCTGGAATCCATGCTGGCGCGTATCCGCGGAGTGAAGCGGCTGAACTCCACTTCGGGCAACGGCTACGGCAACATTACTGTGGAGCTGGACAAGCATGCCGATGTCGAGGCAGTCCGCTTCGAAGCTTCCACCATCATCCGGCAGACGTGGCCCCAATTGCCCGAAGGTGTCAGCTATCCCACCATTCACATGAAAGTGCCCGACGAGAACGCCTCACGCCCTTTCATGTCCTTCACACTGAATGCCCCTTCCACTCCGATATTGATTCAGCAGTATGCCGAGGAGCATATCAAGCCGCGGCTGGCAAATATTCCGGGTATCTATAAGGTGGAACTCAGCGGTGCCACGCCCATGGAGTGGAGACTGGAATATGACAGTGAACAGTTGCGCTTGCTGGGTGTGACCCTATCGGACATCAGCGAGGCAGTACAGCGGCATTACCGGAAGGAATTTCTGGGTACGCACAATGTGGATACAGGTAACGGTAGCCGGGAATGGATACGCCTGGCACTGGTGCCGGAGAGCAACTCCCTTGGTTTTAATCCTGCTGCCATCACCGTGACGGCTACCGACGGGAAACTGCTCCGCTTGGACGAACTGGTGTCGGCTGTCCGTATGGAGGAGGAGCCGCAAAGCTATTACCGCATCAATGGGCTGAATTCCGTCTATCTATCCATTACTGCGGAAGAAACTGCCAACCAGTTGCAACTGAACCGTGCCGTGATGGACGAGATGGAAGCTGTTCGGCAGGTACTTCCTGTCGGATATGAAGTGCATACCAGCTATGATGCGACCGAGTACATACGGGAAGAACTGGACAAGATTTACTTCCGTACCGGTTTGACGGTACTCATCCTGCTTGTATTTGTATGGCTCATTACTCGTAAGTTGAAATATCTTTTTCTGATAGTTACCAGCCTGGCTGTAAATATAGCGGTGGCACTTATCTTCTACTACCTCTTCGGACTTGAGATGCAGCTTTATTCGCTGGCGGGTATCACTGTCTCGCTGAATCTGGTGATAGACAGCACCATTGTCATGACCGACCACATTCTGCATCGGCGTAATCTCAAGGCCTTCCTGTCGGTGTTGGCGGCAACCCTCACTACGATGGGTGCGCTTGTTATCATTTTCTTCCTTGACGAGAAGATACGGCTCAACCTGCAGGACTTTGCAGCGGTAGTGATCATCAATCTGGCTGTTTCCTTGATGGTGGCGTTGTTCTTTGTTCCGTCGATGATTGAGAAGATAGGACTGGTGAGGCGGATTACGGGGAAGAAGAGGCGTCTTGTCTTGCCGGGGCTGACGCAAACATTCAAAACAAGGTTGGGACGGATTTTCAGACGTTTCCCCGTTTATTTCTCCTGCTGCTACTCTGCTCTCATCCGTTTTCTGTGCCGTTGGCGCTGGGCTGTATGCCTGCTGTTGCTGTTGGGTTTCGGTCTGCCCGTTTTTCTGTTGCCCGACAAACTGGAAGGAGGGGGAAAATGGGAAGCTGCTTACAATAAGGTATTCGGTTCGAATACCTATAAGGAGTCGGTGAAACCCATTGTGGACAAGGCGCTGGGCGGCAGCTTGCGGCTTTTCATACAGAAGGTGTACGAAGGCAGTTACTTTACCCGTAATGAGGAGGTGGTGCTCTATGCCAACGCCAACCTTCCCAATGGCAGCACCCTTGAGCAGATGAACACTTTGATGAAACGTATGGAGACCTACCTCAGCCGGTTCAAGGAAATCAGGCAGTTTCATACTTCCATCTACAGCCCCCGGCGTGCCAGTATGCAGATTTATTTCAAGAAGGAAGCCCGGAACAGCGGTTTCCCCTATACACTGAAAGCCAATATGATAAGCAAGGCACTGGAACTGGGAGGCGGCAGCTGGGGCATCTACGGATTGCAGGACCAGGGGTTCAGTAATGACGTCCGCGAGAGTGCCGGCTCCTACCGCATCAGGATGTACGGCTACAACTACGACGAACTCTATGAGTGGGCGGAGAAGCTGAAGGCCAAGCTGCTGACGCACCGGCGTATCAAGGAAGTGCTCATCAATTCGGAGTTCTCCTGGTGGAAGGATGACTATCAGGAATTCTACTTCAACCTGAACAAGGAGCGCATGGCGCAAGAGGGCATCGACGCGCAAGTGCTTTTCTCTGCGGTGCGCCCCATCTTCGGCAAGAATCTGGAGATTGGATCGGTAGCGGCCGAGCAGGGAACGGAGAAAATCAAGCTCTCTTCCCGCCAGTCTGCCGAATATGACATCTGGGCGATGCAGTTCTTTCCCTATGGAGTAGGAAACGGCAAGCATTACAAGCTTTCCGAACTGACTACTGTGGAAAAGGGACAGATGCCGCAGGAGATTGCCAAAGAAAACCAGCAGTACCGCCTCTGCCTGCAATACGAATATATCGGCTCCAATGAGATGGGCAACAAGATACAGAAACGTGACCTGGAGGAGTTCAACAAACTGTTGCCGATGGGTTATACAGCCGAGTCGGACAGCAACAGTTGGTCATGGGGCGAGAAGGACAACCGCCAATACCTGCTTCTGCTGGTGGTGATAGCCATCATCTTCTTTACGACCAGCGTTCTGTTCAACTCCCTGAAGCAGCCGCTTGCCATCATCTTTGTGATTCCGGTTTCTTATATCGGGGTATTTCTTACTTTCTATTGGTTCCGGCTGAACTTCGACCAGGGCGGTTTTGCCTCGTTCGTCCTGCTGTGCGGCATCACGGTGAATGCCAGCATCTATATCCTGAACGAGTACAACAGCATCCGACGTCGTTTCCCCCGTCTTTCCGCTCTTCGTGCCTACGTCAAGGCGTGGAATGCGAAGGTCGTTCCTATTTTCCTCACGGTAGTTTCTACCATTCTGGGATTTATCCCTTTCATGATAGGTGAGGACAAGGAGGCTTTCTGGTTTCCATTGGCGGCGGGTACCATTGGCGGACTGGTGATGTCCGTCATCGGTATCTTCTTTTTCCTGCCGGTTTTTGTGCTGAAACAGCGTGATTTTCTTAGGAAATGATTACTTTTGCTCGATTTTGTTACCTGAATGGATACTTGAATTTTAAATATGGAAAGTGCGGAGTACTCTTTGGATGAGTTATTATGTCAGTCTCTTCTGTTGTTTCGTCAGTATCGGTTTTATGATGCTCCAGAATGTGGAGAAAAGGCATTCCGGATATTGGAGGAAGCCCATGTATGGATGGGGCGTACGCAAGAGTGTGTGGATATGGCGAAATGGGGGTGCGTGATAGAGTGTCTTGCGCAGAAATACTACATAGAAGATGATACGGATGCGATTCTGGAAGAAATTGATGCTGCCTTGGTTGCGCATTGGAAGAGGATAGAGAAAATCCATGCAGAAGTCACCACCGTTTATTTATGGCTGGGGTACTATTTCCTGCTACGTTTCAGAAACCGGGAATCCCGTTCCCATTCCCGTTGTAAACAGATAATGTCCAGCTTGTTGTGTGCTTTGGTCGAAATCTTCCGTAAGGTGGAGAAGGGGGGAGCCCCGACAGAAGTCTTGTCACATCTTTCGGTAGATGTTTGGGGAGAGACCGTCTGCTGGATGGAGCAGGTACATGATTCCCGTCTTTGCGAGAAGCAGTCGTCAGCTTTGCTGGCACAACTCTATAACCTGAAAAGTGTGGAGTTGGAAAAAGGTCTGGGAAAGCAGGATGCTTTGCTCCAGCAGATTCTGGAGTTTTATTGCTTTTAAGGGAAAATTATCTCTGCTTAGTTTTATCATTTCTGCTTCCACACTTCCACCTACTTCCTGCATCCCTTTATTCATCGGCATTACAAGTGCTGTGGAAGCAACTCAAAAAGGTGGAAGCAACTTTTGCTTCCACAGCGGAAATACGCCGAAAAGTAAGTTAATATCTTGTTTGTTAGTGTATTAATAGAATGTACAGCATTTTGCAAATATCTTGTTTACACGATATGCGTTTCGTGTAAACACGGTATTAACTTCGTAAAAGACCGTTTACCGATAGACTGCAGCTGGGCTCATAATAGGAATAAGATAGGTGCACAGTATGGGGAAACTATGAGTATAATAGGTGTTCAACGGTTATGAAGCACCTTGTTGACGGTCGTTAGTCGAGTGGTTGACGGCCGTTGGCAGAGCGCATCACGGCCGATAGGCGCTGATAACTCCGTACAGAAAATGGAAAGGAAGCCTATGTAAGGGGAAACAAGCTCTGAGCTATTTGTTTTGTTTGTCACATTTATCTTGTTTTTGTACATTGTTGAAGCGGTTTTTTGTATATTTGTGATAGTGTGAAGTATTTTATTTGACTATCAACGATTTGTAGTAAAC
>OHNK01000734.1_pt1 | contig 18735 bp, 20 predicted proteins | sample 1569551 | NCBI WGS metagenome assembly OHNK01 (sample SAMEA3879518, study PRJEB24766) | human gut metagenome | biome: human-associated habitat; feature: feces | place: USA | collected 1985/1987 | reverse complement strand
AATATCGGAGATTACCAACTTTTTTAGGCACTATTTCTTATCCCGAACTGAGGTATATTAATACGCCATTTTTTGTTTTTATAAGCAATTTTGACTAAAATATCTTAAAAACATATCTTGTCATTGAAATTTTTTATCATTTTTGTTTTTTCTTCGATAATTTTCTATATCTTTGCACTTGGACTGTATAGCCAGACCGTAGTTGTCAATGTTAGACGAGTTCTTGCGAGATAACCGAGTCGGCAGCCTACGCCGTGCTGAGTGTAGTGAAGTCAGCCATGACATATCTATACAAAAGCGGGCATTGGGTGGGAAGACAATCCAGACATAGAAGGCGTTTATCGACGCTGTGTTTAAGACTCTCTGTAATCTTGCAAATTCACAGTTAATCATAGTCTTGAATATAGTCAACGGTAGATGTCCCGGGTGTGATTATATCAATCCCGTGGAGACCTGTAAGCATGGATTGTACCCTTTCGGGTGCGGTCAAATGTGTTATATAGGTCTCTTTACGGACATGATTTTCATATCGGCGTGGGCTCTGACGTTGTCTGTTCAACTATGATAGGCAATTGCAAGAGCCTCAGAGGGTGGAATGGACAACAGGACGATTCCACGCTTTTTTTGTGTCTCAATTTAACGATTTTTCTGTCTAGAAAAAAGTTAGCACCGATATGAAAGTCGATGAATGGACATCAGAAGATGTACACACCTCAGGAGGTGGTGAACACCCTCCTTGCGCTGGACTTACCTCCAACGCCCTCCCCGAAGCTCAAAGCACTGTAGCCGCAGAGAGTTCACAAACAGGGGTGTCCACCAGATATGCCTATATAGCCACTAAGCCTCAGATACAAATAGAAGAAGATCTTTCTCATTGGTATGCCTTGCGTACCACTTATGGCAGAGAGAAAAAGGCATACGACTATTTGACCGCCAAAGGTATCACGGCTTTCTATCCTACCACTAATGTAGTAAAACTTATAAAAGGTAAGCGCAAAGTCGTTACTGAGTCACGTTTACCCAACATCTTCTTTGCCTATGGTACAGAAGAGCAACTCAAAGAATATGTTTACGATAACGTAAATCTCCCCTTCCTCCGTTTTTATTATCGCCACATCCACGAAGGAAACAGAATCATAAAGACTCCATTGATAGTTCCAGACAATCAGATGGACAGTCTGAAAATCATCTGTGCTGCCGATGCAGATAACACCTTCGTATCTTTAGTCAAAGTTCCAAAGTTTGAGAAAGGACAGCTGGTAAGGGTTATTGATGGTGCTTTTAAGGGAGTGACAGGAAGAGTTGCAAGGTGGCATGGGCAGCAGAGAGTCGCAGTGATTGTTGATGGCTTGGTAACAGTGTGTACTGCATATGTACCTAGTGCGTTTTTAGAAAAAGTCATTTAGACTTATAGCAGCCAAAAAGATACATGATAATTCGTTGCAGACAACGCTCTATAACGATGGCTTTGATTACAAAGTTGATTTGGAAAACTCATTTCCTGAATGATAAATATTAGCGATATGGATATACCTATAGCATCACAGAACATAAGATTTCCAGGTTATGGCATGTTTTGGGTGGCAAACTCCATCAGCTCTACGCTGTTGGGATGGAACAACCGCAGATTGCAAGACAAGGCACACGAACGGAATCAAGAGTTTCTGTTAGAGATGGAACGAGCTCGCCGCATAACTGACGACGAACGTATGCAAGAAGACATTGCCTTCAAACGTAGACTCGTAGCTCTGGCCCGCGAACAGAGACAAGAAGTGTCTCGACAATCTTTCAATGCGCAGATGCAAGCCATTGAATTGAAATACTACTTGCAGTATTGTTGGCCACTCGACCCCTTGTTGCCTCAAACTATCTTGCATGAGATTCGCAACGTAGCTAAAAATGCAGCACCACGATTGAATGTTATTCTGATGCACACACCTTTGTTGCCATTACGAGCTTACGGAACAGATGCCAATGCTGCAGATGCACAAATATATAAGGAGTTGGAATATACTATCAAAAAGAATGATATTCCTCTTATCGGGAATGTCGATTTCCGCAAGGATGCCTGCTTGAAGCCTGATTTGTCTGGAGGCAATGCCAGCATAATGAATATCCACTTCCTGATGAGCCAAATGCCAACTTTGGTAATTTCTCCTCAATATCGTGACGGAAAAATGTATCTCAGCGGTGCAGTATGGGAGCCTCAGGCTTCGCGTCCTCTGATTCGTCCACTTCTCAACTTTGACTTTAATCCTGTTGAGGCAGAAAAAAACATAGAATATCGCAATGAGGTGATAGAATTGTTGCATACCAGCGTATCTGTTATTACAGGTACTGTTCGTGACTCTTATATGGTGCTGACGCAAGGTGCAAAGCCCACGTTGCCTAACTTGTTGAACGACAACGAGCATACTGACATGAAACGACTTGTAGAGGGCAATGCCGAATTAAAAGCATTCATAAAGGGAGAGAACGACAACATCCTTGCAGCACTTGATGAGAAGAATACACCGCAGCTACTGGATGTATTCGACAAGAAAGACATTGAGGCAATAAAGGAACAAGTAAGGTCAAACACATTTTAAAACGAAATAGATATGGCAATAGGTGCTATAACCATGATACTCGCCAATGTTGGATTACAAATCTACAACAATTGGTGTGGCAGTCGCCAAAATGCTGCGCTTCAACAGAAGCGTGAGGAATTTGAGCGTGCTGCCAAAGAGCGCAACACGGAGCACATGTGGCGGCTCATGCGTGAGGGGCAGGAACTGAGCCTACAGTTAGAGAAGGAAAAGCATGCTGACCGACTCAATGAACTGAAGGATGAAGTTGACCACCTTTTGGAGAAACTCACCTACGAGACGACTATCAGCAACTGGCCCTTGAAGGTGCTCCCCATTGTGATGAAGAACCAAGCATTCGGTAATTTCTTGGCGAACCAAGAGGAAAATGTTGCTATGCATGTTATCTTCACTCGTTCCAACCACGACAAGTTCAATAAACTAGTCTTTCCAATTGTCGAAAAACAATTGGAACTGTATTGCGATAAGCATTGGAGTACAATGGCCGATCATCCTATTCTCTTCTATAGTGGAGCATGGAAACCGATGGTCAATCCTACTGATGTACAAGTAACTGCCATGCGTGAGGAGTTGAAGAATCTCCCCACCTTACTCATCACTCCTTTCTTCCGTCCCAACGATGGTGAGTTGGTATTCCAACTGCACATGTGGGGCATAGGAGCTAACAGTACCGACAAATTCGATGTTCCCGAAATAGAACCAACCGAATTCCAACGTCCTTTCAACAATCAAGACGATTACGATAACGAAGAAGGTTTGTTAGAAGAAATCGTTGAAGACCTCATCCCCTACCTTGAATGTATGATAGGCTATATGGCAGACACCTACTTCTGGTCATCAGCTGGTTTAGCTCCGCATCTGCCATTGCTTCTTACAAGTGGGGTGATTAATACGAATGGGATGAAGTATCTTATCAATGACAGTCGAGAGTATTACGATGGGCTGTTAGCTGAGAGTGTGGAGAATGCTAAAGAAAATCCATTCATGCAAGAAAAACTGTTGAATTTGTGTGAGGGGAGTGTTGAGTTGTGGGAGAAAGAAACAAGAGAATCAAGATTGGAGGAAGTTACATCTTTATATAATATGACAGTTTTTGGTTGTAATAATAAATCATTAAAAAGCAGATTATTGAATAAAGAATACAACTCGCATGATTTGCAATTTCTTAAAAAGATTCAAAGGCTTAGCTCCGACTCGTCTATACAAAAAAATCTGAACAATGAAATTGAAAGATTATCGCAGTTCTCTCCGAAATCATTTTTGCGTAATTCGTTTCCTTGTTACTTATTACAGAAAATAAATGTTCAAGAACTGGATTTTGAAGTTGTACTACATTCCTTTGAAACATATTGTAATGATTTAAATATTGATAATCAAAGTATTCTTATTTGTTATATTAATAGGAATGTATATCAATTTCATACCTATGATGATAATAAAGATGTGATTTTATATAATGAAAAGCCGTTCAATTTCCAGTATAAAGCACAGAATGTTAAAAATCAGAGGAATGTTTGTGCTCTATTCACAAATTGTAAAACAAAACAATTGTGCTGCCGAAAGGATCGAGTACAATATCTAATAAAGAAATTAAATAGTAATGTCTTAACTTATTGACTATGGGAAATTATTCAATTATCGAAAATGAAAGTGATTCAAATTCTGAATCAAAAGAAAAAAATAAATCAGAAAAGAAAGAATTCCATGCCTATGTTCCATCATGGACAATGGATGAAGTTGTGCTAAGTGATCAAGTTAGAGATTCCATTAAAGACGCAATAGCTTTTTGTAAAAACCGAAAAAAGATTATAGAGGAATGGCATTTTAATAGGTTTCTAAAAGGGAATGGTACAATTTGTATAAATCTTTATGGTGAACCAGGTACAGGCAAGACAACTGCTGCTAATGCAATGGTTAATGCTATAGGATTAAAGGCTGTTGAAGTTAGTCTTGCTGAAATTTTGGGTAATCTTCAAGGGCAAACTGAACAAAATCTTTCAGCTCTGTTTAAGTATGCTGAAGACAATAATTACATTATCATTTTCAATGATGCTGATTCTATGCTTAGTCAAAGAAGTGCAGGTACAGCAAATTCGGATTCAATGAATATAAGTAAGGATCATCTTTTGAACTTATTAGATTCTACAAGTGTAATTATTATTTTCACAACAAATTTCATGAAAAATTATGATGAGGCATTTAAAAGTCGCATGTTATTTAATATAGGAATATCACTACCTAATAGAGAGGAACGAATAGCTCTTTGGAAATTCCATGTGGATTCAAAAATGCCCAAAAGTATTTCTTATGAAGAATTGGCTGATTTATCAGATGGCTTAAGCGGCAGAAATATTCGTCAAATTGCTATGACAATGGGTATACGTTTGACCGTTGGGAAAATAAAAATAATAGAAAAAAGTATTATAGAAATAGAAGTAGAGAAGATTAAATCAGCTATTCGAAATGTAACGGAAAAATCTGAAAAAGTTGACGAAAAAGATTTGCCAAAAAGTGTATTAAATCATTTATAAGCAACAAGTAAAATTATGGTAACAATTTTAATAGTAGGAGCAATTCTAGCTATGTCGCTATGGGTTTTCAAACTCTATTGGCGAGACATCTGCAATTGGTGTGCTAACACAGTTCGTTTAGCCTCCGATGTGCTTAAGGGGGTTATTACATTTGTGAACTCAGGTTCACAGGTAATAGCATATTTATATCGTAGGATGAAGGACGGAAGTATTGAAAAGCAACCTATTCCTGCACCGCAACGTATTAAGCCTAATCAAGCTCCCAAAGATGTACAAGATGCTTTATTTGGTGGGAAAGAAGTATTAGTCAATGATGATGTTTCAAGACCAGTTAATATTTAAAATAAATAACTATGACATTTTTTAAGAATCTGAAAGCTGCGTTACAATACGCAAACTATGATTTTTTCAAATTGAAGAAAGAAATCATAGCACTGATAATTCAAGGAAGAAATCAAGGACTCAATAATCCTGATTATTGCAAATTGACAGTAAAGAACTCTTCATTGGGACATGACTATCCTGTGTTCATAGATCTTTATTATAAAAAGGATGAAGATGAGGCTATTCATCTTCCTAAAGAGTTGTTAATTGGAACGTTTGTGACAATGCCATCGTCTATCAGACAAATGCTTTCTGATGAGGGCTATGTTGAGGTTAAAATTAATAATCTAACTGAACTGTCTATCTCTGCAAATGAAGCTATTACAAAACCAATTAAATTTGAATCAATCTTGAGTTTTGGTTCAAACAAATATCCTTTGACTTCACGAAGAGTGAGAATCAAAGATGATATATTTACATATAGAGTAATATATATGTATGATACTCCCATAGCAAAGGAACAAACTAAAGCTATGACCTATGCTGATATCATTGGATTACCAACAGATGTAGCTTCAAAACTGAAGTCAGATGGACAATGTACAATAAAAATTGATTAAATATGTTTGAAATACTAATAGGTGGCGCAATTTTAGCAGTAGCAACTGCTGTTTTTAAAGCATTTTGGGATACGGTATACAACTGGTGTGTTAAATTGGTTTCAAGATTTCTTGAATCTTTTACGACCTTTGTTAAGTCAGGAATGAATGTAATTTCCTATTATTATCATAGAAAGTATGATGGTTGGTATAGAGAAAAGGTTCCAGCACAGACAATTAATAAGTCTGATTGTCCCAAAAGCGTAAGAGATGCATTGTTTGACAACGATGAGGTTGTTGTTCAAAGATTTTGATTCTATTTTGAATTTATAAATATGTAATTATGGCAGAGCGTGTAAATGTTGATAAAATCGACAAATTGAAAAATCAAAGAATAAAGAAGAATGATACTGTTGATTCTATTGATGCAGTAGATAGAGGTTTTGGAAGAGTCTTTTCTAAAATAGGAAAGTACTTTGTTGAAGATTTTTGGAAATAATGTTTTTACTTATTTTTTAATATTAAATAAAATGAAAAAGTTATTTTTACTTTCGTTAGTGTCAACATTTTCTGTTGGCATGTTTGCACAAGCTGGTGCACGCTACTCAGTAGCAAGAGCCATTTATAAAGATCCAAGTATTCTGGAAAGTCCTGTTTTTTGGGGGATAGTTGGCTTTATTATAGTGTGCGTAATTATTTATGGTGTCTGTAAAGACAGAGATAAATAATGTTATACACCGGCGCTCTAAACGTCTATTTCCCCTGTGAGTTGAAAAACTCACAGGAGATAAGGCATGCGCGGAAGATGTGGAAAGATATTGCACAATGTCATAGACGAGGAACTAGGAGACAGAGAATCCCGAATACCAATCAGATGGATATTCTTGCCTTTAGAACACAGAAAGAAAACATTTTAAAGGCTTATAGGGCGTTTTGGGCTATGCATCTTGGGATAACATTGCCAAACGATGATGTAGGGTGCTATGCCACACAGGATATAGCTAATGAATATAGACATCCAAGAGAAGATAATCTGTTTGTCAAGAACGTAAGTCTACCAATATCCACTTTTGAGGTAAAATATTCACCTTTGACAGAAGGTAATAACGGAGTAAAGATAAAGGGTCAGTTGTTCTTTTCTGTTAATGTCGACAATAATGTGGCAACGACTATTGTTGTCTTGAATTTTGAAAATTTGAGCGTTGATAATGTAATCCTTTTAAAGCACACCTTTTACAAAAGATGCCACATTTCAATTTATGAAGATATAATACTGCATAATGTGGTGCATCGAGTTTTGCAAAATGTGGATACATTCCAAGAATATGTCACTTCAAAATTAAGAGCGATATACCCTTATCTTAAGGGTGATATTGACAGTCGTGCTCGTTATATGCTGTTGGAGGTAGAAGAGCCTATCGGTATTTTTCAAGATGAGGCGCAAAGAGATAGCATCATATACGCAATGTTGACTAGTGATGAAGGCTGGGAACATGCTGAAAATATTAGGTGTTCTTTGGGTAGAAATCGCTCTACACGTGATTCGTATAAACTCTATTACAACTTCCAAAATGCTATTATTGTTTCGTCAAGTACGGAATATTTGCGATATCTGCAAAAGAAGGCGAGTTTTTGGAAACGTATTATTCATGCTCCTAATCACATTGAGCGACCTACGTTTACGGAATGTCGTAACATTGCAGGGATAGACAAGCACCTTTATGCTAGGTATCTTAAGACAGTTGAAATAGACTATCTAATTACTAATGTGCAAACAAATGAAATCTCTGATAAGATAAGTAAAAGTCTGCTCAATCCTATAAAATTAGGATGTAGAGCCTATAAGTTGTGGAAGATACTGAATGAGTTAGATTTGAATCTTTATCATATTGATAATACGATGCTTCGCTCTTTTGGTGTGACTAGGAGAATCAGTGAGATTCGTCAAGAATACAATGAAATAGTGGGAGTTTTAACCAATTATCTTCTTCTTTTGGTGGCTGTATTAACTCTATTCGCTACTATCGTAACAATTCTAAAATGATATTGATATGGAAATAACGAAAATATATCCTCCGTGCTGGTTCGCAAATATGAATAATCCAATATTACAATTGGTTATTTGTGGCGGTGATTTAACAAATGCTCATGTCGATATAATGGGCTGCCCTAAATTGAAGAATGAGGTTATTACCATTTCGAATAATTATATAGTGCTAAACGTTGATACGAGTGATTCCAAATCTAACACAACTTATAGATTACAACTTAAAAGAAACGGCGAAACTGTAGAAGAAGAATATAAGTTCTTACCAAGAAGGAATAAGGTATTTGAAGCTCTTTCGATGAAAGACGCAATCTATCTTCTTATGCCAGATAGGTTTGCTATAACCGATAGTAAGCATTGTCTTAAAAGAAATGTAATCGATGAGAATAATCCTGATTGTTGGCACGGTGGAACATTAGAAGGAATGAAGGCTCACATTGGTGATATAGCTGATATGGGATTTACTGCAATTTGGCATACTCCTGTTTTTGAGAATAAACAAGAAGTGACAAATGATACGAAATACTATAGTTATCATGGTTATGCTATTACTGATTTCTATGAAATAGATCCACACTTCGGAAACATTGGGGATTACTGCGACTTTGTTGATGTTGCGCATAAGAAAGGTTTAAAGGTGATTATGGACTTGGTCTTTAATCATAGCGGTAAAGACCATCCTTTTGTAAAGAATCCGCCTGTAAAAGATTGGTTTAATAATCTTGGTGAGGGAGTGTGTAAACTTACCAATTATTCACCATTGAGTGCCTACGACAAGTATGCGTCAGAATATGACAAAGAACATTTCGTAAGAGGATGGTTTACACAGGACATGCCAGACATCAATCTGTCTAATGACATAGTGTTGGATTATATGACACAAATGAGCATTTGGTGGATTGAAACTACTGACATTGATGCGTTCCGCATAGATACCTATCCTTATGCAGGAGTGGAGTATATGCAAGAATGGCAAAGACGCATGTATGCCGAATATCCTCAATTTCCTATATTATCAGAGGCTTGGGTTGGAGAAATTGAATATACTGCTAAGATGCAAAGCGACAATCTTGCTGCTATTCCAGAATCAACGATGACATTTATGGATTTTGCCTTTCAACGTCGTTTATCTGAAACTCCTATCAAAAATAAAGCAAGGGAAATCTATTCCCACTTTGCTCTTGACTTTGTTTACAAGAACTCTCAAAATCTACTTGCATTCTTAGATAACCATGATGTAGTTCGTTGGTTGTTTAGGCATCCGTCTGTGGAAGGACTAAAACAAGCGATTGGGCTTTTGCTTACAATACCTCGCATACCACAAATATATTACGGCACAGAAATTCTGATGTCAGGAGATGGAAAAGGAAAATCTGATGGCAATATGCGTCAAGACTATCCTTGGAATAGACCTTTAACAGCTGAGCAACAAGACTTTAAAACATACATATGTAAACTGCTTAAATGGAGAAAAGGCTGTAAGGCTATAACGGATGGCGAAATGATGCATTTTGTTCCTCTTGATGGCAAGGTATATGTGTATTTCCGCTATCTTAAGGATGATAATGGAAATATTGACGATTCTAATGTCGTAATGATAGTTGTGAATTTCTCTGAAGAAAATAAAGAAGTTGATTTGTGTCGCTTTAAGGAAATGCTTCCTGTGTGTGAATTATGGCATGATGTTATTTGTGATAAGGAGGTCTTATTGAACTCCATGAACTCAATAACAATTAAGGCTAATGGTATAATAATTTTAGAAAGTAACAAAAATGATTAATATTTTTATGTGTTGTGAAAAGTGCTGTTGCTGCTCACACAACTTGATTCTTTGTCTTATTTTGGCAGTTGTAATTTGTTTTTGTGTGTCATTGATAGTTATATACTATTTTATGTCCCAACGTTTACAGTACGACCATGAAAGTCGTTTGCTAGATTCTTGTGGAAAGAATGATAAGTGATAGATATATCGAATATCAAAATTCTATACCTATAAAACATAATAAAGGAAGAGTTATGGATGGACTATTAGATTTTTTTAGTGTAGAATTTCTACATAATCATCTGCCTGACAGTTGGTTTGATAATTTTCATCAAGCTTGGGGAGATTCTCTCACTGATGAAATGGTGTTGCAGTCAGTGCAAGAGGCAAGCGACTTCTTTAACATGAATGCTCCGATGGACGTTCATGAGGATTGGACTACTGGGGTGATGACGGGCATACCTTTTACTGAGAACGATGATATATTGGTGTTTAATCGTCAGCAGATGCTTGATATGGGCATAACAGACAAGGAAGGCTTCGACTTGGTTATGACGCATGAAGGGGCGCACCGTGCCTTGCAAGGAATGAACACAGGGTTTGACTCTCATCAAGAAGAACTTTGCTGTGACTATATGGCTGGTGTGCGTGCAGGACTAAATGGTATGGATGAAGGAAAGATGGAAGCTTCGTTGGGTGGAACAGTTGAGAGCGAAACACATCCCGATGGTGCTGCTCGTGTGGCAGCTATCGAAGCAGGAGTATCTTTTGCTCATGATTATATGGAGGCGCACAACGGAACACCACCAACATTTAGTGATTGCCTTGACCACTTTAATCAGACTGATGTTTATGCTTCGACTATTACACCGCAAGAGGCTGAACACGTTAACTTGCGTCCTGATGTGGCCTATGCTGATGCAGATAATATGACTGCCGAACATGAACTCAAAGGTTATACGCAGCATGATGTGGAGTGGTATGAGCATCAAGCTCGCATCAGCTCTGGTACAGAACAAGCACATTGGCTGAAGGAGGCAGAATGGGCTAAGAACCATCTGCATGGTTTTGCTGCAGAGGGCGTAGCCGAAAGTGCAGATGCTGCGAGTCAAGGACTTCATGAATATCATCATGGTGGTGGATATGGCAACGCCACTGGTGACTATTGGGACGATTCACACTCTAATAGAGACGAATTGTATGGCTTTGTAAATGACAAGTCATATCATCTTGACAGAGCAGAATCTGCCCAGCACAATGCAGAATGGCATGAGAAGCGTGCTGAAGCTGCCATAGCAAGAGGCGACTTGAGTGCAGCAAAGGAACATACGAGCAAAGCGGAGTCTTTTCGTAAATGGGAGAAAGACCATATCCAATCTGCTCAAAGAAGTACTAAATGAAATTAGACAATGGGATTACTTTCAGATATATTTGGCTTTATAGATGACCTCACAAGCGGAGGTTCTTACTACAAAGAGAATAGTATTGAGTGGTGTGACGAGGCATGGCGACGTATGCGCAACGCTGAACGTGGCGAAGCACGCCTTTATCAAATTGGCGATAAGGTTTACCGACAACTTTACGTTGTGCTTGAAGAAGGTATGGAGGGATATTTCACGGACACAAACGACCGAGGGTGTAATCCCGAAAATCTACATCTCAAACGTGAAACCCAAAAAGAGTTGGAACGTGTTGGACATATCGTAATCAAAAAATACCGATATTAATTTTATACAATGACGATATGGTAATAATTTTCGTTTTGATAAATTCATATTTTCAAAATAAATGGTTACTTTTGTCTCTTTTATCCCATGAATAAACAAAAAAACAAATTTGAAAGTTGCGCCCGACACGCATTAGGGATTATACAATGAAAAAAATAATATCACTGATGGCTTTGGTTTCTGTATGGATCGGTATATCTGCACAGGGGCTACCTGGCAGTATTGTAGGGAAGACTTTGCCTTATACTTGGGAGTTGCCATTTATGGGAGGTAAAATAGTCAGCACATTAACAGAGGATGGAACTATATATTCCCAATCAATAACCCCTTGTTATTCTTGCAATGGCACTGGACGGTGTGGTGCTTGTGGTGGTATAGGTGCAATATATTATGGTTTTGGAGAATCTGTTCCTTGTGGTGCATGTTCTATGAATGGAGGAAGATGCAGAGGATGTGGTGGAAAAGGATTTAGTATCATGAATTATCAAACTACATCTTTTGGGGGAACAATAGGATATGACGAACATGGCAATTGTTATGTAAGTAGTACGAGTCGTGGTGGAAGTAGAGGTTCTGGAAGGAAGTCTTCTGTTTATAATTGTTGCTCAGGAGTGCCAACATTTGGGTATGATAGGAAACATACTTGCAGAAACTGTGGCGAATACCATTATATAGGTAATCATAAATGTATAAGAGAATAGTATTCTAAGATAAATGGTCAACTATCTTAAGATACTTTGCTATGTAATATAAGATACTTTGGACAATAACCTATAATACTTATGAATACAGAATGAGGATAAGAATAATAATATACTTTCTCCTATTGCTCTCTTTGTCTGTCACCGCACAGACAAAGAGAGCTTTGGTTATAGGGTTAGGCGAACAGCAGGATAAGGCTTGGAACAAAATCAATGGTGACAAGGATGTTCCGTTTGTGCAAGGAATGTTGAAAAGCGCAGGATTCAAGTCGGTAACGACATTGGTAAATCGACAGGCAACAAAGGTTGGCATTGTTAGGGCATTCAAGAGAATGACGGCATCATGCAAACATGGCGATGTGGTATATATCCATTATTCTGGACATGGACAACAGATGACGGATGTGCATAATGACGAGAGAGACGGACTGGATGAATGTTGGATTCCATATGATGCCTATCGAAAAGCAAGCGCAACATATCATGGGGAGAAACATCTGACGGACGATGAACTGAATGTTTATCTCAATGCCATCCGTCATAAAATAGGTGCAAGAGGGAAACTGCTTGTGGTGATAGATGCTTGCCATAGCGGTGATGGTACTCGTGGTGATAATGACGAGGTGGTGCGTGGTGAGGAAGATACTTTGGTAGTAGATAGCCTGAATGGTCGTGGCTTATATGAGACTTTCGAAATGCTTAAATCCCTCTTTATGGGTGACTATGACAAGGAAAAAATCATTAATGATAAAGCTAAGCCTTTGGCGGAACGATGGATCACCATCAGTGCTTGCAAGAGCGACCAAGTGAACATCGAGATGAAAAAGCCTGCTGTCGGCAAATTGACATACGCCTTGTGGACTGAGCAGAAGAAGAGTGAGAAGGTAAGCAATGAAGAGTTTATGAGACGAATCAGAAAGTTCGTGAACCGCAATACCAGTAGCAGACCACAACAGCCAGAAATGACAGGCGAGGATATCAACAAATACAATATAACTGACATACTGAGTAGATAAAGAATGGCAAAGACAATACAAATCCGTACATCGCAACAGGAGAAGGAAGCCCGGCTTGTTGCTGGAATGTACGATAAAAACAGGAAGATGCAGTCGGAACTGTATGCTTATTGCTCACGATACTTTTGGGCAAACTATCGTGGCGTGTTCTTCGCTGATGAGGAAGCTGCCACGGAGATATTCCAAAACACATTCATTGCGATGTGGGAAAATATTGAACGCAGAAAGATTTATGTGAGCGATGGCAGAGTGATGGGCAAGAACAACGAACCGCTGAGTGGCAGCATCCTTACTTATTTTATGGGGATTGCTCGCATCAAGTATTTGGAATGGGTAAGAGAACATCCTGCCTATGCAGACCCAGAAACAGAAATGGGACGAAAGATAAAGGAAGAAGGATTTGAAGCCCAGCAATACATCAATATGCTGTATGATTCGGAGGACAACAAGATGCTTGACATCATTGCTGATGTCATATCACATATGTCGGAGCGGTGCTGTGAGATATTAAGCAAGTTCTACTATGAGGAAAAGGACTTGGACACAATCCTGTTGGAAATACCGACAATAGATTCAAAGAACGCTCTCAAAACCAAGAAGCATAAATGTATGGAGTCGTTGCGTTCTTCGGCACGAAACATTTATTGCAATTATTTGAACTCATAAAACGGCAGATGGATATGGACAATATTAATTTTCAAGACAGGATAGACGAGTTCCTGCTTCATAACGATGCTATGTCAGAAGAAGACAAGGCACAGTTTCTGAAAGAGATAGAAGATGATGTGGAAAAAAGGGAGCAGTATGAGTTTACGAAGAATGTTAAACAGGTGATGATAAGTCGTGGAGAGAAGCTGAAAGCCATGACTGAGTTTCAAAAGGAAATGAAGTCTCACCATCACAGAAAGACTTGGCTTTGGATTTCAAGTATAGCAGCAATCTTTGTTGTCGGCTTCTTTGCCATCAATCCTCTGTTTGTAGAAAACTCCCCTACTGACAATGTGCGTGGCGATGAAAACGATGTGTTTGATTTGACGGCGCCAACAGACAGTATTAGCAATGACTCTATATCAACAGATACCATATCATTGCATCATGAATAAAGTATTGCTATTAGCGTTAGTACTATTCTGTTGTGGTTTGCAGATGCAAGCGCAGACATTGACCGAGGCGGAAGTCACGGCTAAAATGAATGAAGCCTTTGCTTTGAACAATGCCAAGAAGACCGCTGAAGCACTGGATGCCTTTCTCCTTGTCGGAAGAAATTCGGAACAGCAGCGAAATGAAGTTGAGCATCAAGTGTATGTATGCAGTCAGACGATGGCTTGCATGTGTTATGAAACCTTGAAACGCTATAAAGAGGCGTATCTATTGGCTAAAAAATTGATGTCAGGCAGTCTCACAGAGAATGAGAAGAAAGATGTTGCTCATCTGTATGCCATGAACGGATATATGTATGCCACCAGTTTTATGCACGGAAGCAACAGGCAATTAGTAAAGGCTCGTACCATATTGGAGGAGATTATGCCATACGCTGATGGAAAGGTAAGAGAATATGCTTTGCCAAAGATTCCCTTGGCATGGTATTTTGAAGGGGCTGAATATCATTTGTCCCAACAGTATGACAAGGCTTTGGCATGTTACCAAAATGCTCTAAAAGGTTTTATAGAACTCGGGAAAACAGATGATGAGATTTCAGTCTTACGGCATATCGCTGAAATAAAAGAAATACTTTATGATGTGACAGGTTCTGAGAATGCTTACAAACAGGCTTTATACTTATCAAGGCAGACTGGCAAATCGGATACTCAGATGGAAATTCTGAAAGAGCTTTGGAAAATAGGGAAAACAATAGGTGATGTGCAACAGGCACAGGCTTATGCAGCGAGTATAGACTCGTTAGTAGATGCAACGTCTGACTTGCAAACTAAGTACACTTATTACAATCAGAAAGGCAATGAGGCAAGAGACTTGGGGCAATACGGTATTGCGGAGCAATGGTACCTGCGTGGAAAATATATTGCAGAGTGTGCAGATACAAAATCCGTATCAGCCAACAAGCACCTGAGCTATTCCAACTTGCGAAATCTGTATGCAGCCATAGGACGGTATGACGATGCTCTGCAATATGCCAGGAAAGCAGTAGAAGAATTTCAGGCACATACCCCAATGGGTGATGCCACTTACAATATGCCTTACATGGCTTTGACTGATATTTATCGGCTGATGGGGGACAAGGAAAACTGCTATAGGAGCCTTGATAAGATTTTTGAAACGGCTTCACGAATAGTAGATCCTAAAAAACTCAATCACTTATATACAACAAGAGGCAGATGCCATTTTGCTTTCAAAGACTACCAGTCAGCCTTGAATGACTATAAGAAAGCAGACGAATTGCTTGCTACAAAATATCCGCAAACGGATGGCGACAGAATATCCTTGTTAGCTCTAATAGGAGGCGTTGAGCATCAGTTGAGGAACTACGCAAAATCTGAACAGTATTATCGGAAGTATGCCGAATATACCAAGGCACTATATGGTGAGAAAAGTCTGGAACATATCAATGCGCAAATATATCTTGCCAATGCTGAAGGTTTTGCAGGGAATGTAACGTATGGTTGCAATGATTATACTGCAGCGGTGCTGCAATTAAAGGCTTTGATGAAACAAAGCATCCCATATATAAGTAGTACAGAGCGTGAAGGTTTGTGGAATCCTCTATCCTCATTGTTTACTATGATGACACCATACGCTTTGGAGGCAAAGCAGACACGGACGCCTTTTACAAAGAATTGCTATGACGCTCTTGTTATGTCGAAGTCTTTTCTCTTGGAATCGGAACGGTCTATGTATGATGTCTTTAAGAGGATGGGTACGTCTGAGGACATGCTCGACTATACTACATTGGCAAGTATGAAGAATCAGGTGAAGGCTTGGGAAAAAGACTATAAGGCAAATGCTGACAGCATCCTAAGTGTGTCAAGAAAAATAAGCCGTTTGGAAAATCTGTTGACTAACAGATGCAAGGAATATAGCGATGGCACAGACTTCATGGATGTGGACTATGATGCGGTGAAGCACGCTTTGGGACAAAACGAAGTGTTGATAGACTTTACCGACTATATTTCACAAACTCAAGGAAGAAAGTATGCAGCTTATATTATAAATAAGGTGCAAGGCTATCCGCTGCTAAAAGCATTGTTTGCTGAAAGGCAGATTGATTCTCTTGGCATCGTGAGACCAGATATGTACTATAGTGAAGATTATTCAGAAGATGTACTGAAATTGTTATGGGTGCCATTGAAAGAGAATGTATCAGAAGGTACTACCATATACTATGTTCCATCACAGCTACTGTTCCAGATTTCATTGGAATCTTTACCATTGCCAGACGGTTCACTCTTAGGTAGCCATTATCATTTTGTCAGATTGTCTTCGGCTCGTGAATTGGTGAAGATGAAATCAGAAAGTAAAGGCTATAAGTCAAACTCAGCTGTTCTGTATGGCGGTCTGCAATATGACTTGGAAGATTCTGCTATGGTTGAAGAAGCCAAGAAATATGATCTGTCGAATTTGCTTGCCTTGCGTGGTGAAATTACTCGAGGTGATTCCGTATTCCATGAATTGCAAGGAACAAAAGAAGAAATCTTGAAGATAGAAGGCTTGTTGAAAAAAAATAATTGGCAAGTCTCTTCGTATATGGGCAAAAACGGCACAGAAGAGTCTTTCCTAAATATGCACGGCCAATCGCCTAAATTGCTTCATCTTGCCACTCATGGATTTTACTACACTCCAAATAGAGCGGAGAATGTAGATTATCTCAAAGGCTATACAGATGCTATGTCTCTTTCAGGACTTGTCATGTCAGGTGGTAATGCTGCTTGGTTAGGCAAACAATTACCAAAAGGTGTGCTTGGTGGTATATTAACAGCTAATGATATAGCACGTTTGGATTTGAGCAACACGGATATGGTGGTATTGTCAGCTTGCCAGACAGGACAAGGCAAGGCGACATCAGAAGGATTATATGGTTTGCAACGAGCCTTCAAAAAGGCTGGAGTTGGAACAATCGTTATGTCCTTGTGGAGTGTGAGCGATAAAATAACTTCCGAGTTTATGACCACGTTCTATGAACGGCTTGCGGACACCCATAATGCATGGAACAAGCGCAAAGCTTTCGAGGAAGCCAAAGAAATCATCAGACAGAGGCATCCTGATCCATTCCATTGGGCTGCATTTGTAATGTTGGACTGAATGTTGGACTGATGGAAATGGTTACTTTTCTCCCTCTCTTATCATAAATAGTAGAACAAAACTATTGTGAATATGAAGCAGGAAGAAATAGTAAACGAGATTCGCCGAATGTGTGGTCAAACGATACCGACACCTTCTTTGGGTTGGCATTTCAAGTACAAAGAACAAGTATATATCTATGTGGTTGGTAAAGATGAATCCATGATTCGTTTCTGTATTCCTTTTGTAGCAGGACTTCTGTCAAATGACAAGGAGTTGCTAAAGGAAGCCGTGAATGAGACGAATAGAAAAGTGAAGTTCATCAAGGCTCTTTTGTCTGAAAAAGATGATGCTAAAGTGTCCTTGGATTACGACCACAAGATTACAGATAAGGAATCTGCCAAGGATATAGTGCCACATATTATTAAGGCATTGGATTTTGCTGCAAGATATTTTATGGAGAAGAATAAAGGATAATCGTTTCAAAGAAAGGACAAAGCTATAAGGAGCAGAAGATTGTGTATTGCAAATGTCATGGTCTTCTGCTTTTCTTGTTTACGATGCAGATAAAACAAAAAAATATTTTCTGATAGAAAATGGTTACTTCTATACTCTATATCTCATAAATAGACAAATAACAAACTTAGAAGTTGGACTATGCATGGAACCATTTATGTAATAAATATTAAATTTCAACTGATATGAAGACAATTAAGAATACAAATTCGTTTTATGTTCTTGGAGTGAAATTTGAGAATATACAGGAGGCTATTTTTTATGCCGTAAAGGAAATGACCAAAGATGGCATATATGTTGGAAAAGACGCTGAGCGATATCCTTGTTTCGACTCGGAAGACTATGCGTCAGAAGACCGGTTCTTTTGGAATATAGTGTTTGCAAGATCCAAAGAGGATTTGGATAGAAAACTTGTAGAGCTGAAGAGTGTCTCGCCTCAAACCAACCACAACAAGTTTTCGAAGGCATTGGCTCCAATGGTTTATTGGGAAGGTGACAGCATTTATGATGTGATTGCGACTGAAGACATAGAGTAAAAAGGTTGGGCGATTCGTGCATATACCAGAAACATAAAATAAATCACATGGTTATGACAGATCAAAAAATTAGGTGACGATAGCGCTGTATCGGTACCAAGCGTAGCGGTGTAATCGGTACCATGCTATCACTGCAATCGGTACCGCTTGTATCG
>OHNK01000725.1_pt1 | contig 18813 bp, 18 predicted proteins | sample 1569551 | NCBI WGS metagenome assembly OHNK01 (sample SAMEA3879518, study PRJEB24766) | human gut metagenome | biome: human-associated habitat; feature: feces | place: USA | collected 1985/1987 | reverse complement strand
GTCGAAATCGCTATCAAATTTTGTAATATCATTGACAAAAGATTTAACCTTATCAATTGATCCTAAGTTGATTGTAACTGTTTTCATATATCAATACCTCTCTTAATCTTTATATGTAAAATGATAACACGGATTGAATCTTTGTCAATGTGTATAAATGCCCAAAAATATTTGCAAAAATCAGTTAATTTTTATAAAGGAGAAAAAATATGAGAAAAGCTGCACTTCACAATCTTGGATGTAAAGTAAATTCATACGAGACAGAAGCAATGACTCAATTGCTTAAAAAAGCAGGTTATGAAATTGTATCATTCCAGGATCAGGCAGACGTTTATATTATAAATACATGCTCTGTTACAAATATGGCAGACAGAAAATCAAGACAGATGCTTCATAAGGCTAAGAAGCAAAATCCTAATGCAGTAGTAGTGGCCACAGGCTGTTATGTGCAGACTGCAACTGAAAAAGTGGCACAGGATCTTTCAATAGATTTAGTTGTAGGAAATAACAGAAAAAAAGACATTGTGGAAATTCTTAATGAATATTATGCAGAAAAAGAAGCCGGAGAACAGGTTAAAGAAGAATATGTAATTGACATTAACCACACAGATGAATACGAAGATTTGGAAATTTCAACAGTAACAGAACATACAAGAGCCCACTTGAAAATTCAGGATGGATGTAACAATTTCTGTTCATATTGCATAATTCCATATGCAAGGGGAAGAATAAGAAGCAGAACAATGGAAAGCATAAAAGCTGAACTTGAAAGACTTTCAGCTTCAGGCTTTAAGGAAATAGTTTTAACAGGAATTAACTTAAGTTGCTATGATGACAATGGCAAAAAGTTAATAGATGTTATAGAAATGGCAGATAATGTTAATGGAATTGAAAGAATCCGTTTAGGGTCACTTGATCCGGAAGTTGTAACAGAAGATTTTGTGGAAAGACTGGGCAAGGTTAAAAAGATTTGTCCGCATTTTCATTTTTCACTTCAAAGCGGATGCGACAAAACATTAAAAGCCATGAATCGACATTATACTTCAGATGAATACTATGAAAAGTGCCAGTTAATTAGAAAGTATATTGATAATCCTGCTTTTACAACAGATGTTATTGTGGGATTTCCGGGAGAGACAGAGGAAGACTACATTAGTTCAAGAGAGTTTGTAAAGAAGGTTAAGTTTGCAGAATTACATGTTTTTAAATATTCAAAGAGAGATGGCACTGTGGCAGCAAAAATGCCAAATCAGATAGATGAAAAAATAAAAACATTAAGAAGTGAAGACTTAATCAAAACAGGAGAAGAACTTACAAAAGATTTTAGACAGGCTAAAATAGGTCAAGATACCACAGTATTGTTTGAAGAAAAAATCCTATTGGATAACAAGGAATATTGGGTTGGACATACAGTTGATTATATTAAAATTGCAGTGCCCGAAAAGGAAAATCTTGAAGGACAAATACGAAAAGTAAATGTTAAAGATTTTTTAACTAATGAAATAATGCTTGCCACTATGTAAGTTTTATATTAAAATTAGTGATAAAGAAAGCCTACTTGATAGGTAGAAAAAGGACGTGATAAGATGAGCGATTTAGGAAATACACAATTTTTCAGAGTTCCACAGGAACAGAAATTAGGAGTAGAGGAGATTCTCGAAAAGGTTTATGAAGCCTTAGCTGAAAAAGGATATAATCCTGTAAATCAGATTGTTGGTTATATTATGTCAGGGGATCCAACTTACATAACAAGCTATAAGAATGCAAGAAGCCTGATTATGAAAGTGGAACGTGATGAACTTATTGAAGAAACAGTAAAGTATTACATTAACCATAAGTTGAAATAAAGGTGGTATAAAACAGCATAAGAATAACATAAAATTAAACTTATCAGGCGGAAATATGGGAAAGCGATTAATTAAGATGTGGTTTTGGAATGGTATTATAGCTAACATTGTAAGCAATAATCCTATTGAAATCACGAATATCCCGGCTGATAAGTTTTTGATGCTTTTATATACCACAGTATAAAAATCAAAATGGAAAATAAAATGGAAAATGGAATGAGAATTTTAGGACTTGATTTTGGCTCTAAGACGGTTGGAGTTGCAGTTACGGATCCTTTAGGATATACAGCTCAGGGAGTTGAGATTATAAGAAGGGATTCTCCAAACAAGTTACGAAAGACATTAGCAAGAATAGAGCAGTTAGTAGAACAATACAATATAGAGAAGATTGTACTTGGTTATCCTGTCATGCTTAGTGGTACGGAAGGTGAAAGAGTTAAAAAGACCAAAGAGTTTGGCGCAATGCTTGAGAGAAGAACAGGTCTTGAAATAGTCTTTCAGGATGAAAGACTTACAACTGTGGAAGCCTACGAGATTATGGATGAAGCAGGCATAAAGAAACAGGACAGGTATAAGTATGTGGATCAGATTGCGGCCACAATTATTTTGGAAGATTATATTAATAGGATTGAAAAGAACACATAAGATTAAAAAGATATAGCTATTATTATAACGATAGGAACTGTGTAGTAAATAGGATTAAAGAATATGGAGAGATTTATTTAATGGAAGAAAAGATTGTTTTAACAGATGATGAAGGTAATGAAGTTGAAATGTACGTTGTTGAAGAAACAAGAATTAACAACGTTAACTATATCCTTGTAACAGAGGAAGGGGATGAAGAGGAAGAAATTGCACATATTTTAAAAGATGTATCAGATGAAAATGATGAAGAAGCAATATATGAGATGGTAGAAGACGATTCTGAATTAGATTATATCGGAAGAATTTTTTCAGAACTGCTTGAAGATATTGATATAGAGCGATAAAATAGAAAAATATTAAGTAAAATCGTTTCAATCATAGAAAATGTGATAGTTTGTAAATATGGGGATGACTATGTGTTTAGATAATTGTGATGATTTTATAGTTAGCAAGGTATTATGAGTATAAGAAAAGAAGAACGTGAATAGAGATTTAGGAGGAAAAATAAAAAATATGAGTGATAGTTCAAGAATAAAGGTTATTCCATTGGGAGGACTGGAACAGATCGGAATGAACATGACTGCATTTGAGTATAATGACGGAATTATTGTAGTTGACTGCGGTTTGTCATTTCCTGATGATGAAATGTTAGGAATTGACTGTGTAATACCTGATATTACATTTTTACTTGAAAATAAAGATAAGGTTAAAGGGTTCGTTATAACACATGGTCACGAGGACCACATTGGTGCTTTGCCATATGTTTTAAAAGAGATTAACGTACCTATTTATGCAACAAAGTTAACAATGGGCATTATTGAAGGAAAGCTTTCAGAGCATGACCTTTTAAGTGTTGTAAAGCGTAAGGTTGTTAAGTTTGGACAAAGCATACATTTAGGTGACTTCAGAATTGAATTTATTAGAACTAACCATAGTATTGCAGATGCAGCAGCACTTGCAATCCACACACCTGTAGGTGTAATTGTTCATACAGGTGACTTTAAGGTAGATTACACACCGGTTTTTGGTGATGCAATTAACTTATGCAGATTTAGCGAATTAGGAAAGAAAGGTGTTTTGGCCTTAATGTGTGACAGTACTAACGTATTAAGACCGGGATTTACACCATCTGAAAGAAAGGTAGGAAAGACTTTCGACCATATTTTTTCAGAAAATACTAAAAGCAGAATTATTATTGCCACATTTGCATCTAATGTGGACAGAGTACAGCAGATTATTAACACAGCCTGCAAATATAACAGAAAGGTTATAGTTGAAGGCCGTAGTATGGTAAATATTATTTCTGTTGCAAGAGAGATGGATTATCTTAAGATTCCTGACAATACATTAATTAGTATTGAAGAAATGAAGAATTATACAGATGATCAGCTTGTACTTATTACAACAGGAAGTCAGGGTGAATCAATGGCAGCACTTTCAAGAATGGCTGCATCAATTCACAGAAAGGTACAGATTAAACCGGGAGATACAATTGTATTTAGTTCAACACCAATTCCGGGAAATGAGAAAGCTGTATCAAAGGTTATTAATGAACTTTATATGAAGGGCGCAAATGTTATTTTTAATGAAACTCACGTTTCAGGACATGCGTGTCAGGAAGAAATTAAGTTAATGTATTCATTAATTAAACCTAAGTATTCTATACCTGTTCATGGTGAATACAGACATTTAATGGAACATGGAAAGTTGGCACAGTCAATGGGTATTCCTAAGAAGAATGTTTTTCTTATGGAATCAGGTGATGTGTTAAGTATTGGAAAAGAAGATGCCAAGGTAGTAGGAAAGGTTCCTGCAGGTTCAGTTCTTGTGGACGGACTTGGAGTAGGTGACGTAGGAAATATTGTTTTACGTGACAGACAGAACCTTGCTGAAAACGGAATTATAATAGTAGTATTAACACTTGAAAAATACACAAATCAGATATTGGCAGGACCTGACATTGTAACAAGAGGATTTGTTTATGTTAGGGAATCAGAGAACTTAATCGAAAATGCAAAAGTTGTGGTAACTGAGGCATTGGAAGAATGTTTAAGCAGAAGAAATGCTGACTGGGGCAAGATTAAGATGGTAGTAAAAGACAGCCTTGGTGAATATATTTGGAAAACAATGAAGAGAAATCCTATGATTTTACCAATTATCATGGAAGTTGAGTAATAAAGAACATCGCTTTGTAAGTGAGTGAAATGGAGATTTACATGGATAATAGAAAAACCTCACAGGGATTTGCAAAATTTTCAATAAAAACATTGGTTTATGTTGTAATGATAGTTGTTGCCATTGTCTGTGCCACAACGGCATATAGTTTTGGCTCACAGATTTTTAGCAATGAAGGTGTGGATCCAAAGCCGGGAACAGATATGACATTTACTGTTGATGAGAGAACTTCAATAGAAAGTTTTGGAAAAACATTAGAGGAGTTTAATGTTATAAAAAGTTCAAGAGTTTTTACGGTTCAGTCATATCTTTATGAAGTAAGAAAAATAAAGGCAGGAACATATTCTTTTAATACATCTCAGAGCAATGAGGAGATTTTTAAGATTATAAATGCCGGTCCGGAAGAGGACAAGAAAGAAACGGAAACAACTACGAAAGCAAAGGGAGAATAGTGTGATAGTAGATGAGAGGATAGTCACTTACATGCATTCACTTGAAAAACCAAATAATAATGTGTTGGAAGAAATTGAACAGCAGGCTCATATTGACGGAGTTCCGATTATCCGAAAGGAAATGGAAAGCTTCTTGAGAGTAATGCTTACAATAACAAAACCAAAAAGAATTTTAGAGCTGGGTACTGCAGTTGGGTACTCAGCCATTTTAATGAGTGAAGCAATTGAAAAGGACGCAAGTATTATAACAATTGAAAACTACGAAAAGAGAATTGTTCAGGCAAGGGATAATTTCAAAAAAGCAGATAAGGAAGATGTTATTACAATGCTTGAAGGAGAAGCCATGGAAATTATGCCCGGCCTTGAAGGAGACAGCTTTGACTTTGTTTTTATGGATGCGGCAAAGGCACAGTATATTTATTTTCTACCTGAAGTTATGCGCTTAATGAAGAAGGGGGCTGTTCTTATAACAGACAATGTTTTGCAGGAAGGGGATATTATCCAGTCTAAGTACGTTGTGAGAAGACGTGACAGAACAATTCACAAGCGTATGCGTGAATATTTGGAAGTAGTAAAGAATCATCCTGAACTTGAAACAACTATTGTTCCAATAGGTGATGGAATAACAATATCAGTGAAGAAATAATATTTGAAAAAAGATATTATATACAAGATACTATTTTGATAGATGAATAATGAGGAAAGGATTTAAAGATGAAAAAACCTGAATTATTAGTTCCTGCAAGCAGTTTGGAAGTTTTAAAAACTGCTGTGAGATATGGAGCAGATGCTGTATATATAGGTGGTGAAGTTTTTGGCTTAAGAGCAAAAGCTAAGAATTTTTCATTGGAAGAGATGAAAGAAGGGGTGGAATTTGCCCACAGATATAACGTAAAAGTGTATGTTACAGCCAATATTTTGGCTCATAACAGTGATATTGAACCGGTTAAGGCATATTTCAATGACTTGAAAAAAGTAAAGCCGGATGCGCTTATTATTGCTGATCCTGCTATTTTTACAATTGCAAAGCAAATGTTGCCTGACATGGAACTTCATATAAGCACACAGGCTAACAATACTAACTATGGAACATACAATTTCTGGCATTCACTAGGTGCAAAGAGAGTTGTGTCAGCAAGAGAACTTTCAATTAGCGAAATAAAAGATATTAGAAATCATATTCCGGATGATTTGGAAATTGAAACTTTTGTACATGGTGCAATGTGTATTTCATATTCAGGAAGATGCCTTTTAAGTAGTTTTATGGCGGGAAGAGATGCAAATAAAGGTGCTTGCACTCATCCTTGCAGATGGAAATATGCAGTAGTGGAAGAATCAAGACCGGGCCAATATATGCCTGTAGAAGAAAATGAGCGTGGAACATACATTTTCAACTCAAAGGATTTATGTATGATTGACCATATTCCTGAACTTGTGGACGCAGGAATTGACAGCTTCAAAATAGAAGGGAGAATGAAGACAGCTCTTTATGTGGCAACAGTTGCCAGAACATACAGAATGGCAATTGATGATTATTTTGAAAATCCAAAGAAGTACGAAGAAAACATTCCAAAATACAAAACACTAATTTCACAGTGTACTTACAGACGGTACACAACAGGATTTTTCTTTGGAAAACCTGATGAAACAACACAGATATATGATTGTAACGTTTATGAACGAGATTATGTATATCTTGGAATATCAGGGGAACCTTTGGAAGATGGAAGTTTTGTAATTGAGCAGAAAAACAAATTCTGCGTAGGTGATAAAATCGAAATAATGAAAGCTGACGGAAGAGATATTGAAGCTAATGTAATATCGATTACAGATCAGGATGGAGTGGCAATGGAAAGTTGTCCGCATCCAAAGCAGATTATTACAATAAAGCTTGACCAGGTACCGGAGGCCGGAGACATACTTAGAATGAAAGCAGAATAAATGTTAATATAAAAAGACTTGGAGAGAACTTAGATAAGTAACTTTTCAAGTTTTTTTCTTTTTAGAGTACAGGCACAAAGAAGTAAGGTAAAGCATAAACTAGATTAAGTATGTCGAAAGGTATCCGGCTTGAAAACTTTTTTGGAACCTCTTACCCCTGATGAAGAAAAGATTTATATCGAAAAAATGAGGCTTGGGGATAAAAAAGCTAAGGACATACTGATTGAGAGGAATTTAAGACTTGTTGCCCATGTTGTAAAAAAATATTATGATGAGAACAGGGAAAACCAGGATCTTATTTCCATTGGAATAGTTGGACTTATAAAAGCTGTTAACACATATAATCCTGACAAGGGGAATCGCCTTGTAACTTACGCTGCAAAGTGTATAGAAAACGAACTTCTAATGATGCTTAGAGCGGAAAAAAAGAGAAGCAAGGATGTGTCATTAAACGAGCCTATTGGAACGGACAAAGAGGGAAATACCATAAGCCTTATAGACGTGGTTGAAAATGATGAAATGGATACGCTTGAACAAATAGAAAAAGCCGAGAATATCAGCCTTGTTCAGAAATATGTGGCACAGATTTTAAATGAAAGAGAAAAAGAAATAATTGTCTGGAGATACGGATTGGATGGCAAGAAGCCAATGACTCAGAAAAAGGTTGGGGAAAAACTTGGCATATCAAGAAGCTATGTAAGCAGAATAGAAAAAAGAGCTTTAGAAAAATTAAAAAAAGCTCTTGATAATTCATATAGAATGTGATAAAACTACATTACAAATGAAACACTTGAAACAAAATGCAACATAAACTGGCTTCAGAAAAAGAAATAAAGAAAAATAGTCAGAAAATATGTTAGATTTTGTTAAAAAACAAAACTAATATATAATCAAAATACTAAAGGAAAGCGGGGGACTTATATGGTATGTAAGATAAAATGTGCCGCAATAACCGGAATTGACACCCAACCTGTTATTGTGGAAACAGACATATGTAATGGCCTGCCATCTTTTGATATGGTAGGCCTTTTAGCATCCAATATTAAAGAATCCAGAGAACGTGTTAGAACAGCAATTAAGAATTCAGGTTTTATGATACCGCCTAAGCGAATTACAATAAATTTTTCGCCGGCTAATATTAGAAAGACGGGAACCTATTTTGACCTGCCTGTGGCAGTATCCATACTTATGTCAATGGGACTGATTAACTGCACAGTAGATGACAAAATGTTCATAGGAGAATTAAGCCTTAACGGGGACATTGTAAAGATTAACGGAGTGTTGCCACTGGCGCTGTCAGCGATGGAACAGGGGATTAAGAAGTGCTATGTTCCAATTGAAAACGTAGGCGAATGTGATTTTATAAAAGACTTGGAAATAATCGGGGTAGAGAATCTTAATCAACTGGTAATGATTTTGACAACTAATATGAAACCGCCTGAAATAAAAATCATTCCACAGGAAACAGAAGATTACAAATACGATTTTAAAAATATAAAAGGACAGATTCAGGCAAGGAAAGCATCGGAAATAGCGGCTGCAGGAATGCACAATATGTTAATGATGGGAAGTCCGGGAGTAGGAAAATCCATTATAGCAAAAACAATGCCATCCATACTTCCTGATATGACATTGGAAGAACAAATAGAAATATCAAAAATACAAAGTGTGGCAGGAAATCTTTCGGGAAGCCTTGTGAAGACCAGACCTGTGAGAAGTCCACATCACACGGCAACAGTTTCAGCAATGATTGGAGGTGGATTTAATCCTAAACCCGGGGAGATTACACAGGCGCACGGGGGAATACTGTTTCTTGACGAATTGCCTGAATTTTCAAGGCAGGTAATTGAAACATTAAGACAACCATTGGAGGATGAGAAGATTATTGTGTCCCGAAGCGGAGGAACATATGAATTTCCAGCTAAATTTATTTTGATAGGGGCAATGAATCCCTGCAAATGTGGTTACTACCCTGACATGAACAAATGTACTTGCACAGAGCAGGAAGTAAAGAAATACATGGAAAAAATAAGCGGTCCGCTAATAGACCGAATAGACTTGTGCGTGCATATGAATCAGGTTACATATTTTCAATTGGAAAAAGAAGAACAGCCGGAAGATTCTTTAACCATCAAAGAAAGAGTAAATAGGGCTGTTCAGATTCAGCGTGAAAGGTATGCCAATGAGAAGTTTAAGTTTAACAGTCAGCTTTCAGGCGAAAACATAAAGAAATACTGCAAGCTTAACAAAGAAGAACAGCATTTAATGGAAAAAATATATACTACAATGGATTTAAGTATAAGAGCTTATGACAAAATCATAAAAGTGGCTAGAACAATAGCAGATTTAAAACAACACGAAAAAATACAACAGGGGGATATAGCTGAGGCTGTAAGTTACAGACCGGTGCTTTTCAAATAAATATGGATAATACAAATAAAAACATAAATCAAAATGCAAATACAAATGAAAATAAAAAAATAAACAATAAAAGAGGCAGTGAATACAAAGAACAGCTGGAAAAATTAAAGGACAAAAACTACATAAAGGAATTAGAAAAACAGGGCATAAAAGTTGTATCAGTAAATGACAGGGATTACCCGGCTAAGTTGTTGCCTTATGATCATAGACCGGAATATTTATTTTATAAAGGAAGACTGCCTGACAGGGACAAGCCTGTAGTGGCAATGGTAGGGGCAAGAGCGTGCTCTAATTATGGAAGAAAAATGGCAAGAGCATTGGCAAGAGAGCTGTCGGAAAACGGAGTTCAGATTATAAGCGGAATGGCAAGAGGCATAGACACTTATAGTCAGATAGGAGCTTTGGAAGGTGGAACGCCAACATTTGCAGTACTTGGAAGTGGTGTGGATGTTTGCTATCCAACAGAAAACATAGAACTTTATAATGATATTTTAAAAAATGGTGGAATAATTTCTGAGTATCCTCCGGGGGCAGGACCAATAGCCTGGCATTTTCCTCTTAGAAATAGAATTATAAGCGGACTTTCGGACAAGGTTATAGTAGTTGAGGCAAGAGAGAAAAGTGGTTCCCTGATTACCGTAGAATGGGCATTGGAACAGGGGAAAGACGTAATGGCAGTACCGGGTAGAGTAGGCGAAAAATTAAGCGATGGATGCAACCGTCTCATAAGGGCAGGAGCAGGCATAATTACAGGTGCTAACGACGTGCTAAATGACATACAATATAGTGGTTCAAAAAACGAAAATGAGAAAAAACAAAAAGAAAAAAGTCTTGAAAAAGATTTAGCCTTGTTGTATAGTGGGTTACGTTTACAGCCGAAAAATATTTATGAACTGATGAATGAAACAGGTTTTAAGTATGAAGAACTTACAGGTATGCTGCTAAAACTTCAGTTAATGGGACTGGTAGAGCAGCCATCAGAAAATTATTATTCAAAGGCTTAACGACAACAGCGAAAATATTTTAAGGAGATGTTTATGGCAAAATATCTTGTGATTGTGGAATCACCGGCTAAAGTTAAGACTATTAAAAAGTTTTTGGGCTCTAACTATGAAGTAGTTGCTTCAAATGGACACGTTAGAGATCTTCCTAAGAGTACAATGGGAATAGACATGGAAAATGACTACGAACCAAAGTACATTACAATTAGGGGAAAGGGAGACAAGTTGGCAGAACTTCGTCGCTATGCAAAAAAAGCAGACAAAGTATATTTGGCAACTGACCCGGACCGTGAGGGAGAAGCAATTTCATGGCACTTATCAATAGCCTTGAAATTAGATCCAAAGAAGACTTACAGAATTACTTTTAATGAAATTACAAAGCAGGCAGTAAAAGAGTCATTAAAACATCCAAGAGATATAGAAATGGGATTAGTTGATGCCCAGCAGGCAAGAAGAGTATTAGACAGAATGGTGGGATATAGCATTAGTCCGCTATTATGGATGAAGATTAAAAGAGGTTTAAGTGCAGGACGAGTTCAGTCTGTAGCATTAAAAATGCTCTGTGACAGAGAAGATGAAATAAACGCATTTATTCCAAAAGAATATTGGGATATGGATGCAGTATTAAAGCACAAAAATAAAGAATTTACAGTAAGCTTTTATGGCGACAACAAAGGTAAATTAGAAATTACCGGAAAAGAACAGTTAGACGGAATTGTTAAGGAATTAAAAGACAGTGAGTTTACTGTTAAGGACATTAAAAAGGGAAGCAGAACAAGAAAAGCACCTATACCTTTTACAACAAGTACATTGCAGCAGGAAGCTTCAAAGGCGCTTAACTTCTCAACACAGAAGACAATGAGAATAGCTCAGCAGTTGTATGAGGGTGTTGACATTAAGGGCAGAGGAACAATAGGTCTTATAACATATTTGAGAACTGATTCCACAAGAGTATCAGAAACAGCAGAAGTTCAGGTAAAGGAATTTATCGAAAGTAAATATGGCGATTCATATATGGCTAAAGAGATTAACTCAAAGAAGTCAAACAAGAAGATTCAGGATGCTCACGAAGCAATCAGACCTACAGATGTAAACTTAATGCCTGAAGAAGTAAAAGACCAGCTTCCAAGAGATTTATTTAGATTATATCAGCTTATCTGGAGAAGATTTGTTGCAAGCCGTATGGAAAATTCAGTTTACGAAACAACTAACGTAAAAGTTAATGCAGGAAAGTATATTTTTAATGCATCAACATCAAAACTTGATTTTGACGGTTTTATGAAAGTCTATACAGACAGTGATAATGAGAAAGTTGTTACAAACAACACCATTGCAAAGCTTGAAAAAGATTCAAAACTTGAATTTGAAAAGTTTGAAGAAAATCAGCACTTTACACAGCCACCTGCACATTTTACGGAAGCAGCACTTGTAAAGGCAATGGAAGAACAGGGTATTGGACGACCAAGTACTTATGCTCCGACTATTACAACAATTATTGCAAGACGTTATGTAACAAGAGAAAAGAAAAATCTTTATGTTACAGAGTTAGGTGAAGCAGTAAACAATGTAATGAAAACAGAGTTTAGCGTTATTGTAGACACACAGTTTACAGCTAACATGGAATCACTTCTTGATGCAGTTGAAGAAGGTACAATAGAATGGAAGACAGTTATCAGAAACTTCTATCCTGACTTAAAAGAACAGGTAGAAAATGCTGAAAAGAACTTAGAAAAGATTGACATTGCAGATGAAGAATCTGATGAAATCTGTGAAGAATGTGGAAGAAATATGGTGATTAAATACGGGCCACATGGCAGATTTCTTGCATGTCCGGGGTTCCCGGAATGTAGAAATACAAAACCATACCTTGAAAAAATCGGTGTACCATGTCCGGTATGCGGAAAAGATGTGGTTCTTCGAAAGACAAAAAAAGGAAGAAAATATTACGGATGTGAAGATAATCCGACTTGTGAATTCATGTCATGGCAAAAACCATCCAAAGAGAAATGTCCGAAGTGCGGAAGCTATATGGTAGAAAAGGGAAATAAACTGCTCTGCTCAAATGAAGAATGCGGGTATAAAACAGATATAAAAAATGATGAAAAAAATGAATGAAATGTTGAAAAAAAACAAATTGTATGATAACATACAACTATACACATATTTTTTCTGAGTTGTGTGTATGATTAGGTAAATAGTTTGTAAAATCAAGTGTCACATAATGGAGGCGAAGATATGAGTGTACAATTATTGGATAAGACTAGAAAAATTAACAGATTATTGCACAATAACAATTCAAGTAAAGTCGTGTTCAACGATATCTGTGAGGTATTAAATGAGATTCTCGCATCGAATGTATTAGTGGTGAGCAAAAAAGGAAAAGTGCTTGGAAGTGGCCAGCGGAAAGATGTAGAAGTGATACATGAGCTGATCGATAATGAAGTTGGAAGCCATATTGATGAGATGCTCAATGAAAGACTGCTTAGTATTTTGTCGACCAAAGAAAATGTGAATCTTCAGACACTTGGATTTTCACCAGAGGTTGTCAAAGGATATCAGGCGATCGTGACACCAATCGACATTGCGGGAGAAAGACTTGGAACGTTGTTCATTTATAAAAAAGATGAACTTTACGAGATCGATGATATTATTCTAAGTGAGTATGGAACAACTGTCGTGGGACTGGAGATGCTGCGCTCTGTCAATGAAGAAAGTGCCGAAGAGATTCGAAAGGAACAGATTGTGCAGTCGGCGATCAGTACACTTTCCTTTTCAGAATTGGAAGCAATCATTCATATTTTTGATGAATTGGAAGGAACAGAAGGAATTCTTGTGGCGAGCAAGATCGCAGACAGAGTTGGGATTACGCGATCTGTTATCGTGAATGCACTTCGAAAATTCGAAAGTGCCGGGGTGATTGAATCACGTTCGTCCGGTATGAAGGGAACATATATTAAAGTGGTAAATGACTATATTTTTGAAGAACTAGATGCGATCAAAAAGAAAAAATTGAAATAACAATAAGAGAAGGGGGTCAGAGTTCTGGCTCCCTTGAGTTGTACAAGGAGAGGGAAACATGTACGAAGGGAAAAAAGCAGAGTTAGAAATGAAAAAAGCGATTCTTGCCGGAGGAATATTGGAATCAAAAGTATTTCAGTGTAAGATTTTAGCATATCACGCGGAGGAGGAACGCGTATATTTACTTTTAGAAGATGATTCACTTGCGGATATTGTACTTGATGCAGTCTATGAATGTCGGATAGAGACAGGAACAACATGGCACGGCAGTGAGGGAAGAATAAAAGAACGCTACTACAATGAACACGGAAAAATTTTAGAATTCCAAATAGAAAATGGATTTTATAAAAATAGTATAAAGTCTGTTGACAAACAGGAAGTGGAGTGATATTTTATAACTAAAGCAAATTAGCACTCGGACAAAGTGAGTGCTAATAAACTGATAACATAGTATGAAGGAGGCAGTTTGATATGAAATTAGTACCATTGGGAGACAGAGTCGTATTAAAACAATTAGAAGCAGAGGAGACAACCAAATCCGGAATTGTATTGCCGGGACAGACAAAAGAAAGACCTCAGCAGGCAGAAGTTGTTGCGGTAGGACCAGGTGGAATGGTTGATGGGAAAGAAGTAACAATGCTCGTATCAGAAGGAGATCAGGTTATCTATTCGAAATATTCGGGAACAGATGTAGAATTAGATGGTGAAGAATATATTGTTGTAAAACAAAGTGATATTTTAGCTGTTATTAAATAATAAAAAGATAATAGGAGGCAAATAATCATGGCAAAAGAGATTAAATATGGAGCAGAAGCCAGAAGTGCTTTAGAAGCTGGTGTAAATCAATTGGCAAATACAGTAAGAGTAACATTAGGACCAAAAGGAAGAAATGTAGTGCTTGATAAATCTTTTGGCGCACCGCTTATCACAAATGACGGAGTGACAATTGCAAAAGAGATCGAGTTGGAAGACGCATTTGAAAATATGGGTGCACAACTAATTCGTGAAGTTGCTGCAAAGACGAATGATGTTGCCGGAGATGGTACAACAACAGCAACTGTTTTAGCTCAGGCTATGGTTCATGAAGGAATTAAGAACCTTGCGGCAGGAGCAAATCCAATCGTACTTCGCAAAGGTATGAAGAAAGCTACAGATGTAGCTGTAGAAGCAATCAAGAACATGAGCCAGACAATCAGCGGCAAGAAACAGATCGCAAACGTTGCATCTATTTCCGCAAGCGATGAGACTGTTGGACAGTTAGTAGCAGATGCTATGGAAAAAGTTTCTAATGATGGCGTAATAACAATCGAAGAATCTAAGACAATGAAGACAGAACTTGACCTTGTAGAAGGTATGCAGTTCGACAGAGGTTATATATCAGCATATATGGCAACAGATATGGATAAGATGGAAGCTAACCTTGATAACCCATACATCCTTATCACAGATAAGAAGATATCTAATATTCAGGAAATCTTACCAGTTCTTGAGCAGATTGTACAGAATGGTGCTAAGCTTCTTATTATCGCTGAGGATGTTGAAGGTGAGGCACTTACAACACTTATCGTTAACAAGTTAAGAGGTACATTCAATGTAGTAGCTGTCAAGGCTCCTGGATATGGTGACAGACGTAAGGAAATGCTTAAGGATATCGCTATTCTTACAGGTGGTCAGGTTATCTCAGAAGAACTTGGTCTTGAGCTTAAGGATACAACACTTGATATGCTTGGTAGAGCTAAGTCAGTTAAGGTTCAGAAGGAAAATACAGTTATCGTTGATGGCGAAGGTGCTAAGGAAGATATCGAAGCAAGAGTTGCACAGATTCGTGCACAGCTTGAAGAAACAACATCTGATTTCGATAAGGAAAAGTTACAGGAAAGACTTGCTAAGCTTGCAGGTGGCGTAGCTGTTATCAGAGTTGGTGCTGCAACAGAAACTGAAATGAAGGAAGCTAAGCTTCGTATGGAAGATGCTCTTAATGCAACAAGAGCAGCAGTAGAAGAAGGTGTTATCTCAGGTGGTGGTTCAGCTTATATCCACGCATCTAAGAAGGTTGCAGAGCTTGCTGCTACACTTAGCGGAGATGAAAAGACAGGTGCAGAGATTATCCTTAAGGCTCTTGAAGCTCCATTATTCCACATTGCTAACAATGCTGGTCTTGAGGGTGCAGTTATCATCAACAAGGTAAGAGAATCAGAAGTCGGAACAGGTTATGATGCACTTAACGATAAGTACGTTAATATGGTTGATGCAGGTATCCTTGATCCAGCTAAGGTTACAAGAAGCGCATTACAGAATGCTACAAGTGTTGCATCTACACTTCTTACAACAGAAGCAGTTGTTACAACTATTAAGGAAGATGCACCAGCTATGCCAGCAGGAGCTGCCGGTATGGGCGGAATGATGTAATAAGTAATAATTTGCTATACATCAGTAAGTTGATAAAATAAATTTAACACTTACATCATATTAAAAAAGTCTCTTTGTTTATGTTTTATATTCATAAACAAGGGGGCTTTTTGTTGTGCAATATAAAAGGAATGTGTTATGCTATCAAGGTTATTAAGTGAATTGCAGCAGATTGAGCTGATTCATATATGTCAGGAGAGCTTGGTTTATGTTTTTTAGTAGAAGAAAGAATGATGATTTGTCAGAAAAGCTGGTTAAACTGGTGGTTCCGATAGCTATACAGCAGTTTATGTTAGCACTTGTGAGTGCCACAGATGCGGTTATGCTGGGCTTTGTAGACCAGACCTCGTTGTCTGCAGCTTCACTTGCCGGACAGATACAGTTTGTGCTTAATCTGTTTATAGCAGGGATAACAGCAGGCTCAGGAATAATGATTTCACAGTACTGGGGAAAGAAGGACATAAAAGCTATTGAAAAGGTCATGCCGGTGGCTTTATATGCTAATCTGCTGTCAGGCGGCATATTCACTATTCTTGCGCTTCTCATACCTGAGGGACTTATAAGGATATTCACTAACGAACCGGAGCTTATTGCAAGCGGTACACTATATATCAGGGCGGTAGCCTTATCTTATGTGCTGTGTGCAGTATCACAGGTATATCTGATTCTTCTTAAGAATACAGGAAGGGCGGCTCAAAGCTCTGTTATCAGCTCATCAGCAGTTGCTGTTAATATAGTCTGCAATGCTGTCCTTATATTTGGCTTGTTTGGTATGCCACGTCTTGGCATACGTGGAGCGGCTTATGCAACTGTAATATCGAGAGTGATAGAGCTTGTATGGGCATATATTGTAGTTAACAAAGACAGGATTGCCGCTTTGGAATGGAAAGGAATTATTCATACAGATAAAGCACTGACAAGAGATTTCTGGTATTACACAACACCTGTGCTATGTGCCTCCTTAGTGTGGGGCATTGCATTTGTATTATACTCAGTTATACTTGGACATATGGGAAGTGATGCTGTTGCAGCAAATTCCATAGCCAGTATAGTAAAGAGCATGGTGCAGTGCGTTATAAGGGGTGTTAGTGCCGGGGCAGGAATTATTATAGGTAATCTTCTAGGAGCAGGTAAGCTTGATAAAGCCAGGGAATATGGTGGAAGAATTACAAGACTGTCAATAGCCATTGGGATAATAACAGGTCTGCTTCTTATCGCTGTAGCTCCGGTTGTATCGCGTGCAGCCCCTATGTCAGATACAGCGAAGGGGTATCTTGGCTTTATGCTGATGGTTCTCGGCATTAATCTGATGGGACAGTCGGTGAATACAACTGTTCTGGATGGAATATTCTGTGCCGGTGGTGATGCAAAGTTTGATATGAAGGGAAATATTGGTGCTATGTGGTGCTTTGCGGTTCCACTTGGCTTTATAGCAGCATTTGTATTCAATGCACCAGTCTGGCTTGTATATATCATAATAAGCCTGGATGAGCTGGTAAAGCTCCCGGCAGTATATATACATTATAAGAAGTATATCTGGGTAAGAAATATTACAAGATAAAACACTAGTGAAAAATACCAGGGATAGTTGTTTCTATTTAAAAAAGTTAAGGGGTATGTTATAATACTTCCATATTGGATTTTAGTTGTCACGCAGGAGGAATGGTAATGGCGGATATTGATGAGCTTAAAAAGAAACTTGAAGATGGATGGATAAAGGGTGAGCCTTATGTATTTGTAAGTTATGCAAGTAAGGATAAAGAGAAGGTTTACGAATTTGTATATGAACTTAGAAAACGCGGAATTAATGTATATATAGATATAGAGCTTCAGGAGAATATTTCTAAGAACTGGTTACAGAATATTAAGGAGCGTTTATATGATGTTGATTGTGTTGCTATGATTGCATTTCTTAGTCTTAACTATTTCCGTAGTTATGCCTGCCTTATAGAACAGCTTGTAACACGTTCAGAGGATTTAAAGATGGAAAAAGGCAAGTATCTTGAGAATTTTTATATTGCATTGGATGATAATATGTCTACAATACAAAAAATGGAAGATGCTGTGTATGATAATACAGTTGCAAAAGAAAGTCAGAGTATGGCAATAAAGATGGTTCCAGAGGAAGTAAATGTCCTTAAAGATGTCATGGAAGATAATATTGCAGTAAAGAGCAAGTTAAAGAAAGATGTCAGGTCAACTATAGATGGTCTGAATACAGCACATAGAGTTGCGATAAGTATGCTTAGTTATATTTTTAAAGAGTCAAGCTATAGTATTCAGAAATATGGAACAGCTGGTGATTGCGCACAGTTAATGTATAATAATTTTACTAATGACAAGAATGACAAAATTAATATTGATGTATTGGAGGAACTTAAAGAAAAGTACAACAATGATAGTGTTGCTGCAGATGATTCTGTAACAGCAGTAGATAACACCAATATAACAGATAATACCAGTATAACTGATAACACCAGAACAAGACAGGCTACAAGTACAGGTGATATCAGATTTACGCTTTATGGCAAGGAGTATGAGCTTAATCAGTCAGATATGATGCTTACATTTTTTGCACATGTTCTTAATAAATATCAGGATATTGTGGACGAACTTCCTTCATATAATGGGATGACCTGCGTGTCTGATGTTGATTATAGTCTTCCTAAGAATCGTAAGGCAGATATGCCTACATATTTCAGAAGCTGTGAATTCTTTGAATTCGCTAATGGAAGCCATATATGTGTTGGAACATCATATTCAGTAGTAGACAAGTTAAAGAAAATGGCACTTCTGCTTAATATATGTGGTGAAAGCCCAGAGATATTCAGTTCAGAACAGGTTGAACTTCCAGCGGTAAAGGTCAGAGGTGGTTCTTCTGCTAGCGGCAAAGGAAGTGGATCA
>OHNK01000694.1_pt1 | contig 19327 bp, 17 predicted proteins | sample 1569551 | NCBI WGS metagenome assembly OHNK01 (sample SAMEA3879518, study PRJEB24766) | human gut metagenome | biome: human-associated habitat; feature: feces | place: USA | collected 1985/1987 | reverse complement strand
ATTTATCGGAATCATTGTTCCGAACCTTTACCTGCACTATTATTCTGAGATGCTGACACAATTCCTTTCCAGTTACAGTGATTATCACTATAAATTTCTTGTTTTCGCCAGTGAACATGGCGCTGAAGAAGAACAACAGTACATTGAAGAACTTCTGTCTTATCAGATTGAAGGACTGATTGTTTTAAGTCACACTCTTCCATCTGAGAAACTTGCTTCCTATCAGATTCCTGTCATCGCAATTGAACGCGAAGCAGAATATATCAGCAGTGTCAATACTGATAACTATATGGGTGCACTTCAAGCTACTTCCCTGTTGATTCGGGATAAATGTGACATATTAATTCATATAAATGTCAATGTGAATAAATCCATCCCGGCTTATGACCGAATCCGAGCCTTTCAGGCTACTTGCGAAGAATATCATATTCCATATGATATAGATCTTAGTGTAGAAGGTGATTCTTATCATGAGATTTTAAACGTAATCCGAGAGATTTTCAATAAAATAGAAGCAAAATATCCCAATCAAAAAAAAGGTATCTTTCTCGCGAATGATACCTATGCAAATATGTTTCTTAATTTAATTTTCCAAAAATATGGAACATTTCCTTCTACTTATGAGATCGTTGGATTTGACAACTCTCCGATTGCCAGCGAGGCAATCCTTCCAATCACAACCATCGGCCAGCAGATTGATGTGATTGCAAAGACTGCCATGGATCTTCTTGTCCAACAGATGGAAGAGCAGAAAAAGCGTGTTCCCAAACCATTAGGTGAACCTGTTCATAAACAAATTGCCCCTGTATTAATTCGCCGTAATACAACAAAATAATTTTTTTTCATGATTGAGAACGTTGTCTCCAGCGCCAGGACCTGATTACCGGTTCCGGCGCTGTCTTCTGATATCTGCAGATACTGAGCAGTAATCCGAGCAGGATATAAGATGTCAGCATACCTGCTCTTCCTGTTCCAAAGAATGGACAGTAGATTCCCATATTACAGACTCCTCCCAGATTTTCTAATATAAAAACTACGGTCTGAATCAGGAACAATGCTGTGCATCCTGTCCCCATCACCATACCAAGCTGGTTCTTCTGGTTTAAAGAAATCTTAGCAAACCGAAGAACGAGCACTACCAGACAGAGAACCAACAACACGCCTGCCAGTATTCCATAAGCAGCTACCACACTGGCAAGCAGATGGACACTTCCGTCTACAGATGTCAGAAGTTCTTTAAACTGCGGATTGCCATGAAATGCTGAGCTTCCGGAAAGCATTTCCCGAATCACATTGACGCTTGGGAAATCTGCTGCATGATCACCGATTGATAATATAGCCGCTATACGCTCTTTCTGGTAAGCCTTGCCAAAACACCAGAGGCCTCCCGCAAGCAGCACCGGTATCAGAACGACTACTGCTCCGATTCCCGTAAGTACTGCTTTTTTACAAACCTGAAACCAGCCTTTGTGGACAGCCACCGCCAAAACCACACAATAAACCACTTCCAGTATCATTGCCCCAATCAGACTCTGGCTTCTTATAATCAGGAAATATGTTGGAATGACCATCCAAAGGATTGCCTTTAAAATTCCTCGGTATCCCTGACCTCTGTAACTATATAATACCGCTGCAAACAACGGAATTGTCAGCCAGAGTAAATCAATCAGATTCAATCCAATGCCGAATGGCATTCTAATATATCTGGTTGATCCATTCAATTTCAAACCGGCAACCTGCAGTCCAATGAAAAGTAACACCTGATATGCGATCAAGCTTGGTTTTGCATAAACCGCAATCCTCGTATAATCCATATAGCAAATACCAATCATCAGCACAAGTCCAAGCAAAAGTGCCGGCAGTTCTAGCGACGTATGCCAACTGGATGACATTCCTGTCCAGAACAATTCTTCTGTTTTTCCTGCACTCTGCTCAATACCTAAAGCAGTCTGATACATAACACTTCGTAAAAGATAGCCTGCAAAACTTAATCCAACAATCAGCGCAATCATTCCCCACGCCATTGTCGGCCGGTAGATTCTATCCATCTCAAGCCCAACTTCTACCGGATCACCCATTTCTCGAACCGCAGCTTCTTCTGCTTCTGTCTGACTCATTCCTTCACTTAGGAATTCCGCTTTCTGATCCTCAATGTGATCATTGATCTCCTGTTCTATCGTCCCTCTTGCCATCTTACAGCGAATCTGTTCTGTTAATGTATGTAAATACTCCTCTCGTCTCATCAAACATCACCCCTTCTAACAAACTGCTGCATTCAGCACATTCACTACAGCCGATGAATAAATTTTCCACTCTTCTTTCTTCTCTTCTAAAACTTTCCTCCCGGTTTTCGTAATACTGTAATACTTACGAACCTTACCACCGACCTCTTTCTCATAAACTGTCAGATATTTCTTATCTTCCATTCCATGAAGCAATGGATATAATGTGCCTGCTTTTAATTCAAACACATTCTGGGACTTTTCTCTTAATGTCTCGATCATCTCATAACCATACATATCCTTTTCAGATAAAAGCTTTAATAATAACATTGTTGTACTTCCTGATACCAGACTTCTGTCAACTGCCATAACAATTCCTGCCACTCAAAATGTGATTAAATATACTCACACCGAGATAATGTAGACCCTCACGAGTTCTACTTACTGCTTTATCGTGTATGCTTTGGATTGATCGAAATCATATCTACTCACAAGTTCTTGTACACTCCACAGTCGTAAATTCCCGAAATAGCCTTCGGTACATACCTACGTTTGCGTTTATTTATGCAACTTCGTAAGTCATAGCATCTCTCAAATTAAGTGCAGCATTGAAATCTCTGTCTTCGATATAACCACAATCACATTTGAAAATTCTATCTGAAAGCTTTAAATCTTTCCTGATATTTTTGCAGCAATGGCAGGTTTTAGAAGATGGATACCATCTGTCTGCTACACGAAGTTCAATTCCATTTTCGTTGCATTTAGCTTGAAGTTTTATTCTAAACTCATAAAACTTCTGTGACGCAACTGCTTTTGAAAGATGTCTGTTTTTCATCATGCCTTTTACATTTAAATCTTCAATCGTAATGTAGGATGGTTTGGTTTTCACTATCTCTGCGATTGTTTTGTTAATGTAGTCGGTGCGGATATTATCTATCCTATGATGAAGTTTCTGTACCTTGAGCTTTTGTTTTTGTATATTCGCTCTTTGAGTGGACTCTCCTTTCTGTGAATTTTCATATTTTCGAGAAAGACTTCTCTGTTCTCGAATAAGTTGTTTTTCAAGTTTCTTTAATTTTGCTGATTTGTTAATGTTCTTATAAGTTTTGCCATTAGAAACAGTGGCAAAATCCTTTAATCCAAGGTCAATGCCAATTCCTTCATTGGAATTATCAGCTGTCTTGTTATCTGGCAGTTCTACAAGAACTGAAACATAATATCTGTCAGCTTTTATTGAAACTGTACCGCTTTTGATTACATATCCTTCTTTTGTTGTTGGAATATATCCTTTCTCTTTGATGCGAACCCAACCCAAAGTTGGAATCTTAAGTCTATGCCTTTCACACACGCAATCCTTTGGATTATTTCTAACGAAATACATTTTTACATCTGATTTACCTTTCTTTTTAAATTTAGGAAAATCACTCTGATGTTTAAAAAATCTTGTAAAAGCAGTACATCCGTCTTCAATGGATCTTTTCACGGCTTTTGAATACACTTCCTTAATCCATGCTTTATCAGGATTATTTGGAATGTATTCATTGTTAAGCCATACACTGAAGCTCTTACCAGTCATAAACTTTTCACCTTTATCATACAAGGTTTTGTTGTGACAAAGGTAGAAGTTATAGACATATCGGCAAGTGCCTATCGTCTTGTGAATCCTGATTTTCTGCTCCGGTGTGGGATTGATTTCCGTCTTGAAGCTCTTTAACAATTTCTTCATCCCTCTCTATTTGTTTTTTATACTTACGGAGTCCATACAACCTGCAGGAGAACACATGAAGAATAGAAACAATATCCTGCACGAGTTCTTCTTGTGGTGATAGTTCTTCATTGTTTACTATCACTATGGTCGTATTAAACTTCATGCAGAATTTTTCAAACCAATCATAGCCAAATCTGATAAATCTATCTTTGTGCGTTATGATTATGGTTTTGATTTTTTGTTCCATTACTTCATCCAATAATTTATTCCACTTCTTACGATTGTAATTCAGACCACTTCCATATTCTTCAATACATTGGTCTACAATAATGCCTCTGGCATTACAGAATTGACGTAAAAACGATACTTGATTCTGTAAATCATCCTTTTGATTCTTTGTAGAAACTCTTGCATAAATAACTACTTGGCGTATATCATTTTGGGTTTTTATGCCTTTAAATTGAAGATATTGGTCGTAAGTATAATAACGCCTATCAGTTGGAGTCCGATTTGCTTCTAGAATTCCTTCCCTGTCCCAACGCTGTAATGTTTTCACAGAAACACCTATTAATTCAGCAAAATCTTTTGGTTTATAATTCGTGATATTTGACGTGTTCATAATAATACCTCCATAGGTACATTTAAACACATTTAACCATATTAAGCAATATATTTAGTTACTTATAAATTCCTCCTTCTGATTTTACGTTAACCGCACACTTCTTAACATTCTCCTTGCGAAATGAAACTCATCTTGCAGTAAATATATCGGTTATCTATATATCTTAGTTTGATTATATATCGATTATCTATATATGTCAATAAAAGCTTCCAACATTCTTTGCATTTTTTGTTTTTTGAATACAAAAACTATACTCTATGTGAAAAATATGTTATAATTTGTGTACACATTATGCAGTATAAATACATACTAGCCATACAATTCAAGTTGTTGAACTAATTTAGGAGGAGAACTATGACTGATTCTGTTACAAATAAGATCATTTTAAGTGCCGACAGTACCTGTGACCTGGATCAGGAACTAAAAGAACGTTATCATGTACACTATTTTCCACTCCACATCATTCTGGATGGAAAAGATTATAAGGACGGCATTGACATTACACCGGAAGAAATTTATCAGAAATATTACGATGAAAAAATCCTTCCAAAAACAGCCGCCGTCAATGTTGCGGAATATATTGAACATTTTAAACCATGGGTCGATGAAGGCTATGAAGTGATCCATATCAATCTTGGCAGCTCACTTTCCAGTGCTCATCAAAACTGCTGTATTGCTGCTGAAGAGCTCGGGCATGTTCATGTGATTGACAGTTGTTCTCTCTCCACCGGAACCGGACTTCTTGTAACAGATGCCGGTCGGATGATCGAGCAGGGAATGAAAGCGGCAGATATTGCCAAAGCCCTTCGTGAACGCGCAAAGCATTGCCATGCCAGCTTTATCCTGGATACATTAACATTTCTCCATGCAGGTGGACGCTGTTCTACCCTCGCTGCTCTCGGAGCAAATGTTTTGAAATTAAAGCCGTGTATCGAAGTCAGCACAGCAGATGGCAGTATGAATGTAGGAAAGAAATATAGAGGAACGCTTGATAAAGTTCTTGTGAAATATGTAAAAGACAAACTTGCTGCTTATCCGGATATCGATCCATCTCTGATCTTTATCACGCACTCAGGAATCGCCCCTGAATACATTGAACTTGTTAAGAATACGCTTGAAGAAACCATGCATTTTGATGAAATCCATATAACGAAAGCAAGCTGTACGATTTCCAGCCATTGTGGACCAAATACGCTTGGAATTTTATTTGAAACCTACTAAGGAGGAGACGCCTATGACGAATACAAAACCAGTTTTTCATGGAAGTGATATTGAGAAAATCAGTGAGTATTATCATATCGACCAAAACAGTATTACAAACTTTGCCGGAAATGTAAATCCACTTGGACTTTCCCCTTCTGTTAAGGAAGCTGTTGCGGCTCATGTGGATCTCTTTTCTTCTTATCCTGACCGAGATTATAAATCGCTTCGCAACACAATCGCTGAGTACTGCGATGTTCCTGCTGATTTTATTCTGCCGGGCAACGGTTCAAGCGAACTGATTTCACTTTTGATTGAAACAAGAGCACCGAAACGCACTCTGATTCTTGGTCCAACCTATTCTGAATACTCCAGAGAACTTTCTTTCTCCGGAAGTACACAGGACTATTATCATCTTCAGGAAGCGGAAGATTTTGAATTAGATGTAGAAGATCTTTGCCGGACTTTGTTAAATGGATATGATTTTCTGATTCTCTGCAATCCGAACAATCCGACTTCTTCTGCCATCTTAAAAGATGAAATGCGTGCATTGCTTTCCTTCTGTGCAAACCGCGATATCTTTGTCATGATTGATGAAACGTATGTAGAATTTGCACCTTCCGTTCAGGAAGTAACCGCTGTTCCATACACGAAAGAATTCTCTAATCTCATGGTACTGCGCGGTGTATCAAAATTCTATGCAGCTCCGGGAATGCGTTTTGGATACGGCATTACCGGAAATAAAGAATTCTTATCTCAGATGAAAGAAAAGCAGATTCCATGGTCCTTAAACAGCCTTGGAGCATATGCCGGCGAGCAGATGTTCAAAGACACTTCCTACATCCGTCAGACACGCTCATTAATCCTGGCGGAACGTGACCGAATGTTTCTTGAATTAAAAAAGATGTCTTCTTTCAAGGTTTATTTTCCATATGGGAACTTTATCCTTGTGAAGATTTTAAAGCCAGAAGTAACTTCTTTCGATGTATTCGAAGCTTGTATAAAAGAAGGACTTATGATCCGCGACTGCTCTTCTTTCCAATGTCTGGATGGCGAATTCATCCGCTTCTGCATTATGAAACCAGAAGACAATAATCGGCTCTTAAAAGTATTGAGAACAATTTAATGATACCAGGGTCAAACGGTCTGAAACCACCGGTGCTTGCACAAAGGTCTTTCTTAAAAAACGGGAGAATCTGATCCAACGATTCTCCCGCTTTTCTTCTTATTCTTTCTTTTGGTTTTGTACTTCCTTGCTTTTTCTATGATTCTACAGCTGTTTTCTAACAACAAGATAATCATCTCCTTTCCGATAATATGGACATTGATAGTGCTGATTTGTCATCAAACGAATGTAATCATCCTCATCCATATTCTTATCACAGAGATAACACTCATACTCCTCATCATAAATATAATAAGTGCATGTTTCACAGCTGGTTCTTGACTCTTTACTCAATTTTCTCTCTCCATTTCCCGCCCGTTGCAAGGGCCTGTAGCATTGCATTCTGTTGCTGTTCGTTCTATGTGCAGCTGGCAACTCTTTTCTTAGTATCATACCATGCTTTCATAGATTGCGTCCACTTTTCTGTCTAAAGCAATTTACATTTCACTTTATATTCGCATTTAATAGCCTGTATCTTTTGTGTTTTATTTATTATTTTCTGTATATTTCAATTATTTTTAATATTTTTCTGATTTCCTATTGACAAATGCCAATCTGTGAGTTAATATAGAATCAACAAAAGGAAACGAAATAAAAAAACAAAAAAGGAGGACAAACCACCAGACACTTAATCCTTTCATTAAAATTAATTTTAAAGAAACAGAGGTATAGTCCAATGGGAAGGTAGATTAAATCCTTAAAAATCTAAAGAAAGAGGTACAGACCACCAGAAAGAGTAATTTAAAAAACGGAAACGATATTTAAAGAAAGAGAGGTAGAATCCAATGGGATAGTTCATTAAATCATCAAACAAATAAATTGAAAGAGGTAAATTCCAATGGGACGATAAGTTAAAATCCAAAATAGATAAAAGAAGAATCGAAAGAAGGATATTCCAATGGGATAATTAAATGAAATAAAATATAAAATCACTATTTGAGATAATAGTTTCAGATAGATATCAAGTAAATAAGGAGGAATATTCCAATGGATGGAATAATTAAGTGAAGATCCACTGTATAGCGTAGGTGCATACGGTGGATTTTCTTTTGTCTCTTTTTCGTGGATATCCCGGATAATCAAATGGGATAACAAAAAGGGGCAAAGCTTTTTATGCTTCCACCCCATCACTTAAAAATGTTTAAATTCTTAATACATAGTCTTTTTATTATCTCTTCACAAAGTACTCTTCATACCATACAAGGAACGTATAGATTGTCCATACTTTTCTCCAGTTATCAGAATTTCCTCCAACATACTCATCAAAAATCGCATTGATTGCATCTACATCAAAGAATTTTTCTGCAATATCACTGTGGAAGAGGCGCTGAACGTCCTGATTGTATCTCTCATCAGCCATCCAGATACGGATTGGTACAATGAATCCTAACTTCTTACGGAATGCAATTTCTTCCGGAAGTACCTTCGCAGCTGCTGTACGGAATGCCACCTTATTCTGCTCTTCATTTACTTTAAAGCGAGATGGCATACGAGATGCGATATCAAAAATTCTTCTATCTGTCAATGGCATACGGATCTCAAGTCCGGCTGCTGTACTCATCTTATCAACATTCAGGTAAATATCACCTTCCAGCCAGATCTGAATATCTACATCAGACATCTTTGTCAACGGATCAAGACCTTCTGTCTCCTCGTAGATTCCTCGTGCAAGTTCAATTGGCAGTACGTCCGGATCGTATTTCTTAAGAATCTTCTGCTTCTCGTCTTCTTTCATTATATTGGTATTTCCAACATAAAAATTCTTCAGATTCTCGCCATAACGTTCGGCATTTCTATACATGTTATAACCACCAAAGAATTCGTCAGAACCCTCTCCGGAATAACAGATCTTCGTATGTTCTGCTGTCGCATTACATCCAAGTGTAAATACAATCGCAGATGCATCTCCAAGTGGTTGCTCCATATTGTACATAACATAAGGTACAATATCAAAGAACTGCTCCGGTGTAATGATACTTCTGGAGAATGTTCTTCCAAGAAGCTGTGCTGTCTTCTCTGCAAGTACAGATTCATCAAATCTTTCCTCTTCATAACCACAGGAATCCGCCTGCTCTGCGTCAGACATTGCAAGCACATAGGAAGAATCAACTCCACCAGACAGGAATGATTCTACTTTTTCATCCGCGGTCTTTACCTCTGGCATGATTTCTTTCAGAGTGTTATGAATCTCATCTGCCCAGTCTTCCAGGGTCTTGCTTTCATCCGGATGAAATTCCGGTTTCCAGTATCTGTGAATCTCAAGCTTTCCATCCTGCCAGATCAGATAGCGTCCCGGCAACAGCTTTTTCAGTCCACGGAAAAATGTATTCTCTCCGGCAACATAGGTCAGACTTAAATACAACTGAAGCATCTCTTCATTCAGTTCTTTCTTAAATCCCGGCCGATCGATAATATCACGGATCATCGTTCCATAAAGAAGCTCTCCGTCTTCTGTCTCATAGTAATAGAATGGTTTTGTTCCAAACTGATCTCTCAGACAGAAAAGCTTCTGCTCTTCCTCATCCCATAAGGCAAATGCAAACATTCCGTGCATATGATCTGCCATCTCGCATCCCCATGTCTGATATGCCTTGATCAAAATCTCATGTTCTCTTTCTTCTCTGGAAAGTGTAAGATCAATTCCAAGTCTCTCACAAAGCTCTTCCCAGTTACGAATATGTCCTCTGTATGTTTTTACAATTATCATCTGTTTAACCTCTCTTTTGTCACCATCTTTGGTTTTTGAAAGTTGTTTCTTCTCCCGCTTATATCCTACAGATATCAACAACTTTCACGGTTCAATCCTATTCTATCACACTGACTTTTTCTTGTAAATTCTCAACTATCACTCTGATGCCAATCACAGTCTGAAACATGTATAAGATATGTATTTTAGTCTGAATGCATCTCACCTTCATTCGCTTCTTCTATTTTCACTTCTTCTGCTACGCCACTTCCTGCTATATCTGCATCAACATAACCAAAACGAATTACTGCCTGTGGCCAGTTGAGACTGATTCTTGGTTTTTTTCCTTTCTCTGCACCTGCTTTTTCAATCAGATCAAGTAATTCTTCCAGAACTGTTTTTGTCAGATAACCTCCACGCCAATGAAAAGTCAGAATTCTTCCCTTCTTTGCCATCTGAAGTGCTCTTTTGTAAACTTCTTCCGGTTTTGTAAAAGACAGTTTCTTTTCTTTATAATAGAAATGATCTCCGTCCATACACTTCATAGCCGGAGCGATCAAAGGCTCATGATCCCGGAAAATTGATTTATCTTCCAGGTTGAAATAATCATAACGGATTTCTTCTCCGATCGTACAGTTTCTTGTAAGTGTATTATCAAATGTCGCATCTAAATGATAATATTTCCCATTAATTCGCACGATATTCCATGTATGACGGTATTTGATTCCCTTATCCGGATTATTTCCGCAAATAGCGATCATACACCAGACTCCAAGCTCGTCACACAGCACTTTTACCGCTTTTGCAATTCCTTCACAGACTCCGACACCCTGTCCCAACGGACCGATGATCTCATGAGAATAAGGTTTCTTCAATTTATCATATTTTACATTTTCGCAAATGAAATCATGAATGTATTTTTCTTTCTCTGATTCTGATAATTTCTGCGCCAGTCGTGCAAGTTTCTCTACTCTGGATTTCATTGCCTTCTGATGTTCTTTCACCTTCGCCCGGTCAAACAAATATTCCGGTAGAAACTGAATGTTCGGCGATTCCTGATAATAACGATACTTAAATCCCGTTGCCCAGAAAATCTCCGGATGATCCAGGCGCATCTGGAAGAATACATTATACAGTTCTTCTCCGCTCATACGCGGTACCTGAATCTCCTTCTCCATCTGCAAGATGCCCTGACAGATTGCATGATACGCCGCCTGCTGCATCTTATTCATCTTACTATAATAAAATGGTTCCATACTTATCCTCTCCGGTCAGCAGAAAATTCTTCTATCTGAACTTTTCGTTTTTTTCCTTTCTTTTCCCAGATCATCAGACTGATTTTGTATTGGAGTGAATCTCTTGATGCAATAAATGGTTCCTCACGAAATATATTTATCCGAAATCCCTGTTCTTCTAACTCTCGTTTCCGCTCTGATGCTCTCTTCTCAGTCTTACGATTCTGATTTTCTTCCTCATCTGTGAATTTTCTTCTCGGGTAATTTGCTGCTGCCATCTTCAGTTCTTCCATCAAAAGATCTGTGACTTCTGCATGACGCTTTTCCTGCAGCATCCCGGCAATCTTTTTTGCACTCCGCTTCCATGGATGTTTCTGATAAAACTTTAGACATCTCAGTAACTTTTTATCTTCTACTGTTGCCGCAAGCTCCTGCATCACTTGATGTGCTTCTGCTGACGGTACCCACGGATTTCCCCTTGGAACTACATATTGCTCTGAAACTGCCGGATAACAGCAATAATTCAGCGGCGGAAAGTCTGCCAGTACAGCTAGTTTCCGCTCCGTCTGATTACAGTATTTTGCTCCCAGATAATCCAGTTTATCCCGTACGATTGCAATCTTATATTCTATCTGACGCAGATATTCCGCACCTTTCACCCAGAAATGTCCGATTTCTCCATAGTCATATAAGTGTACTTCTTCACTTAAATCCTCAAAAAAAATCGTAACCACAGTCTCACCCTGATGAACTACAAGGACATAGGACTCCTCCGGTTCTTCTGTTACACTTAACTCCGCTTCTAGTTCACCTTCATAATCCTCTCTATATTGCCCTGTCATCCTTGCATTTTCAAAGACAAGAAAGCTCTCTACCGCATCGTTCATCAAATAAACCAGCCGCAGTTTTTCTTCTGTAAAAAGCAGTTCGAACTGTCCCTGTTCCAGCACTTCTCCTAGTTTCTGAAATGCTTCCGGCAATTGAATTTCACTCATTTTCCGCTCCCTCAGTGCATTCATCTTCCAAGCACTCACGAACCTTGTCTTCTTTCAAATCCTCACCGATCACGATCAGAATCTCCTGTCCTTCTTTGATTGGATTAACTGTCATCTTCTGTGTTGTCGCATTCAGCTCCATCCAGTCACCGGATTGATTCTTCATAAATCCTTTTACACGGAACACTCTTCCGATATCATTAAGATTTTTATTGTTTTCTTTTTCAGAATCATCTGTGCATCCACGTTTACCAAACAGCTTTTTCACAGCCGGAACCAGTTCTTCTTCTGTCCGATTCAGATTCATAAAATATAAGGTCTGGAATCCATCCTTTTCTGTACCTTCCGGTCTGCGAAACGACTCAATCTGATAGCTGCTGTTCTGAATCTGTGCAAAATCTTCCTCTGTCAGCATATCCCAGTCTTTTGCGATCACTTCTTTTTCAATTCTTCTGGTACATCCAATGCGTTCAAGAGAACGATTGACATGTGAAATAATTCTGTTTTCCTGTTCTTCACAAGCATTGTCCTTATCCAGCCTGCTCAGCACGATCACACCCGCATCCGCCGCCTCAGATCCCAGCAAATATTCCGCCTGATCTGACAGATTTTCTTCCAGTCCCGCATCTACGATTGTGATCACACTTCCGATTTCGTACCACCGATCCAGAGGTTCTTCTCTTAATCCATCAAAAAATTCATCCACGTCATAGATTCCCGACGGCTCCACGATTACTCTGTCATATCCACACATTGCCATAGAGATCAGCTTTGTCTTGAATCGTCTGCGGTGTGTCTCTTTATCACACCCTCCGGAAATCATTTCCAGTTCACATTTCTCTCCCTGCAGCTCCTGAAGAAGCATCATATCCACATTCACCGCACCGAAATCATTTTCCAGAATTCCAATATTCAGACCCTGACGAAGCAGGTAAGATGCATACTCTTTTATAAATGTTGTCTTTCCCGCTCCCAGAAAACCTGTAATCAAATCTATCTTTACCATGATTTTTCCTCTCGCACAATTTATTTGTATACAAACTTTATTTTAGTATACCATATCAATATTTACTTGTAATTAATAAAAGACTGATGACTTTGTCTAAATTAGTCATCTCCATTCTTTCTGTGCCTGTTGAACTTTCTTTAATTCTGCTTTTTCATTTTATTGAAAGTCTGTTGCAAACGCACGACCTCAGCTTCCTGTTTTTCCGAAGAAGGGCGTTCCCCCCCCCCACGAATATTTCCCGATAACATTTTTAATGTAGATTTTACTGTACTTTTCAGATTCAGTCCATCCTTTAGCCTCAACTTAATTACCCAAAAAGAAGATATATCCATTCAGCAGATATACCCTCTTCACATTTTAGAATATTTAATAAATTTATTTCATTGTATCAACTATGGTTTTTATTGTATCAACTGATACGCGCCCTTTTAACGTATATCTTATTCCGTCTGAAACAAATACTGCAATTTTTTCTGACACAACTCCCTCATTTAATTTCATCTAATTCAGTTAATACTTCATCATTTACACTGATTTTATTTGTAAAAGAATAACTAGCTGCTACTGTTGTTCCCCCAAGCATTAAAATAGCTAAGGTTGCTACTACTGTCTTTTTTTACTACCTCTTCGATAGAATGATCATCCGCTATATATTGTTGATCATCAACATTCATCATTGGAAAACGGAACCATTTTGTTCTCATAATATTTTTACAAGAATTAATAGCAATGCGTATCAACCATGTCTTTTCATTAGAATTGTGTAAAAAAGAATCATAGGATTTCATAGCCTTGATAAAAGTTTCTTGTGTTGCATCTTCTGCTAAATAATAATCTTTCAAATACAAATAGCACATGCGAAAAACAGAATCTCCGTACTCTCGCATAAGTCTTTCCAAAATTTGTTCTGCCGGCATTTTTTTATCTCCTTTCTACTTTTTAGACACATTAAATTTATGAAAAATTACATGTTTTATAAAAATTGACACAATTATTTTATTTTTAACACAAAGGGGCTTTAGGATACACAAAGCATTGTATATTTTAAACACTTCTGCTATAATTTTCCCATGGTGCTACCATTCACGGTAGGCGGTTAGTCCTTCTCCAGAGGGACTGTGACCCTCTGTTTACATAGAAATCCCCAGACTATCTGTGGAAATCTTGCTAAAGGAGGGGATGCTAATGTTGACTCTCGAAGGTCTGATTGCTGTTATCAGCTTATGCTTAACAGCCTTTGGACTTGGTTACGCAATAGGATGCAATCACACAAAAAAATAACCGCCCCAGCCTCGCAAACTGAACGGTTATTTTTTAATTAATCATAATGTGGGCTAACCGTCTATCGGTAGCACCTTTCATATAATCATATTAGCATCATACATTAGATATGTCAAACAGATTTCTCCTTCAAGTTCAATTCAATATAACGAGTTTTTCCGCAAATTTCCTACTCTCTCCCACGTCTGATATAAATATAGAGTATTGAATCCACCGCCTGTTTTCTCTATAATAAACTTATCAACAATAAACGTTATTTTTTACGAGATTTTCAACATTTTCATCTCATCAAAACACACTTTGTGAAGATAACGCTTACGAAACGGAGAATTTATTATGGAATTTCAGAAGATCAGTTCCCCTTCCCTGAGGGATCTGTTTATTGAACAATTAGAACATCTGATTCTTTCCGGCAAGCTACAGGTCGGAGAGAAACTTCCATCGGAACGCCAGCTTGCTGAAATGATGCAGGTCAGCCGTGCGGTTGTCAACAGCGGGATCAGTGAGCTGGAGAAGAAAGGATTCCTCACCGTAAAACCCCGCAGTGGAACTTATGTAGCAGATTTCCGCAGAAAAGGGACTCTGGATACATTGATTGCAATCATGAATTACAATGGTGGACGTATGCGTGATCAGGAGATCCGTTCCATCTTCGAAGTCCGCATTGCACTCGATACACTTGCTGCACAGCTCGCCATCGACACGATCAGCGACAAAAATATCCAGCGCCTCCTCGAATTCGTCAATCAGATCCGTGACGCACAGGATGTTACCACTGCCATTGAAGCTGCTTATGAATTCCAACACGAGTTTGCCCTGATTTCCGGAAATACATTGATTCCACTTATTTTCCAGTCTTTCCGAGCACCGATTTTCAATATGTGGGAACGTTATTGTGAATTGTATGGGATAGAAGAATTATATCGAAGCAATTATAAGACCTGGACCTATATCCGCGACCGAGACACCCCAGGAGCGATTGCATGGGTTCAGAAATCCATGCAGGACTGCATTGATGGGGAACATCAGATTTACTATGAATTGTAAATTTTGATTTGGTGCACGTAAACGAGAAGATATACTCAGGTTCATCAGATCAGAAATGATAAGAATAAGTCGATAAACTTCCCTTTCATCCAGCATAGGAAATTCTGTATTTAAGTGTTGAATTCGTTCCACGGCAATCCCTTCTGTCCTGGATAATGTAAGTGATGTGGATACTTTATTGTTGAGGACACATTTTAAGGCAGGAGCGGTTCTGAATACACTTTGTTCTGAATGTTTGAAAAAGCCCAAACAGAAATCACTCACGATGCCTGTTTGGGCTTTTTCGTTACATTCATTCAAAGGGATGAAGAGGAGCGGGCCGGTGTCCGATGCAATAAAGTATCCACATCACGCCCTTATCCAACAAAAGTTTTTGCTTCATTACCCAGAATTCAAACGTCTAAATACAAATTTAAACTTCTGCTCTCGCCATTGCTTCCTTATAATCCTTCTGATCTGTAAAGATCTCATTCTTATAAGGATTCTTCTTCTGCTGTTTTGCTCTCTTAATAATTGCAGCCAGACAGATCACATTCGCTGCAAGTGCAATTACCGCGATCACACCCTGCATGGTTGGATTAGCACTTGTCGGTCTTACTGCTGCATCCATGAATCCGTCAGAATACAGAGCCGGAATTACTGAGAAACGGCTTGCATCCTGGAATAATGGGAATACCTGAGCAAACATACACCACAGTGCCAGTGTATTCGCGCGGTTCTGGATCCAGCCACCCTTGTTCCAGAACATATTTGCAAATGTCGGAGCAAGAAGTAATGCAACACCACAGTAGAATGCATGTGTTGTCAGGTTATTGTATGTGTACTCAAAATTCCACAGATCATATGCAATAATGAAGCACCATGTCATATCCGGCCAAAGCATATCATCATGTTTCTTGGATGTGTAGATTCCCCACCATCCTGTCATACAGAAGATATTCAGGATTCCGGCAATTCCGTTCACCCAGTTCCACCATCCTCCGTAGAGCCATACATTTTCTGAAGACAGCCACCAGCGGTCACCGAATTCTTTCATTGCCATGAATCCACGGATACCTGATTCAAAATCACTTACTACTGCAATCAGAATATTGATTGCAACGATTGCAAACGGGAATACTTTGAACCATTCTGTCTTACCAATTCCCCATTTGTATTTCAGCATCATAAAACCAATACACCCTGCTGTTGCAGCATACAATTTTGCATAATGGAACCAGCTTGTCATATGTACATAAGTATCGTTATTCAGTGCCCATTCTGCACCATTTGCTGCACAGATATAGATTGCGATGAAATACACTGTAAGTATAGCCGGAATAGCTCCAAAACAGATTAGTCCACCGATTTTTGTACGTCTTGCGAATTCATTTGCAAGAACAAGTCCGGCAAACACCAGTACCCACCCTAACAGCTGCCAGCCGGCACCATCGCCATAAATTTGGAATAACATAATTATCCCCCTCCTTCTTTTAATTGGTTATACCAACCTATTGTTATCTTTTTAACATTATACTCTTCTTATTATTATGCGTCAATAAATGCACCTGTTTCTCCTATTTTTCAGCACTTTATAATAAAATATCTCTCCATATTTTTGTATTTTTACAATAGATTTGCACTTTGGCATCTGGTATGACCACAGCCACATCATTTTCTTTCTGACGATTCAGAAAATTCATTTAAGCATTCTTATTTTTGAGTTATCTAACAATTCAATATTCATTTTATTCTGTTTTATGCGTACTTTTCTTGATTTTTTTCATGTTTTTGCAAGAATACATATATATTTCTTGCAAATTCTATCTCAACTGTTTATAATTACATTAACATGCATTATCAAGACACTAGAAAACGTATATGTATTGTGAGGACGAAAACTATGAATTCAAATGATATATTAATTGCAAACACTGACGATCTGCGCAGTGAAATGGACTATTTAGAGAAAACTCTTTTGAAAGGACACCGCATCGACCCGAATCTTTATGAAGAATATGATGTAAAGCGCGGACTTCGTGATTCGACTGGACGAGGAGTTCTTACCGGACTGACTGAAGTATCCGATGTCTGTGGTTTCGATGTTATAAATGGACGTAAGATTCCTGCCGAAGGTGGACTTTACTATCAGGGAATCAACGTAAAAGATCTTGTAAACGGTTTACAGGGCAAACGATTTGGATTTGAGGAGACAACTTTCCTTCTACTCTTTGGACGTCTTCCAAAAGAAGATGAACTGGAACATTTCCTGAACGTTTTATTTGAACTTGAAGATTTAACCGGACGTTTTGTTCGTGACGTTGTCATGAAAGCCTCAAGCCCTAACATCATGAACTCACTTCAGCGCTGTGTTCTTACTTTATATACATATGATGAGAACCCGGAAGACATTTCCGTAGAGAATGCACTGCGCCAGTCTCTTGAACTGATTGCAAAGCTTCCTCTGATCGCAGTATATTCTTATCATGCATACAGACATTTCCGTAAAGATGAGACTCTTCTGATCCGTAATCCAGAGAAAGGCCGTTCTCTTGCAGAGAATATTCTGTATATGCTTCGTCCAGACGGACAATATACAGAACTCGAGGCTAAAGTACTTGATGTTGCACTGATTCTTCATGCAGAGCATGGTGGTGGTAACAACTCTACTTTCACTACTCACGTTGTTACTTCTTCAGGAACAGATACTTATTCGGCTATTGCAGCTGCCCTTTGTTCATTAAAAGGACCTAAACATGGTGGTGCTAATATTAAAGTTAAGCATATGTTTGATCACATGAAGGAAACAATCAATGACTGGAATGATGATGACGAAATTAAGAATTATTTAAATGCTCTTCTTGAGAAGCGTATTTTCGATCAGTCAGGTTTAATCTATGGTATTGGTCATGCAGTTTATGCCATTTCCGATCCTCGTGCAAAGCTTCTTAAAGCTTTCACAAAAGACCTTGCTGCTGAAAAGAATCGTCTTGATGAATTTGCATTATACCAGAATGTTGAAAGACTTGCTCCTGAAGTCATCTCAAAAGCTCACAAGAGACAGAAAAGTGTCGGGGCAAACGTTGACTTCTACAGCGGTTTCGTATATTCAATGCTTGGACTTCCTGACGGACTTTACACTCCAATGTTTGCTTCCGCCAGAATGGCCGGCTGGTGTGCACATCGTATTGAAGAATTAATCAACGCCGGAAAAATCATACGTCCTGCATATAAGAACGTTGCAAAAAAGGCAGTTTATGTGCCACTTGATAAAAGATAGATTAGATATTTTTTATTTTGATAATAGCAACAAAAAAATCCCTGCAGTTTCATTTTCTGAATCTGCAAGGATTTTTTAATTCATTTATTCTCTACACAAACTGATTTTTTTCTTCATCATATGTATACTCAATCATTTTTAACTTCTCTATTATTTCCTGTTTATCTGCGTCTTTTGCTTTGCAAAATTCATCTAAGTTACTGTAGAAATCGCGAAGATTAGTATTTACTACGCTTAGAAGCATTACAGGATCTTTTGGTAGATTGTTCATGTCTGTCTCCTTTATTTCATTGTCCATATCCAACTTTTTTATTTGTTTCCCCAGATTAAATATCCGATAATAATTCCCACACCAATGCCAACTATCAAATGCACGATTCTCATTATGTCTAACTGCTTAGGCTGGTCTGATGTGCCACTTTTTTTGCTCTGTTTTCTATTGAATATTACTATATCTATTGCAAGAATTACACTTCCCACAAAAGATATAATAAATGTTATCAATGTAACCATAAGTGCCTGAATCATAGGTGTCAAAAGTGCAACCATTACTGACACAAAAGCAATTATAGCTGAAGGTACTGTTACTGCAATGGCAATCTTGCCAACTGTACCCGGTGTATAACGTCCATAAGGATTTTCCTGTTTATTCTGTTTAAATCCATAATAATTCTTGTTTTTTGTATTACTCATCCTATGTTCTCTTTCATTTTTATAATAAAAATTCCATAATTGTTTTCATTCTTTAAAACAATGCCTTAAAGAATGAAACGCCTGCCACGCTTCCAACGCCCATTATAACGCCGGCTAACAATACTCCACACATACATGCAATAACGCTCTTCTTAAAGTCCATATCCAAAAAGCTTGCAGCCAATGTTCCGGTCCATGCGCCTGT
>OHNK01000668.1_pt1 | contig 20067 bp, 14 predicted proteins | sample 1569551 | NCBI WGS metagenome assembly OHNK01 (sample SAMEA3879518, study PRJEB24766) | human gut metagenome | biome: human-associated habitat; feature: feces | place: USA | collected 1985/1987 | reverse complement strand
CGTAGGATGCTCTACACAGGCTGACAAGTTCCTTTCTGCGACATCAGTGAAGATTTTCGCGCTGGGACTTCTGTCATTCGTGATTGCTACCATGTGCGGCGTGCTGTTCGTGAAATTCATGAACCTGTTCTGCAAAGAGGGACACAAGATAAATCCGCTAATCGGAAATGCAGGTGTTTCTGCAGTGCCTGACAGCGCACGTGTATCTGAAGTCGTAGGACGCGAATGCGACCCGAGCAACCACCTTCTCATGCATGCCATGGGACCTAATGTTGCCGGTGTAATCGGCTCTGCAGTTGCAGCAGGTATCCTGCTTGGATTCCTCGGATAACATACGTGACATACATTTCATTAAAGCCATCTGAAAGTTGCACTTTTAGGTGGCTTTTGATTATCTTTGTATGATACATATCACAAATTGACATTGACTTTAAAAACAAATAGTCGAGTATGAAACTGAATATGACAAAATGGATTGCGGCCTTGGGGCTTGCAATGCTCGTATGCGGAACAGCTATCGGAAGAGACCTGCCTGAAATCAGGACAGCTGCCTCGGATTCCAGAATTACCTACGTCGGCAGAACCCTGAAAGAAGGAGACAATGTTTCCTTCGACTGGACAGGAGTCTATGTGAAAGTCAGTTTCGAAGGTTCATACTTGTCAATGATAGCTTCCGACACCAAGGCAAACTATTATGACATCTGGATTGACCGCGAGGCAGATGCGACAGCCGACAAGACGATCCGTGTAAGCGGAAACGATTCCCTTTACGTTCTCGTGGAGCCTTCTGACCTCAAATCATTGAACAGCAAGGGCAAAGCGTTCTCCCATTCGGTCATCATGAAGAAAAGGACTGAGGGCGAGCAGGGACGCACTACTATCAGCCAGTTCATCACCAAGGCCGGTGAAATCATTCAGTCTGAGGGACTTAAAGAAAGACAGTTCGAAGTGGTCGGAGATTCCTATACTTGCGGATATGGCGCGGAAAAGAGCGTCAAGACCGACAAGTTCTCACCTGAAACCGAGAACAGCAACCTCACTTATGCCGCCATCATCGCAAGGTATTTCAATGCTGACTATTATTCAATTTCACATTCCGGAATGGGTATCGCAAGGAACTACAGCGACAAGTTCATTGACGTCCACATGCCGGACAGATATAACCGCACATTCGATGAAGATGACAAGGTAAAGTGGTGTGCTGCAGATGACGCCTTCCGCCCTCAGCTTACCATTATATATCTCTGTACCAATGACTTCTCGACAAAACGCCAGCCGACATTGGAAAATTTCAGGGAGCATTATCATCAACTTCTCCGTGAAATCAAGGCAAATTACGGAGAGGACTACCCTATCCTCTGCATCTCAAGCAAATGCAATGAACTTGCGGCCGACTACGTAAGAGATGCTGTCAATACCAGCGGCATGAAGAATGTGCATTTCATGGGATTGACCGATGCCATCCATGACAATGATTCCGAGCTCGGCGCAAGCTGGCATCCGAATTACAAGGGACATATAAAAATCGCTCACGCAGTGCTTCCATACGTATCGACATTGACAGGATGGGAGATTGACGACAATATCAGGTAACATTGACAATTTTTAAGATATGACACTCAAGACAAAGATTATCGGCAGCATTACCGCAGCGGTAGTGATTGCACTGGCAGGTTTGTTCTTTTTCAGGTTCTACTTTGTTTTCGGAGAGGGAGTCAAGGCTGGAGATCTTAACCAGGTCATGTATAAAGGCTATGTTTTCAAGACCTACGAGGGCAGGCTCATCCAGTCGGGACTTAGAGGTGTCGGCAAAGGTTCCACAACTATGGAGTCTTATGTATTCGAGTTTTCAGTAGAAGACAAAGCTGTCGCTGACTCACTCATGAGATGCAGCGGAAAAAGCGTTGAACTGCACTACAAGGAGTATCTCGGAGCGCTTCCGTGGAGAGGACAGCAGAAATACGTTGTAGATAAGATATTGTCTGCCAAGTAGTTCAGAATATTGACAAGAAATAACCAATAATCACACAAATTAATTACAGAAATGCACAAAACAACATTTTCTGCATTGGCTATTGCGGCGGTCTCCATGTTGGCCGCTGCAGTTGTAAATGCTACAGACTATCCACGCGCGGAAGGATTGACCGTTTCGGCAGTCCGTCCGGCACAGAATGAAGGAAAGACCATCACAATGGAACAGGCTGTCATGGGAACCGGCATCAGGGCCGGAAGATTTCCTGTTTCATGGTACGGAAACACCTCATTCCTCTATTTGAAAGATAGCAAGACACAGCTCTGCGACGCATTGACAGGCAAAGACATTGACGCGGATCCTGTAATCGGCAAATTCGCGTCCGCAGACGGCGAATATCTTTTCAATGCTCTTCCGGAGGACGCAAGCAACATCACTCCGAATGCGGCAGCGGAAGGCCACGACAGCGCGATGGAAGACAACAGGGCCATCGGAAACGCTCCTGCATTGGCCTTCACGCAGGGCCAGAGCCTCTATTACATTGACATGCGCAAGCATATCAGACCGATTGCAATCAGCGAAAATTCTGACATCACATACGGACACACAGCCAGCCGAAACGAATTCGGCATCAACAGCGGCATTTTCTGGGCTCCTGACGGCAGAAGCCTTGCCTTCTACAGGAAGGACGAATCCAGGGTGACCGATTTCCCGCTGCTGGACATCACCACACGCACCGGTTCTCTCGTGAATCTGAAGTATCCTATGACTGGCATGGATTCGGAGAATGTCCGCATCGGAGTTTACAATCTGTCCGAAAATTCTACTGTATATCTCCAGGCTGATGATTTCGGATATGACCAGTATCTGACCAACGTTTCCTGGTCCCCCGACTGCAGACACATCTTCGTACAGGTTCTGGACAGGACCCAGAGGCACATGAGACTGAACATGTACAGGGCATCGGACGGCAAGTTCGAGAAGACGATTCTCACTGAGGACAATGAAAAGTGGGTAGAGCCTTCCGACCAGCTGGAATGGTTCGGATTCACCGGCAAATTCATCTACAGGACAGACAACCGCGACGGCTACAAAAACCTCTACCTCTGCGACACGCTCGGCAACATTGACAGAATCACAAAGGTCGCTGCCGACGTGAAGTTCGTCGCCGAGAACGGCGAAAAGATTTTCTACACCTCCGCCGAGGTCTCCCCTGTCGAGAACCACCTTTTCTATGTCAATGTCAGTGTGAACCGCAAGGGCGCCGTAAAAATCGGAGCACCGGTCAGACTGACCAAAGACGAAGGCTGGCACAATGTCCAGGTCAATGCTGACGGTACCTGGTTCCTCGACACATACAGCAGTTTCAATGTCCCTAACGTCGTTAAAATCGCTTCTGTGGACGGCAAGACCAGCAGGACACTGTTCACTGCCGAAGACCCTCTCAAGGAATACGCCCACGGCGAAATGACTCTCGGTACAGTAAAGAGCGCTGACGGCAAATATGACAACTGGTACCGCCTGTTCCTCCCTGCGAACTTCGACCCTTCTAAGAAATATCCTGTAGTGCTTTATGTCTATGGAGGTCCTCATTCCCAGATGGTCAAGGACAGTTGGCTCGGCCAGATCCGCCTCTGGGAGCTCTATATGGCACAGCACGGCTATATTGTCTATGTCCAGGACAACAGAGGTACAGAGAACAGGGGTGCAGAATATGAGAAGGCCATCAAGAACTACTGCGGACAGGCTGAAATGGCTGACCAGGTGGCAGGTATCAGCGAGCTCATGACACTTCCTTACGTCGACAAGAACAGAATCGGCGTACACGGATGGAGCTACGGCGGTTTCATGACGATTTCGCTCATGACCACCTATCCTGAAATCTTCAAGGTCGGAGTCGCAGGCGGTCCTGTAATCGACTGGAAATGGTACGAAATCATGTACGGAGAACGCTATATGGATACCATGGAGAACAATCCTGAGGGCTATGCGGCAACAAGCCTCATCAACAAGGCCAAGGACCTGAAAGGGAAACTGCTCATCTGTCAGGGTGTCATTGACAATACTGTACTCTGGCAGCACAGCCTGAATTTCGTCCGCGAATGCATCAAGAACCAGATTCAGGTGGATTACTTCCCTTACCCATGCGCTGAACACAATGTCTTCGGACGTGACAGGATTCATCTCATGGACAAGGTTACACTTTATTTCGAAGATTATCTGAAATAATAGAATATATGACAACAACAGAACTTTACGCTCAGATTCAGGCCAAGAAATCCATGCTCTGCGTGGGTCTGGACACTGATTTCAACAAAATGCCTGAGCATATCAAGAGATTGGCGACAGAGGGTGCCACAGCCGTCAAGGGGGAACTTGTCAATGGTACCGCACGTTCACTGTATGAGTTCAACAAGGCCATAATCGACGCTACGGCAGCGCATTGCGTGGCTTACAAGCCGAACCTGGCCTTCTACGAGTGCTACGGACGTGACGGAATGCTGGCCCTCGAAAAGACAGTGGACTATCTCCGTTCGAATTATCCTGAGCAGTTCCTCATCGCTGACGCAAAACGCGGCGATATCGGAAACACAGCCAAGATGTACGCAAAGACCTTCTTCGAGACAATGGATTTCGACGCTGTCACCATTTCTCCTTATATGGGTAGCGAGACCGTGACTCCGTTCCTGGAGTACAAAGGCAAATTCGCTATCGTGGTTGCTCTCTCATCCAACAAGTCATCGGCTGATTTCCAGTTGGCCGAGCAGGAAGGAAAACCTCTCTATCAGGTAGTTATGGAAAAGATGATGTCCATTTCCACTCCGGAGAACATGATGTTCGTAGTGGGAGCCACCAAGGCTGACAAGCTTGCCGAGATCCGTAAGTTCTGTCCTGACAATTTCTTCCTGGTTCCGGGTGTGGGTGCCCAGGGCGGTTCTGCCGAGGAGGTCATCGCCCATGGTGCCAATGACAAAGGCGGTCTTCTGATCAATTCTTCACGTGGAGTCATCTATGCTTCAAACGGAGAGGACTTTGCCGAAGCTGCCGCACGTGCAGCCGCAACTACCGCGAATCTCTAAGACACTGTCCTGCATAATAAAAAACAGAGTTGGTCTGACGCCAACTCTGTTTTTTATATTATATCGGGCCATGTCTGCATGTGCAGAACTCCCTTAAAGGATACCTAAATCTCGTCCTTCAGATGCTCCTTTGCATACTCCAGGGTAACATTGAAAGTCTTCTTTCTGGATGAAGGGGCTTCGAACATCGCATCGTCGAAAATCTTCTCGCAGATGGAACGGAGGCCACGTGCTCCAAGTTTGTTCTTGATAGCGGTATCGACGATAAGTTCTTTTACGCCGTCCTCGATTTCGAGCTTTATGCCGTCAAGTTCGAACATCTTGTTGTACTGCTTGAGAATCGCGTTCTTAGGTTCCGTAAGGATACGGAGAAGGGAGTCGCGGTCCAGACTGTCAAGATATGTCACTATAGGAAGACGTCCGATTATCTCAGGAATCAGGCCGTAAGCCTTCAAGTCTTCTGCAGAAACATAACGGAGAAGGTTATCCTTGTCTATCTTCTGCTGGCTGCCGGCGGTAAAACCGATGACCTGGGTATTCAGCCTTTGCGCTATCCTTCGCTCTATTCCTTCAAATGCGCCACCGCAGATGAACAGGATATTCTGGGTATTCACGTGGATGAATTCCTGCTCAGGATGCTTGCGGCCGCCCTGTGGAGGGACATTGACAACACTTCCCTCGAGGAGTTTCAGCAGAGCCTGCTGTACACCCTCACCGGAAACGTCACGGGTAATGGACGGGTTATCACCTTTGCGGGCGATTTTGTCGATTTCGTCTATAAAGACAATACCGCGCTCTGCCTTGGCAAGGTCATAGTCAGCTTCCTGGAGAAGTCTCGAAAGAAGGCTCTCCACATCCTCGCCCACATAACCTGCCTGAGTCAGCACAGTCGCGTCAACGATGGTGAACGGAACTTGGAGAAGTTTCGCAATACTCTTGGCCAATAATGTCTTGCCGGTACCTGTGGGTCCTACAAGGAGGATATTCGATTTCTCGAGATCCACCCCGTCATCAGTCTTGTCGGCGAGATTATGATTAATTCTCTTGTAATGATTATATACTGCGACAGACAAGAGTTTCTTGGCCCTGTCCTGACCGATTACATACTGGTCAAGGAAGTCCTTGATTTCCTTCGGCTTCTGAAGTTTCTCGATACGGGCAGGCGCCTGGGCACCTTTTCCCACATTGGAAATCTCCTTCAGATAGCCGGAAGCCATCTCTACGCAATCGCTGCATATATATGTATTATCAAGTCCTGACAGAAGGAATGGAACTTCAGCCTCACTCCTGCCGCAGAACATACAATGTTTAACAGGTTTCTTTCCAGCCACTGTTACTTTATTTTTTTCTTACTTTCCAGAATTTCATCTACCATGCCATACTCCTTGGCCTCAGCTGCAGTCATCCAGAAATCTCTGTCAGCATCGGCAAATACACGATCATAAGACTGTCCGGAATGCTGGGCAATGATATTGCACAGTTCCTGTCTTGTCTTCTCGATTTCCTTTGCCGCGATGATGATGTCAGATGCCTGCCCCTGGGCGCCGCCGAGCGGCTGGTGGATCAGAACCCTACTGTGAGGAAGGGCAGAACGCTTTCCGTGGGCACCTGCACAGAGAAGTACGGAACCCATTGAAGCTGCCATACCGGTACAGATGGTCGCTACTTCAGGCTCGACGAGCTGCATCGTATCATAGATGGCAAGACCGGATGTGACCTGTCCTCCCGGAGTGTTCAGATACAATGAGATATCCGCGTTGCTGTCATTTGATGCAAGGAACAGCAGCTGGGCCTGGATAATGTTTGCGACATCATCGTCGATAGGCACACCCAGGAAGATGATTCTGTCCATCATAAGACGGGAGAACACATCCATGGATGCGACATTGAGTTTCCTCTCTTCGATAATGGTAGGGTTGATGTACGAACTCACCGTCGATTCATAACGATGAAGGGTCATGGAACTTATTCCACGACCCATGTTCGCAAATTTATCAAATTCGCTATTCATTTTCCAAATTAAAGTGTGCGGAACGCCTCGACAGATACTGTCTCGTTCTCGAGTGTGATTGCACCCTTGACAGCCTCTACTGCTTTTGTTGTCTCGACATTCTCGATGATACGACGGCTTGTGTTCTCATCCTGAAGCACACGGCCTACGCTATCCTTGATGACAGCCTCAGGGACATTGCCCATTCCGTAAGCTGCATACTGGTATGCAACATAAGCCTCTGCAGCCTCATGAACATCTTTCTCTTCGATCTTGAGACCGAACTTGTCCATAACATAGCCGCGGACCATCTGCCAACGGAAATCCTCGAAGAATGCAGGTGCCTCCTTCTCGATTTCCTCTTTAGAGAACTTGCCCTCATTGATATGGAACAGCCATCTCTTGAGGAACTCCTCAGGGAGCTTTACGTCAGCCTTCTCTACGAGATACTTTCTGAGATCCTTTGAGAGCTTGTAGTCAGACTCCTGCTTGTAGTTGTCCTGAAGTCTCTCAACGACAGCCGCGTCGAATTCCTCTGCGCTGTGAACCTTGCCCTCTCCGAAGATCTTGTCGTAGGTCTCCTGGTTCTCCTCTGCAGGAGCGAATGTCTTCACTTCCTTCACGGTAACGTGGAACTGAGGATTGATTTCAGCGAGCTCTTCTTTCTTCACCTTGAGCATGTATGCACGGTCAGACTCGTTTGTAAATGCCTCATTGACATTGACATCGAACTGGTCGCCGACCTTTGCGCCGAGGAATGAATTCTTCGCCTCGCCCTCAACGTTTCTTACGCCTACGTAAGAAGCCTCGACTGTCTTTCCTTCCTGTGAGAAGTCAACGATTACGAAGTCTTCCTCTCCTGCTGCCTCAGTGTCGGTAAGTGAACCGAACTGGCGGAGGAGGTTATCCTTCATCTCTTTCTTTGCCTCGTCAGAAATCTCGATGGTGTAATACTTCACCTTGTCATCCTTGGTAAGCTCGAAGTTAACCTCTGATGCAGAAGCGATATCGAACTTGAATGTGAAGTCGTTGCCGGACTTCCACTCGATCTCAGGCTGGTCCTCGCTAGGAAGAGCCTCACCTACCATCTTGATATTGTTTTCCTTGATGAAGTTATTTACAGCGTCAGAAAGCACCTGGTTTACAGCCTCGCCGAGAACACGCTCACCATAAACTCTCTGGATGAGAGACATAGGAACCATTCCCTTTCTGAATCCCTTGAACTCAGCAGTACGTCTGCACTTCTGGAGTTCCTTCTTCTCGATTTCAGCGTAGTCATCGTGTGCTACTGTGACAGTGAGCTGAAGATTAAGCTCATCAATCTGGTTTTTTACAACGTTCATTTTTATGCTTGTTTATTATTTTCTTTGGTTTTAGCTTGCAAAAATAACTAAATTATCCGCAATTTGCAACCTCAAGACCTACCTTTCCTGTTTAGGATATGCTATCCTGTCGTGATAAATCTGTCCGAGATAGGATTTAAGCACAGATTTGATGCGGCTGAGGTCCTTCAGGGAGATATCGGCATTGTCCAGCTGGCCTGCATTGATCTTGGCCGCAACGATATTTTCGACGAATTTGTCGAAGGTTTCCGGAGTATTGTCTTTCAATGTCCTGGAGGCAGCCTCGATTGTATCGCAAATCATCACGATCGCCTGTTCGCGTGTCCATGGGGTCTTGCCATTGTAATAGAAATCTCCTGCATTGGCCTCATCTCCGCCTTCATTCATATACTTGTTGTAGAAGAATGCGGTACATGTAGTTCCGTGATGTGTCAGAATGAAATCAGAAACCACTTCAGGCAACTGATACTTGGCGGCGAGGGCAAGTCCGTCGGTCACGTGACGGATAATCATCTGCGCACTTTCACGAGGAGAAAGACCCTCATGATATTTAGTTCCGAGGCTCTCATTCTCGATGAAGCACTGTGGATTGGCAGTCTTTCCGATGTCGTGATACATCGCACCGGCCCTGACAAGAAGCACATTGGCGTCAATGCTTCTGGCAGCAGCATCAGCGAGATTCATAACCTGCAAAGAATGCTGGAATGTTCCCGGCGCCTTCTGCGCAAGAATTCTCAGGAGTTTGTTGTTCGGGTCGCAGAGTTCCTCCAGTCTGGAATTGGAAACCAGTCCGAAAATCTTCTCGAAGAGATAGATGAGAGGATATCCTGCAACTGTAAGGAAAGCACCTATGAACATATAGAGCATCAGCCACCTGTCATTCAGGAGACTGCCGTCGTTGACAAGACGGAATCCAATGAATGTCAACAGCATACATCCGAAACTTATGAGTGCCATCACGAACTGGAGCCATCCCTTGCTGAAGAATTCGAAGGTAAACATCGTCAGGACTCCTGACACGAGATAGAGAAGGAAGAGTTCCACTCCATTATGCGCAAAAATCAGAAGCGGCAGCAGAGAAATCACGTAAACCGGAAGCACTACCCTCTTCCTGAAGAATGCGAGAAGGTAAAGCGCTGTCAATGAAAACGGTACGAGATACAGCAAGGACGGGTCTATCCTGTCGAAGGCAAAAGCCGCGAATGAGCCGACCGCGAATATGAAGAGCAGATAAACATATTTATTCATCTGCTTGAAGATGTCAGGATTCGTATAAAAGATGGAAAGGAAAAGGATAAGGACCAATGCCAATGATATGAGTCCGTTTCCGAGCCACATGAAGATGCGTGGTCCGTCATAACCAAGACTCTCCTCATATTCCGCCTTGTAGGAATCGAGGTATTGGGCAATTTCAGCTGTCACGATCTCTCCCTTGGACACGATAAGCTGTCCTGCATTGACAAATCCCTGGGTCGGCGAAATGTAGTCGACTGTCTCGGCATGGACCAGGTCGGTGGTCTCCTTGTCATACAGAAGGTTCGGCTGGAGGGTTTCATCCAGACCGATAGCCCTGAAAACCGAGTCAACCCTGACATCAGGAAACGTGCGGCCGAGGTCTGCAAGAAGTTTGGCCCTTGCCCCGGACATCGTATAGATATCTGAAGAAGGAACTTTGGATGCCCTCTTGTCCCTCTGCAGGAAAAGGATTTCGTCGGCTGACGAGAAGTTATCCTCCCTCGCGGAAGCCTCATCCGCCATGACGCCACGCTGATAGATGTCAGTCAGTGACTGCACCACCTTGGGCCTCATGTAAGAATACTGTCCGTAATTCACATTCTCTGCTTCCCTCAATGCATCGCGCGCGATGTCCTCGGAGAACTTATAATATGGCACAATGCTGGAACCCAGCGCATCTTTCTCAGCCTGAAGCTGTTCCGCAGTCTTCAGCACCGGGAAATCCACTTGGGCGACCAATGTCTCATAAGCCCATGGTGAACCTTTCTTATAGTCATAATTGAACTTTCCAGTCCTCGGCATCATGAAAAGAAGCAGGAGGAAAAGGACAAAGAGCGAAAGATATATCTTCGGCTCTCTCGGAATTCCGGTTTTTGCCATATTATGATGGTTTATGTCAACGTTGCAGCGCGTCTGCTATTTGAACGGGCTGTCTTTTTCTCTTGAGATATAGCTGTATGTCAACGTGTCTGTAAGACGCGGGAACAATCTGTGCGCCAACACGGTAAGCTTGCCGAGAGCGGTCAGGATAACCTCCGACTTTCTCTTTGCCAATGCCTTTGCGAGAAGCTCCGCACATTCCTCCGCGCTCATGAGTTTTCCTTCATCGAGCGGAGTCTCACCCTGAGCCGAGCCGTCTGCTGTCAATGCTGCATTACGCACATTCGAAGCAGTATAGCCAGGAGCGAAAACAAGCACATTGAGTCCATCTTTAAGATGCTCTATGCGCAGAGTGTCCAGAAATCCCCTGATGGCATACTTGGAAGAAGAATAACCCGTCCTTGCAGGCAGGGCAGAATAACCGGCGATGGAAATCACGCCGACCACTGAACCTTTGGACTGGAGAAGATAAGGCAGGGCGAACTTCGTGCAATATACTGTTCCCCAGAAATTGACATCCATAAGAGACTTGATCACGGAGAGGTCCAGATCCTTGAACATCGCCCTCATGGAGATTCCGGCATTATTGACAAGAATGTCGATTCTTCCGAATTTTTCTACAGTCTTCTCTATCAATGCCTTGCATTCCTCTTCTTTAGAGACGTCGGTCTTCACGCAGAGGACATTGTCAGGATTTGGGCTCACGCTCGGGACTTCAGTCTCGAGTTTGTCAAGATGTCTTGCAGCCATGACGACCTTCGCGCCATAGCTTCCGAATAATCTGGCAGAAGCCAACCCGATACCCGAGCTGGCTCCTGTTATGATTATTACTTTATTCTGAAAGCAATTTTTGTCCATAGAAGAACTATTCTACAGTCATGGCAGCGATATCGTCTCCGTCATATGCACCGGCATCAAGTTTGGCCTTGATTTCCTTGAATGCTTTGAGAGTGTACTCGACATCCTCCATCGTATGGGCAGCTGTGCTGACGATACGGAAGATGACCATACCCTTAGGGATGACCGGATATACGACCATTGAGCAGAAAATCTTGTAGTTCTCACGGAGGTCCTTTGCCATCTTGGTAGCCTGTGCGACACCACCCTTGATATGTACAGGGGTCACGCAAGCCTCAGCCTCACCGATGTCGAAGCCCTCTTTTCTGAAACCGTCCTGGATTGCATGGGTGATGGCCCAGCACTTCTTGCGGAGCTCGTCACCTTCCGGAGACATGATGATTTCCAGACGCTTGGTATTACCGATAACAAGCGGCATAGGAAGTGACTTGGCATACATCTGTGAACGCATGTTCGCACGGAGGTAGTTGATAATCTTGTGAGGACCTGCAACGAAACCGCCGATGGAAGCCATTGACTTGGCGAATGCACCGATATAAAGGTCGACCTCATCCATGCAGTGAAGAGCCTCTGATGTGCCGCGTCCGTGCTCTCCGAGAAGTCCGAATCCGTGAGCGTCATCGATCATGAAACGGAAGTTGTATTTCTTCTTGAGAGCTGCGATCTTGTCGAGAATACCGAGCGCACCTGTCATACCGTAAACACCCTCGGTAATGAGGAGAACACCGCCGCCGTTGGCATCAGCCTCAGCGCATGCACGTGCAAGAACCTTCTCGCAATCTTCAATATTGTTGTGACGATACTTGTACTTGCTGCCGATATGCAGACGGATACCGTCGAGCAGACATGCGTGGCACTCGGCATCATAAACGATCACATCGTGACGTGCGGTAAGAGCGTCAATGGTAGAAACGATTCCCTGATATCCGAAGTTATAGAGATAAGCATCTTCCTTCTTCTCGAACTCAGCGAACATCTTTTCAAGCTTCTCGTGGTATCTGGTGTTGCCTGACAGCATTCTGGCACCCATAGGATAGGCAAGGCCCCACTTGGCTGCTGCTTCCGCATCCGCCTTACGTACCTCAGGATGATTTGCAAGTCCAAGGTAGTTGTTAAGACTCCAGTTCAGAACCTCATTTCCGTTGAAAACCATGTGAGGTCCGAGTTCTCCTTCCAGACGAGGATACATGTAATAACCGTAAGCCTGGCTGAAATACTGGCCGATAGGACCTCCGGAGTCTCTTTCAATTCTGTCAAAAATGTCTAACATATTGTCTAGATTTTAGTGAATTTATGCATCAATATTTGCGTAATGCGCATTCTCCTCGATAAACTGCCTGCGTGGAGGGACATCATCGCCCATCAGCATTGAGAATGTCCTTTCCGCCTCTGCGGCATTGTCAATCGTGATTTTGCGGAGTCTTCTCTTGGAAGGGTCCATTGTGGTATCCCAGAGCTGATGTTCACTCATCTCTCCAAGACCTTTGTACCGCTGCACTGTCACGCCCTTGTCAGAACCCTTTCCGAGTTTCTGTGTAGCTTCTGCACGCTGAGCATCGGTCCAGCAGTAAATCTCCTCCTTGCCCTTCTTTACAAGATAAAGCGGCGGAGTCGCAAGATACACATAGCCGTTCCTGATGAGGTCGAACATATATCTGAAGAAGAATGTAAGAATCAATGTTGCAATGTGGCTTCCGTCCACATCGGCATCGGTCATGATGATGACCTTATGGTAACGGAGCTTGCTGAGGTCCATCCTCTTCTCTCCGTTCTCATCTTCCTGGGCTACGGTCACGCCGAGAGCCGTATAGATTGCGGATTTCCTCACTGTCGAATGCCCTGTCCTCGGCAGCTTTCTCCACATTGAGGATCTTACCTCGCAGAGGAAGAATTGCCTGGATACGACGGTCACGGCCCTGTTTAGCCGTACCGCCTGCGGAATCTCCCTCGACGAGGAAGAGCTCGCACTCTTCAGGATTGCGCTCAGAGCAGTCTGCAAGCTTACCCGGCATTCCGGCACCTGACATGACAGTCTTACGCTGAACCATCTCACGAGCCTTACGAGCTGCTGTTCTGGCAGTTGCGGCAAGGATAACCTTTTCAATGATAATCTTGGCGAACTTAGGATTCTCTTCAAGATACTGGTCCATGGCAGCGGCTGTCGCCTGGGAAACCACAGAAGTAACCTCGCTGTTTCCGAGTTTGGTCTTGGTCTGGCCCTCGAACTGAGGCTCAGCAACCTTGACAGAGACGATAGCGGTAAGACCCTCGCGAAAATCCTCCTGAGAAAGTTCCACCTTCAACTTCTCCAGCATCTTGTTCTTGTCCGCATAGTTTCTGAGCGAACGGGACAATCCCATCTTGAAGCCCTGGAGATGGGTACCTCCCTCGATAGTGTGGATATTGTTCACATATGAGAGGATAGTCTCCTTGTAACCGGTATTATACTGGAGAGCGATATCAATAGGGATAATCTTGTCCGATGTCACGCAAATAGGCTCAGGGATAAGTTCTTCCTGACTTGCATCAAGATATTTTATGAACTCCTTGAGACCTTCCTGAGAATAGAAGACGTCACGCTTGTGAATCTGCTTTCCTGTAGGACTGTAGTTTCCGTTTGCGTCGGTCACATACTCATCGATGAGAGTTCTGTTGTCCGTCAATGTTATCTTGATTCCCTTGTTCAGGAATGCAAGTTCACGCATCCTCTTTGCGAGAGTATCATAATCATAGATAGTGGTGACAGTGAAAATCTCCGAATCCGGGTGGAATGTAATGGTTGTTCCGGTATCCTGGCACTCTCCGATGACCTCAACAGGTGTAATCGGTTTGCCTTTGGAGTATTTCTGCTGGAAAATCTTTCCTTCCCTGTGCACTTCGGCAATGAGAAGATCCGACAATGCATTCACGCAGGATACACCCACACCATGGAGACCTCCGGAAACCTTGTAGCTGTCCTTGCTGAATTTACCGCCGGCATGGAGGACTGTCAATACAACCTCGAGGGCAGACCTGTGCTCCTTAGGATGCATTCCGGTAGGGATTCCTCGTCCGTTATCCTGGACTCTGATGGAGTTATCCTCATTAATGGTAACTTCGATATGATCACAGTATCCGGCCATAGCCTCGTCGATACTGTTGTCAACTACCTCATATACAAGATGATGAAGACCTCTGACACCGACGTCTCCAATATACATTGATGGTCTTTTTCTTACAGCCTCAAGTCCCTCAAGAACCTGGATACTGCCGGCCGAATACTGCTCTTCGGCTTCGCGCATCTTTTCGTTTTCTTCCATCCTCAAAAATTATGTTTATTCTTTCTTAACGTTCTTTCAAAACGCCTGCAACAGCACAGTTCCCGCGCCAGATTGCAAGCCTACAAATATAGTAAAAATTATAGATTCAGGCAAATGCCGGCAGTAAAGCCGATTCCCCCGTCAGTATAAAGCGGAACTCGCTGGATATTCATGTCCAGAAGATTCTCTCCACGCACCCAGAAAGACATTTTGCGGCTGAATGCAAACTCCGCATGTACACCGAGATTAACCCATGCAGGAATGCTGGAATCATTCACCATGATTGATTTCAATTTCCAGCCGGTCTCTCCGCCCACGGTTTCAGACTCAAAATTCTTTGTCAATGTCCTTCCGTCGCGCTTAGATGCAAATTCCGCCGAAACTCCTGCAAAAATGCGCTTCTTCCAATTGTATGTGGCATTCACGAAACCCGAGAATCCCGACGGCTCGAAATAGAAGTATGCATCCTTTTCGCTCTTCTTGAACATTGTCTTTTCAATGTCGAATCTCGAGTCAATGCTGAGGTTTCTGGATTCCCATTTGAATTTCAGGTTCGCATATGCCGCAGTACCATTCAGATAAGCGAGGGCCGAAAGCATCTCCGACATCGTTCCGCCATAAGAATTCAGGTAAACGACGTCGAAAGGCATTGCCTCATAACTTCTGAACCCTGCCTTGACATCGAATATGAAACGGCTGCGGATATTTCCCCCGAGACCGAGAGACAGGTTATACTGCTCCACAGAGTTGTTGGACATGCCCTGGTAAGGCATGAAGAAGTGGTTGCGCTCCTTAAGTGCGGAATACTGGTTCCTGTAGTCGCCGCCGGTGGCTTTGAAATAGATATTGAGATAATTCCTTACAAGTTCGAAACCGATGTTCGCGTCAGGATAAATGAGGGTTCCCTTGTTGGTATTCAGTGCGGTACTGCCGTCCCTGTCGCTGATATTGAAACTGAATTTAGGACCTACGGCAATGCGCCAGCGGTTTCTTTCAAGTATGTATTTCGGTGTGACATAAGCAGTTCCCACATTGGTCTTGAATCCGCCTCCATACCAGGTCATCCCCATTCCGAAGTCCGCAACGATACGATGGTCTCTGTTCATCACGGGGCCTAAGGTAACATTGAAATCGACATCATTGATTCCCACCGTCTTATGTGTCACTCCGGCTTCGAACGGGTCGTCCATCTGAAGTCCTCCGAGTCCATGCACGGTCCCCTTGTATTTCATTGCGACATCGAAATAAAGGTATGACTCTGACGGATTGGAAGATTTCGCACGGAACGAGAATTCGGCTCCATTATACCCCGTAGCCAGCTGAGAATCCTTGGTGTGGATTCCCTCATAGCCGGCGTCGAAAGTCAATGTTGCCTTGTTCAGGTCAGCCTGGCCATTGAAACCGGCCACAGACATCATGTCATAACCATTCCAGCGCTCCTTGTCGGCAGCTGTAGTCAGTCTGAAGTCATCATCGAACCACATCTTCCTGTACTTTCCGATATAGGAATGATGTGACGCGAAGACATCCATCTTGAATTTATCTGTCTTCAGATTAGGTTCCCAGACGAAATCCACGGATGGCCTGAGCCGGTATCCGGCACCGGCCTTGAAATAAATCCTGCGTCCGGTATATGGATTGTCCTGCGGGCGCATCTGAAGTTCATACGGCTTGAAATCATATGCTCCGCGATATGGATTGTCGAATACGGAATAGTCGAAGTCCAGGTCGAAACGCGACATGGAGTCAGCAACGGCCATTGTCTCCATCGGCTTGTGGACATCCATAAGCTTACCCTCGTAAGTTCGTGTCACAGAGACAGTAGGGTTCAGATTCTGCGCAGCTGCCCCCACGGAAACCAGCATAGCCGCAACAATCGGCAAACAATATATCTTTTTCATATATAATCTCTTGATTAGCATTGACTTTACTCTCCTCTGGACTCGATTTTCTCCAGACGCATTTTCACATTGTCAAGAACCTCGTCCTCCCTTCCGGCAGGAGTGTATCCGTCACGAATGCTTTCGAATGTAGCCTTAGCCTGTTTCATCTCTCCCCTTTCAGCGAATGAGTCACCGAGGACGATGAATGATTTCGCAAGCCAGTAATTCTGGTCAGTACCGGAGTCGGAAAGTTTATATACCAATGTCTCCACTTCCTCGAACTTGCCCTGGTCATATCTGTCCTGAATGACGAGATATGCAGCCTCGGCACCCTCCGGGGTAGCAGGCGAAGCGGACAATGTCTTAAGTATCGAGAACGCCTTATCTCTCTGGCTTGTAGCAAGATAAGACTTGGCTTCCACATACTGGGCTCGTCTCTTCTCGTCCTTTGTGCTCTTGGAATCGGCGGACACTTTACCGGCATCCGCAATGGCTGACTTGTAGTCTTTGCCGGCGAAGGCCGAGTTCATCATACCGACCGTTGCAGTATGCTTGTTGCCGTCGATTCTGGCATTGGCAAGCAATGACTTGTAACCCGCATATGCGTCACTCCAGTGTTGGAGGCCATAGGACAGTTTCGCGAAGTTCAATGAAGCCATCTCCACGAATGACTCATCACCGGACTCGATCACTTTCCTGTACAAGTCGCAGGCCTGTTCCTTCTTTCCGAGATTCTTATATGACTCAGCCATATAGAATTGCGCCATCAGGACATCAGCCCCTGAAGGATAAGTGTCAATGTAAGCCTGGAGTGATGTCAATGCCTTCTGATAGTTCTCCGCCAGGAAAATCTGCTCGGCAGCATTGAAGAACATGCTTTCCTGGTCGGCTTCTGAAGCCTTTCCGCCCGACAGGGTCTTCAGGTATGCGAAATACTGCTCTGGCTCCTGCTTCGTCTGATAAATAGACTCGATGGCACGGAGCGCGTCTTCAGAATATTCAGAAGAAGGCATTCCGCTCACGACCTTCTTGTAGTAGGCCAAAGCCTCGTCATACTGGGATTCATTGGCGGAAATCATTCCGAGACCTATAAGCGCCCTCGCCTTGTATGTAGAATCACGGCCGTCGGAAACGATGCTTGCAAATACCTGCGATGCGGAAGTATTGTCGCCGGCACCCATATAGGCGCGCGCAAGTTCATACTCGGTCTCACACCAGAAAGATGCGTCAGGTGAAGCGCTCCTGGTGGCAGAGAGCAGCCTGATTTCGTCTTTCTGCTTGTTTGTCAATGCATAAGAGACCCCGGCCTGATAGTATGGATAGAGATCGTCCAACTGAGGATATTCACGAATGACGGTCTCATAGGCCGCAATCGCTCCGGCATAATCCTTATCGATAAAGAAGCAGTCAGCCTGTCTTGTCAATGCATCCCTGCGTCTTGTCTTGTCACCTGTCTGCAGGTAGGTATCGAACCAATCGGCAGCCGATTTGAAGTCATTTTCCTTGAAATAGCAATATGCCACATTGTAAGGAATCAGATTTCCCTCCCGCTTGCCATAAAGGGCTGAGGTATTGTACAGATTCTTATACAGTTCTGCAGACTGGGCATATTCATCTGACCTGTAATAACTTTCAGCAAGCCAGTAACGGGCTGTCTGATTAAACGGAGTACGTTTGTCAGAATAATATGCGGCAGTCTTGAGACAAGGGATCGCACTTCTGTATGAGCCTGCGCTCACAAGCTGGTCGGCACGAAGATAATTGGCCTTCATGTAATTGTTCTTCATGTCTGCGTCGAGGACATCTATCTTGTCATAGGCCTCTACAGCACCAGCATAATCATGATTATAGAGGGCTGCCAATGCCATATAACTGTAGATTCTGTCACCCTTAGCCTGCTCCGGATATTTCCTGATATAGCTGTCGAAGACTGAAGGGTCATTGTTCAGGTCGAATGCCAACTTTGCATAGTTGAAATACGCGTCCTCCTGGATTTCAGCATCATAACCAGACTCAGCAGCATCCTTGAAGGCCGTGTACGCAGCCACCTTGTTCTTCGTCTGAATATAGCTGTAACCCATCTGGTAATTGGCAATCTGGCCCAATGAGTCAGTGCGCTCCTTCATGAGATTGAACTTGTCGATGGCGCCCTTATAATCTTTCAATGCATAGAGAAGCGAGCCTGCATAGAAATAGTCTTTTCTGCCGGTTCCCTCCGTTATGCTCGTCTTGTCATAATACTCCTTCGCAGACGCGGCATCACCCTGTACGAGATACGACTCCGAGATAATTCTGGCAAGATGTGACTTGCGCTCGGCAGGCACTGAAGCATACATTTTCGCAGCATGGTCAGTGACATACTTGTAGTCCTTTTCCATGAAACGGCACTCCATGATATAATATGAAGACACCTCTGCAAAACGCTGGTCCTTGGCGGATTTCTCAAACCACTCCTGAGCCTGGGAGAACTTCTCCCTTTCGTACCAGATGTATCCGATAGAGTAACATGAAGGCGCCTGATAATCATTGCGCGGAAATCCCACCACCTTCATGAAGCCAAGCCTGGCAGCCTCTTCAAGTCCTATCTCGAAATCAGAATAAGCCTTCTTGAAAGTATATTCAGGAAGCTGATTCTTGTAAAGTCCGGCAACATTGACCTCAGCGAATTCAGTCGAAGCCGAAGGATAGTCGTCTGCGGCGAACAGATTGAGTGCATGCGCGAAACGGAGCTGGGGAACCATCCCGGAAAACGGATACTCCGAAATATACTTCTCCAGTTTGGTCTCATAGCCGTTGGACTGCATCTTGACATCGCAGAGGACTGCGTATCCGCTCGCCGTCATATCATGAGGATAGCCGGAGAAAATCTCTCTGGCTTTCACGTACATGCCATGTTCAAAGAGTTCGCGGGCATACCTGAGCCGCGCATCAGGACCTGACTTGTATGCCTCTGTCACTGCAGTTTCCGTCCTGTCGGCCACATTCTGTGCAAATGCTGTCGCGGACTGTGATGAAGCAATGACTACCGCGGCCAATGATGCCGCCACCAATCTTTTGTCCATAATCTTCTGTTATTTTCCGAATCTCTTGAGAATAGGATCGTATGCGTCGATTCTTCTGTCGCGGAGGAAAGGCCAGCCCCTTCTCACATATTCTGTCCTGTCAAGGTCAATGTCAACGACCCTGTTCTCCTCATGTTCCGTATCGAACTGGGTAAGAATCTCGCCCTGAGGACCTGTCGCGAAAGAAAATCCCCAGAAATCCAGACCGATAGTATTGCCTGAAGGATCATCCTCATGCCCCACACGGTTCACGGTAATTACCGGAAGTCCGTTGGCAACGGCATGTCCTCTCTGGACAAGTTGCCATGCCTGACGCTGCATTGCCTGCTCTTCCTTGTCGTCAGTGCCGACTCCGCCGATTGCGGTAGGATAGATGAGAAGGTCGGCTCCGTTCAATGCCATAAGTCTGGCAGCCTCAGGATACCACTGGTCCCAGCATACGAGAACACCCAAATCACCTACTGA
>OHNK01000638.1_pt1 | contig 21141 bp, 12 predicted proteins | sample 1569551 | NCBI WGS metagenome assembly OHNK01 (sample SAMEA3879518, study PRJEB24766) | human gut metagenome | biome: human-associated habitat; feature: feces | place: USA | collected 1985/1987 | reverse complement strand
GGCAAGTATAAACTCTACACGAGATATGCCCGCGAGATTTCCGGAGACGATGTGGGTTTCTGGTTCAGCTATGACAATGTCGCTGAAGGTGAGCAAATTATGGTCCAGGTAGGAGTCTCGTTCGTAAGCTGCGAGAATGCCAGAATGAATCTGGACGCAGAGCAGCAGGGCTTCGATTTCGACAAGGTTCAGGCCAATGCCAATGCTTCCTGGAACGCAGACCTGTCCAGAATCAAGGTCGAGGGCGGCTCCGAGAAGCAGAAGGAAGTGTTCTATACCGCTCTCTATCACGCACTTATACATCCGAACGTCTTGAACGACGTGAACGGCGAATATCCTGTGATGGAATTCACCGGCGACGGCAAAGTGCCTTCAGAAACCAAGGCTGCGAGATATGACACCGGCAAACCGGGTATCGGAAAAGTTGCTCCGGGACATAACCGCTACACCGTATTCTCACTGTGGGACACCTACAGGAATGTGCATCAGCTCATGACATTGGTCTTCCCTGAGCGCCAGCTCGATATGGTAAGGTCAATGATATCGATGTACAACGAGTGGGGATGGATGCCGAAGTGGGAGCTCTACGGACGAGAGACCTTCACTATGGAGGGAGACCCGGCTATTCCGGTAATCACCGACACCTGGCTGAAAGGACTCAAAGACATCGACATTTATGCTGCATATCAGGCATTTATTAAGTCTGCGACTCTGCCTGGGGCGGAAAACAAGATGAGACCGGACAATGACCCGTATGTTCATGACGGATTCATTCCGCTCGGATTCTTTGCCGCTGATTTCTCCGGAGACAACTCCGTTTCACATGCATTGGAATACTACGTAGCAGACAACGCCCTTTCACTCCTTGCCGCCGACCTCGGATATGAGGATGAGGCCAAGGCATTCAGGGAAAGGTCATTGAACTACAAGCATTACTACAGTCAGGAGTCCGGAACTCTGAGACCTCTCAACGCTGACGGGTCATTCCTTTCTCCATTCAATCCCCGTCAGGGTGAGAATTTCGAGGAAGTTCCGGGTTTCCATGAAGGCAGCGCATGGAACTACACTTTCTTCATTCCTCATGATGTGGAAGGATATGCTCAGCTGATGGGCGGGCAGAAAGTCTTCGTGGACAAGCTCCAGATGGTGTTCAATGAAGGTCTGTATGACCCTGCAAATGAGCCGGATATCGCTTACGCCTACTTGTTCAGCCGTTTCAAGGGTGAAGAATGGCGCACACAGAAGATGATTCCTGAGCTCATTGCAAAGTACTTCACTATCCTTCCTGACGGAATTCCTGGCAATGATGATACCGGAACAATGTCAGCCTGGGCTATCTTCTCTATGATGGGTTTCTATCCGGACTGCCCGGGAGAGCCTTCATATACATTGACGGCACCTACCTTCGAAAAAGTCACCATTACCCTGGACCCGAAATGGTACAACGGCCATAACGAGCTTGTTATCAGCAAGGTAGGAAGCAACGAGAACGGACGCGATTCTGTTTCCGGCAGACAGTCATACGACAGGATTTCGTCAATGACACTCGGGCGCAAGGCCCTGAAGGGTTACAGAGTGAGCCACGAGGAACTTACCCGCGGAGGGGAACTGGTATTCAAGTGCCGTTCTGCGAAATAGACAGGAATACTAAAACATAAACATTGATAATATAATGAGACATAAACTTTTAGCATTGATTCTGCCGCTTGCGGCCATAGTCGGATGCGCGAAGACTGGGGACAATACAGACTACACCCGGTTCGTAAATACCAAGATCGGAAGCGGAGGACATGGCCACGTGTTTGTAGGTGCCAATGTTCCTTTCGGACTTGTCCAGCTGGGCCCTACAAGCATTCCTCAGACATGGGACTGGTGCTCAGGATATCATGACAGTGACACCACAGTCATAGGCTTTTCACATACCCACCTCGAGGGAACCGGTATCGGCGACCTTTTCGACGTGACTGTCATGCCGGTAATCGGTTCCGTGACATATGCACGTGGAGAGGCTCCTGCACAGGACGCCACTCCTGAAGAAATCGAGGCTGCCGTGAAGACAGGCCTCTGGTCTTATGCCGACAGAACCAAGGAGATTACCAGGCCGGGATACTACAGCGTTCCGCTCACACGTTTCGGCATCAGGGCAGAGATGACAGCTACTTCACGTGTAGGTCTGCATCGCTATACTTTCCCTGCAAGTGATTCATCTGCAATCGTTTTCGACCTCGAGAACGGCGGCTGCTGGGACAAGGCCACACAGACATTGACAGAGGCTGTCGATAGCGTGACCATCCGCGGCTACAGATATTCTACAGGCTGGGCGAAGAACCAGAAGGCTTTCTTCTATGCACAGTTCAGCAAGCCGTTCGACAAGTTCGAGAACATGGGAGCGTACAGCCGCATTGACTTCCATACTACTGAGGGTGAGCAGATTATGGTCAAGGTTGCCCTCTCTCCTGTAAGCATGGACGGCGCTGAGGCCAACATGAAGGCAGAGATGCCGGAGTGGGATTTCGAAGGAACAGTAAAGGCTGCAGAGAAGGCCTGGAACGAGGAACTCTCGAAAATCAAGATTGATACTGACGACGCTGAGGCACGCACTGTGTTCTACACCGCGATGTACCACTCGATGATCCAGCCGTCTGTTTTCAATGACGTGAACCGTGACTATAGAGGTGCAAATGACCAGATTTACAGGAACGGAAACTTCGTGAACTACACGACTTTCTCTTTGTGGGACACCTACCGTGCCGCAATGCCGCTCATGACCATCATCCATCCGGAAAAGGTCAATGACATTGCAAACACCATGATCAATATCTATGAACAGCAGGGCAAACTTCCTGTATGGCATCTCTGGGGCAATGAGACTGACTGCATGGTCGGAAACCCTGGAGTAATCGCATTGGCAGACATCATGGTAAAAGGCTTTGACGGATTCGACAAGGAGCTGGCCTACAGGGCATTGAAAGATTCCGAAATGCGTCCGGACAGAGGTCAGGACATCCGCATGAAGTACGGTTTCATCCCTGCTGACCAGAACTTCAATGAGTCTGTCGCTTACGATATGGAATACGCAATCGCTGACGCCGCCATGGCCCAGGCCGCAAAATTCCTCGGAAAGGATGACGACTACAACTACTTCCTGGACAGAAGTCATTCATACAGAAACTATTTCGACAAGGAGACCCTGTTCATCCGCGGAAAGAATTCTGACGGCAAGTTCATCGAGCCGTTCAATCCTTACCGGTCCGAGCACCGCGCTGACGTCTACTGCGAGGGTAATGCATGGCAGTACACATGGCTTGCGCCTCAGGACTATGAAGGCCTCGTAAGCCTCTATGGTTCAACAGAGAAGTTCGTCGAGAGACTTGACAGCCTCTTCTCTGCAAAGAGCGAAATCGTAGGAGAGAACACTTCAAGTGACATTTCCGGTCTCATCGGACAGTATGCCCATGGAAATGAGCCTAGCCATCACATCATTTATTTCTACACGATGGCCGGCCAGCCGTGGAAGACTGCAGACCTCGCCACAAGAATCTTCAAAGAGTTCTATTTCAATGACCCTAACGGACTTGCAGGCAATGAGGACGTAGGTCAGATGTCTTCATGGTACATCCTTTCAAGCCTCGGCTTCTATCAGGCTGAACCTGCCAACCCTCGTTTCTGGTTCGGCAAGCCTGCCTTCAAGAATGCCGTCGTGAAAGTACCTGGAGGTGAGTTCAATGTCATTGCCGAGGGACTCAGCGAGACCAACAGATATATCCAGAGCATCACTCTCAACGGGGAGGAATACAAACTTCCTTACATTGAGTACACTGACATCTTCAGGGGCGGCAAACTCGTCTTCAAGATGGGCTCAGAACAGAAAGTATGGTATTAACACATAATCAATTATGGCAAACTATAAAACAGATTCAAGAATTGTACTTACGCTGGATGCAGGCGGTACCAATATGGTATTCAGCGCCATGCGTGGTGGAGAATATATCATTGACCCTATCACTCTTCCTTCGAATGCAAAGAATCTCGACCTGTGCCTCCAGACACTCGTGCTCGGATTCAGCACTATCATTGACAAGCTCGAAGAGAAGCCGGTAGCCATCAGTTTCGCTTTCCCCGGACCTGCTGACTATCCTCACGGAATCATTGGCGGATATCTTCCGAATTTCCCTTCTTTCCGTGACGGCGTGGCTCTCGGACCATTCCTCGAGGAGAAATTCGGTATTCCGGTCTATATCAATAATGACGGCGACCTTTATGCTTACGGCGAGGCCCTCGGCGGCGCCCTTCCTGATGTCAATGCCAGACTTGCGGAGGCCGGAAGCGACAAGAGGTTCCGCAATCTTATCGGCTATACCTTCGGAACCGGTCTTGGCATCGGTTTCGTGATGGGCGGCGAACTGAACAGGGGTGACAACTCATGTGTGGAGACTTTCTGCCTGCCTAACTTCAAGATGCCGGGATATATCCTGGAGGACAGCGCTTCCATCCGTGCCGTAACCAGAGTTTATGGTGAGGCCAGCGGAAACATGAACCACGGACTTACTCCTAAGGAGATTGCCGAGATCTGCCATGGCGAGCGTGAGGGCAACAGGGAGGCTGCCATCAAGGCTTTCAATGACCTCGGCGAGTCTGCCGGCGACGGAATGGCTATTGCCGCTTCATTGTTCGACGGCATCATCTGTATCGGCGGCGGTCTGATGAACAATTACCAGTACATCATGCCGGGTATCCTGAACTCTATGCGTTCTACCGTCAAGACTCTCTCCGGCGATACTATCGGCAAGGTCCAGCCTAAGGTTTACAACTTGGATGACCCTGAGGAGTTTGCGGCATTCGCCAAGGGTGATGCCCGTCAGATCAACATCTATGGTTCTGACAAGACCGTTACATACGATCCGCAGAAGCGTATCGGTGTCATGCGTACCAAGATCGGCGCAAGCAAGGCCATTTCTCTCGGTGCTTACACCTTCGCTCTCAGCCAGTTAGATAAATAATTACCTGAAACCAGCCAGATAGATGTCATGAACGGCATTGGCTCCCGAAAAGGGAGGAGACCCATGCAGTGGGTGGACCGTCGGAAACATTGACCCGGCTGGTACAAATACAAAACAAATCATGTATCCTTTAAAATTCAGACCCATACTCAAGACTGTGGTATGGGGTGGCGAAAAAATCGCTCCTTATAAGGAAGTAGTTACAGAACAGCACAACATCGGTGAGAGTTGGGAACTCTCGGGTGTCAAGGGCAATGAGTCTGTCGTTGCCAACGGCGAATTCAAGGGCAAGAAGATTTCCGAACTCGTAGAGCAGTTCAAGGGCAAACTTGTCGGCGAGAAAGTCTATGCCAATACCGGCAATGAATTCCCTCTCCTCATCAAGTTCATTGATGCCAAGAGCGACCTGTCTATCCAGGTCCATCCGAATGACGAGCTTGCCGCCAAGAGGCACAATTCCAAGGGCAAGACCGAGATGTGGTATGTAGTAGGTGCCGATAAAGGTGCCCACCTGCTCTCAGGTCTTTCTGAGAAGATTACTCCAGAGGAGTATGTGAAGAGAGTGGAGAACAACACCATTACTGATGTTCTTACCGATTTCAAGGTGAAGGCCGGTGATGTTTTCTTCCTCCCTGCAGGACGTATCCACGCCATCGGAACAGGCTGTTTCATCGCTGAGATCCAGCAGACTTCTGACATCACGTACAGAATCTACGACTATGGCCGTCTCGGTCTCGACGGAAAGCCACGTGAGCTTCATACTGAGCTTGCAAAGGATGCCATCGACTACAATGTTTATCCTGAGTACAAGACCAGCTATGTGGAGAAGAAGGATGACGAGAATGTTCTGGTGGAGTGCAAATACTTCACTACCAGCCAGTACGACCTCGACAAGCCTTTCACCAAAGACCTCTCCGGCATTGACTCATTCCTTGTCGTGATGTGCGTCGAGGGCCGCGGTTCCCTCACAGACCATGAAGACGAAGACCATACTCTTACCCTCCATCAGGGCGAGACGGTTCTCATCCCAGCAACTTCAAAGGGTGTGACCTTCACCCCGGAGAGCGGCATGAAACTCATCACAAGCTATATCGGATAAAACTGCAGCAAGCACCTTTGCGATTACCCCGGCAAGCGTCTACGCTGTTACGTATTGACTTGACCACTGTCATTCGTTTAGACGACACGGCGGGACGAATCCACGCCACGATATCGCAATGCTCTAACATGCAGCATTTTATAAAATCACAGTGTGGAAACGCGGACTTTTTTTGCCTGCGTTTCCACACTGTTTTAAAATATCACCTGAGTATCAATACGTTACATCCTTCCCTGTGGACGCGTCCCGCCGCATCGATATATGACGGCTGAGACGTTTTACGCTCATCCGGTATTGCAGATGACAATAAAATGAGTACCTTTGCAACAGTGGTAAATTTTACGGCCGTAAAAATTTGTGCAATATGAAATTCTATGATAGGACTGAGCAGATTCAGGAGCTGCAAGACTTTAGAAAACAGGCATTTGAAAAACATTCAACACTTACCGTTGTAACTGGACGAAGACGCATTGGAAAGACGACTCTCATTGAAAAAGCAATGGGAGAAGGAGCGTATGTTTACTTCTTTGTCGGTAAAAAAAGTGAGGCCATTTTATGTTCAGAATATGCAAATGAGATCAGCACAAAATTAGGCATATTCGTACCCTCAGGGATAGCTTCCTTTAAGGACATCTTTGCATTGCTGATGGAAGCAGGAACATCAAGACAGTTCACATTGGTAATAGATGAGTTCCAAAATTTCATGGACGTCAACGACTCAGTATATAGCGACATTCAGAACTTCTGGGATAAATATCGCCTGAAAAGCCATATAAATATGATAGTGTGCGGCTCTGTGTATTCACTTATGGAAGAACTCTTCAAAAACAGAAAAGAGCCTCTCTATGGACGATGCGACCATACTATCCGCTTGGAGCCGTTCAGTCCTGAAGTGATGAAAGAGATTATTCATGACCATTATCCTGAATATTCAAATGACGATTTACTTGCGCTATATACCTATACAGGAGGAGTCCCTAAATATATAGAGTTGCTTGTAGATGCGGAAGCGCTATCCAAGGAGAGCATTATAAATTACATTGCAAAACAGGATTCTCCTTTCATAGAAGAAGGCAGAAAACTGTTGATTCAAGAATTCGGCAAAAAATACGCAACCTACTTTTCAATACTGCAGGCAATCTCTGAAGGATATAATACTCAGGCAGAAATAAGCGATTACCTGGGTTCCAAAAGCATTGGAGGACAATTACTGAAATTAGAGGAAACATACAATCTCATCCGGAAAAACCGTCCAATGTGGGCAGGTTCCAAGACACAGACCGTGAAATACGAGATTGGAGATATATTCCTGCGATTCTGGTTCAGATACATTGAAAAGAACCAGCAGTTGATAGAGATCAACCAGTATCCCCTTTTACGTAAGATAATCTCATCGGACTACGAAACCTATTCCGGGGATATTCTCGAAAGATACTTCAGAGCCAAACTGATAGAAAGCATGAAATATCGGGCAATAGGAAATTGGTGGGACTCAAAGGGGTACACCGATAAAAAAGGTAATCGCCAACAATGCGAGATAGACATCATCGCAATACATATCGATGATAAGGAGGCTGATATCTTCGAGGTCAAGCGAAATGCAGACAAATTCCGGAGCAATCTTCTCCAAGAAAAAATATCTCATCTCAAAGAGAAAGAGAAGCGCATACGCAAATACAATCTGCACTTCGCTTGCCTATCAATCGAAGATATGTGAGCACTTTATTCCAGACCGCGGGCACGGATGAGGGCATCCGGGCCTGAGAAACCTCAACTCCGGATATACAGAAACGACCAGCCATATTTCGCCAAATCGAGTGATTTTACCGAGATTTGGCGAAACATCTGACAACTTATGCCTCTCATCGGAAGAAAAAAAAAGAAGTAGCTGAACTTGAACACAGGAACGCGTATTCTGGTGCTGTCACAAACCAGATAACTATGGATGCGTTATTTGAATAAGGTGTAATTAAAAAACGGTGTAAAAAAGACGTCTTTTTTACACCGTTTTTCATTTTTTGTCGATTTGGTGTAAAAACTGGCTGTTATTTACACCGAATTATCTGAGGGGGACTCTATTCCAGGCCGCGGGCACGGATGAGGGCATCCGGGTCAGGATCGGCACCACGGAACTCGTGATAGAGGGTCATTGGCTCCTCGCTGCCGCCCTTCTCGAGGAAGAGGCTGCGGAACTTCTTGGCCATTTCAGGATTCCAGAGACCGTTGCTTTCCCAGTACTCGAAAGCGTCCTTGTCCAGGACCTCTGACCAGAGGTAGCCGTAGTATCCGGCACTGTAACCGCCACCGAAAGTGTGGTTGAAATACGTGCTGCGGTAACGAGGGATAATCTGGTCGATGAGACCCATTTCACGGCAGACATTCTTCTCAAACGCCTCGATATCAAGGTTGTTCCAGTCGGTGTCAGGACCGAGCTCGTGCCACTTCATGTCAAGGATAGACGCAGCGCAAAGCTCAGTGGTCATGAAGCCCTGGTTGAACTTGGCGGCATTGTTGATCTTGGTTACGAGAGAATCAGGGATAACCTCTCCGGTCTGGTAATGGAAGGCATATTTTGCGAGAATCTCAGGCTGGAACGCCCAGTTTTCATTGAACTGGGAGAAAGTCTCCACGAAGTCACGTGCAACGCTGGTACCGCTCACATCCACATAATGGCACTTAGTGAGAAGTCCGTGAAGGGCATGGCCGAACTCATGGAAAGCAGTCTGTACCTCATCGATGGTAAGAAGCTTCACAGTATCCTCCGGCTGGCCGAAGTTGCAGACATTGACAACGATAGGACGGATATCCTTTCCTGAAGCATCTACATACTGCTCACGGAAATTGTTCATCCACGCGCCGCCGCGCTTGGTGCTGCGCGGAAGATAGTCGGTAAGGAAGATACCGAGTAGGCTGTTGTCAGCATCGAACACCTTGAAGGTCTCCACCTCAGGGTTATACACAGGAAGACCCTTTACAGGCTCAAGCTTGATGCCATAAAGCATCTCGGCAGCCTTGAACACGCCGTTGCGGACATTCTCGAGCTGGAAATACTGCTTGGTGATGTTCTCATCGAGGTCATACTGGGCCTTGCGAACTTTCTCTGAATAGAACCACCAGTCCCATGGCTGGATGGTGCTTCCTGCAGGAAGAAGACCGGCAGCGATGTCTTTGTCCATGAACTCCTGCATTGACACAATCTCCTTCTTCGCCCTTGCGACAGCCTTGGTCATAATCTTCGAAAGGAATGCATCTACAGTGGCGTGGTCATGAGCCATCTTGTCACTGAGAATCTGGTCAGCAGAGCAGTCGTAGCCGAGGAGCTGAGCCTTCTCGGTACGCAGACGCATGATGTCCAGAAGCACCTGCTTGTTGTCATTGGCATTGCCGTGACCGCAACGGGTAGAATAAGCCTTGAATGCAGCCTCGCGCTTTGCCCTGTCCTCACATGTGGTCATGAAGAACGGATAGCTGGAAACAGGGATGCCGACCTCAGAAGCGAAGGCATTGTTCTCAGCGAGAAGGTTATTGCCGAACTTCTGGGTAAGTGTAGCAAGCTCCGAACTGATTTCCTTGAAACGAGCCTGCTCAGCTTCGCCGAGAGCTACGCCATTGTCAATGAAAGCGTTGTAGAGCTTCTTCGTAACCATATACTGCTCACGGTCGAGGGATGCCGAATCAGCGAAGACAGCAGCCACTCTGTCGAAGAGCGCCTTGTTCATGAAAATCTCATCAGAAGATGTGGTCACAAGTGGGGTAACCTCATCCATGACAGCCTGCATTGCAGGTGTGGCATCTGACTCGGAAACATTGTAGAGTACGCCCAATGTCCTTGCCAGCAACTTTCCTGAGAGCTCGTAAGCGGCTACGGTGTTCTCGAAAGTAGGGGCCTCGGTATTGGATACAATAGCATTGACCTCAGCCTTCTGCTGATCGATTCCGGCTTTTACGGCCGGCACGTAGTCAGAAAGTCTAATCTTGTCAAATGGAGGGAACTGGTCCTCTCCGGTCCATTCCGTAAGGAACGGATTCGATCCGCAAGCTGAAAGCATCATGATTCCTGCGCTTAAAATTGCAATTTTTTTCATAACGATTACTTAGTTGTTATTTCTACACCATTAAGGTCAATGAGAGTGAATTGGACAGCGTTTTTATATACTGTTATGATACCCTTCATGTTCACTGTGGCGCCATCGAGAATCTTCTTGTCAATCTGAGTATCAGCGAATTTCGCATAGCCGCTGGTACGGACCTGGACATCTGTCGAACCCATTCTGAAATACTGGCTGACAGCATAAGCATCAGCGTTCTTTATGAGAGCAGACTTGAGTTCCGGATCAGAAATAGGCTTGGAGTTATCCTTTAGCCTTCCTGCATCAAAAACTCCTGAATTCAAATAACTAATGAAGCCCTGCTTGGACATCGCCCAGGTCTTGATTCCCCATGAAGGATCTTTGACCGGTTTATTATCATTGTCTGTAGAAGAAAGGAAAATTCTGTTGGAATTGGACTTTTTGTCCTTGCTGGAATCAACGTAAATAAGGCAGAAAATCTCTCCTCCAGGATTCTTCACGCTGCCATACTTCAATCCGTCGATTTCCACATAGCAACCGAGATTCTCTTCCTTGAGAAGGTCAGACTCAGCGACCTTCTTAGGAGCCAGAGGAGTATCAAGCTCGCCCCTGAATATATGAGTGTCAATGATATACTGCACATCCAGATACGAAGTCTCGTACTCTCCGCTGGCATCCTCATAACCGAGCTGGATCATTCCGTTATAGGCACCAAGAGTAAGTCCGCTGCACTTCACATACACCCACTGGCCGAGCTTGTAATCATTGTAGAGGGAATTCTTCCCGATCTTGACCTCGATAGCGCCGGTCGCGTCCTGGATATAGATGCTCTTGTAGATATTGCCGGACCTGTCCTCCGAAATCACCTGACCGCCGATGATGATACCATCTTCAATCTTGACAGGAGCGTTCTTATACAGCGACTTGAGCTCCAGAATCGTCTTGTTCGGAGTCAATGTTACCGGTTTATAGACATCAGCCTTGCCGTAGTCTCCGGTAAATACCGGCTCCCACTCGTCGCATGAAGCCAGAAGCGTCAATGCGGCTGCAAATGTTCCGATAGCGTAAAATATCTTGTTCATAACTAGAATCTGAAATAAATGTTCAACATGTAGTTGATTCCGCTCATGTAGAAGTACTTGGAATCGAATCTGTAGTAACGCTCCTTGCTGACGGTCTTGTCGACAAGACGTGTCTGCTCATAACCGCCCGTACGGACATCAGTATTGTTCAGGATGTTCTTCACCTGGAGAGAGAATCCGAGCTGGTAGTCTCTCTTGATGTACCAGGACTTGCCTACACTGGCATTGACAAGAACTGCTCCCTTGAACTTCTCCTGCGCGGCCATATAATCGACCTCTGCGGCGGTGATGGTGCCGTCAGGGCCGGCGGTAGCCATGTCTGTCCTGTAGAGAGGGTTCATGTCGAGGTATGCCATACCGAAGTAATCCACGTCGGCATCCACGAACCAGTAGTTCTTGTTCCATGCGAGACCGAGGCTGGTTGCAAGCTGCGGAGTACTTGAAACATAATGTTTTACAGTCTTTCCGTCAGCATTCGGATGGCTCTTCCAGTAAGGAATCTTCACACCATAGGTCTCAGTTACGACAGCAGCGCTGTTGTCATAAGTCTGGTACATGGTAGGATTGGAAGTATAAACATACTGGCCGTAAGCAACCACTCCCTGGAGAGAGAGGTTGTTCACCGGAAGAGGGACCTTGAATCCGAGTTCCATTCCGATGTGGCGCTCATCCATGCCGCTCATTGCGAAGTTGGTGAAGGAGTTCTGGGAATCGTCATAGAAGCTCATGACCTTGGACTGGTCCTTGATGGTCGTATAGTAACCGGTGATACGGACATCATAGCCGGAGTTGCTGTACGCGTAGTTCAAGTCAGTGGTGAAGGTCTTGATGGTCTTCACGTCCGGAACGATGGAGTTGCGGGTTCTTGGCGACACGAAAGTCTGGTTGAAGGTAGGCGCATCTGTCATATATGCCACATCAGCATAAATCCTGTGGCCGCCTCTTACGACATAGCTGAGGTTCAGCTTGCCGGCTCCAGTGATGAAGTCCTGCACCTTGGACTTGCCGAGAGATGTAATCGCCTCATTGGTAATAGGATCGTAGGTTGTAATCACCTTTCCGTCATAGGTCATCGGCTGTCCGTTGGCATCGAGTCCAGGGAAAAGTCCCTTTCTCACGAGACCCTCTCTCCAGAACTTGTCATAACCGATACGGCCTGAAAGGGCAGCCTCGAAACCGCCGACAGTAACCTTGCCGGAAGCCCAAGCCTCTGCGCGACGGATGTTCGCGTAATAGTCATAGCCGTACTTGTCGCCTTCTTTCAATGTCTGGGCCTTGCCGTTCTTCATCCAGTAATCCAGGTCGTTCTGGTACATTGTCACAGACGCGGCGTAATCCCTTTCCGCAAACTGGTCAATGTTCACGTAGTAGTCTCCTCCGAGGAGGTCATCCAGCACCTTGTAGTACTCGGTCCTGTTCCATTTGTATGAAACGCCACCGGCAAGAGAGAAATATCTGGAAGGTGTCCACTTCGCATTGGCATTGAAATTCAAATCCTGCTGGTCAGTGCGACGCTCCTCGATAACGTACTTCGAGCGGTTGCCGTCAGCAGTTGAGTTCATCGAGTTTACAGCGTAGAGCCTGTCCCAATTGATATGAGTAATGCTCGGGATATCTGATTCCCATGCATCCTTAGCCCACATAGCCTTGGCAAGATTGACACGGTTGTAGTCAGAATTCTCCATGAAGAAGTAGCTTGGAAGATTTCTGTAATAGTCCGGCCTAGGGTCTGCCGCATCATACCAGTCGAGAGCGGTATAGCCATTCTTGCCGAAACGATAAAGCACTGTAGCAGAAGCCTTTACCTTCTTGGATTCAGGAGTGAAATCATACTTGAGGATAGCGATAGGCTCATGGGTTTTCTTCACGCGGGCATTGCGGACCTTGCCGTTGTAATAACCCCAGTTGGAGTTGTACATATTGTCGCCCATGAGGTCGTAAACTTCCTGAGTAGAACCGTTCTGCGCACCTCTCTGTCCAGGAGCGGCCATGAAGGTAAGTCCGAGTTTGTGTTCGTCGCCGAATTTCTTCTCCACTGAACCATAGTAGCCGAATGAACGGTAGTAAACGCCCTTGATCCAGTCGTTTCCACCAAGTCTGGCAGAAGCGCTGAACGCATAGGCCCAGCCATTGTCGAGCTCGCCTGAAGAATAGGTGAGCATCAGACGAAGTCTGTACAACGCACTGTTGGTCAATACGCTACCCCTCCATCCGGTGCGGACCTTTGAAGCCATAGGGTCAATGTTGGTGAGGCCGTTGTAGCCGCCGAATCCATAATCTGAAACCTCGGCACCGTTAACCGTCTCCTTGCTGCGGGTAGCCTCATTCAGACCGCTCCACAATGAATATGGAGTATAGCCTGTGATGGCATCGTTCATCTTCACGCCTGCAAGATATACATCCTGGGACTCGCTGGAGTAACCGCGGACTCTGAAACGCACAGAGCTGAAATTGAAGCCTGCGATATTGTTGAACACGTCGTTCTGGCCGAAAAGGATGGTCGGACTGTCCTGATAGCCGGAATCGTCCAGGTCGAACTCGGTGAAACTTGCGTCATCGACTTCGCTCACCTTGCGGGCCGGGGTCAATGACAGTTTGAACATATTCTTCACGTAACCGTCATTGACAGTAACATTGATTCTGGATTCCAGATAGTCAGGAGTCTTGATTACGAGGTCGTACATACCGTCCTTCAATGAAGGAATCATGAATGTTCCGTCAGGTGCGGTCTTGACTTCCGCGATTTCTTCCGCTCCTGAATAAAGTTTCAGGACGGCTCCGTCGACTGCTGTCTTGGAAGACCTGTCCACGACCGTTCCCTTCACACCACCGGTATATGTCTGTGCGGACATGACCAGGGCTGCGAACAATGCCGGAATGGACAAAAGCTGTTTTTTATTCATATCTCTTGTATTGTCATTTTGGACCGGCGGAGCTTTCAGAAGAACGCCTCCGCCTGTCGTGATTATTTGTTGCTTACTATGATGTATGTCGGATAATGGTCACTGTATCCGCCGATGAAGGTTCCGCTCGAGAATGTACGGAAAGGTGTGCCCTTGTACTGGCCTTCCTGCTGCACCATGAAAGGCTGGCTGAAGATACGTCCGTAATACTGCTTCTTCACAATCGGCTGGATAGACAACTGTCCCTTAGGAGCATTGACCATCGCCTCGTTGACGAGGATGATGTCATAGATATTCCAGGTGCCCCTGTAGGCAAGTGAGCCGTAGCCCGCCTTCAACATTGAAATAAACGGTGAGAAGAAATCGTACTGGCCCACTTCGGAAACTGACTCTTTTCCGTGCATGAAGGTCGTCATGCTCTCGTCGGTAGGGTTATCGTTCATGTCGCCCATCACCATAATCTTGATTCCCGGATACTCCTTCATGAGCTTAAGTGCGTGGTCATAAATGATTTCCGCTCCGCGTGCCCTGAGGTCCTGTCCCTTTCCGCCGATACGTGACGGCAGGTGGGCCACATAGAATGCGAACATTTCGCCGTCAAGCTTTCCGCGGACCATGAGGATGTCACGGGTACGGAAATAGTCCTGCGCCTCCTTGTCCATGCTGAACTTGATGGCAGAGGAATTGAAATCGAACGGAATGGACTGGCTTTCCTCGACCGTGAAATGCTCCGGACGATAAAGCAGGGCCACGTCCACGCCTCGTCTGTCAGGTCCGTCATAATGGACAATCTGATAGTTCGCAGCCTCGATTTCAGGCTGGTTCACGAGATCTTCCAACACGTGTCTGTTCTCTATCTCGCTGAGTCCCAGCACAGTATGGAAAGTCTTGTTCTCCTCGGCCATCGCCTTGATTACAGTAGCGATGTTGTGGAGTTTTTTCTCATATTTGGCATCTGTCCACTTGTTCTTGCCCTCAGGAAGGAACTCATAGTCGTTCTTTCCCTCATCGTGGTACGTATCGAACAAGTTCTCGACATTGTAAAAGCCAAGAACATAGCGTTTTGGACCACCGGCGTATGCTGATACTGCGACCAGCATCAATGCCAGAACTGTGTAAATTATTCTTTTCATTGTCAATGTTATTGTTTTCGTCGCTTGAGTTACCACCACCAATTGATGGTCTTAGGGTCCTGAGCCTCGACCTTCGCTGCAGCCTCCTTGCCTATAAGTTTCGAAAGGTTCGGGTAAAAGTCAATGCCGGTTTTCTTTTCGAGTTCGTCAATGGAAATCGCATATTCCTTGAAGTTGCGTCCATCTCCGTAATTCCTGTGTTCCAGAAGAATCGCACAGCCCATATATCCTGAAAATCCGAGCGTCGTGCTCTTGCTGTATCTGAGCACAGCCTTGTAATAATGCGAAGGAACTGTGATTTTCTTGCCTACGTTATCGAGGGCATATTCAGTGCTTAGCTCTGTAAGACAGCCTGTTACGACATAGCAGGTATCTGAGCTGCCAGCCCATGAACGTACCTTTTCCTCAAGGTATTTCCAGAAATGCTGATTCAATTCTGAAAGCTGCGGAGTCATGTTGGTACCATAGAAAGTCGCCTGATTGGCTCCGTTATGCAGCCTGTCTGCAGACGGCAACTGATGGCCCCTGTCGTAGTGCCGGGATGAAGTGCTCCTGAAACCACGCATATACAGCACCGGCTGCTGTTTCTCAGAAAGATATGGATCCACTCCCCAAGCATTTGTACGGTTACCCGAACCGATAGTCCATCGGCTGAGAGGGTAAGCTACCCATGGAGCGACATAGTTATCATAATCCCATGAATATGAGTAGTTTCTGGTCTTTACCGGCCCGATGGTCATGGAGTGTGTGAAGTGTCCCAACTTAGTCCCATCAAGGATTCCCGGGATTTCCAGCCAACCCACTTTTCTCAGGTCAGGACAACCCTCCGGTACAACAACGTCCTCAGAACCGCCGGAATCCTTCGTTCCATGTTGGGTCAATGCCACTGTCGTCCTGTTTCCGTCTGCGGTCAATTCCAGAATTGCCGTGCGCGCAAACTCGCCATTATTCTTATCGACTGTCAGAATCACGTTGGACATGCTGCCATATCCGCTGGACGGCTTTACACTTACCCAGCTGAGTGTCCCGCCGGACTGGTCCTTTACGGCAATGCTCCAATTTCCGGAAGCGGTAACGGACATGAACTGGTCACCTCCCGTAGCCTCTACGGTATTGACCCTGACCGCGATTTCCGGCTTTAGTTGCGGGTCATTTCCTTCACAGGAATATATAAAAGGCACTGACACCATAAGTGCCAATGCCCATTTCATTATTTTGTTCAATGTTTTTTTCACGTAGCGTCAATGCTTGTGGAAACGTCCAATTCTTCGTTTCCTTTAGACGGACAAAGGGCAACCCGGTTTTTCCGGGCACCCTTTATAGTCTGATATTAAATTGAATTATAAGGTATTACTCCGCCCTTATTGCAAAAAGTATAGCTCTTGCATTAGTTGTAGTCGTCACTGTAACATCTGTATCAGCCTCCAATTTAGCAGGAAGAGTGATGGTGTACTTATCGGTATCTTCAACTGTCAGTTTATAAGGGGCAGTATTTGCAGCACCCTCATTAGCGGCCAAGGCCTGAGTAGCTACCTGAGTTTCGCCCACTGACGCTTTGATAGTCGCGGTTTTTCCTTTCCACGCCACACCATAGAAAGATACTTTGGTAGTACCTGCCGGGATCTTCAATGTTGCGGTACCTGCTTCCTTGGACGAGCCGATTTTCAGGACAGGAACATCTTCAACATCATTGATGGTAGCCTTTTCACTATAAGCATTTGTTCCAAGTGTCCATTCAACGCTACTTGAGAAGTCCTCAGTTCCGGCAGCAGAAACGCCCTTATGGGTAAGAGTTACAGTGTAAGACTTTGTGGCGACCTCTGCTGTTGTAGAAACGGTAAGTTTCACAGTCACGTCCTTATCAGTCGTGTTCTCTGCAAATGATACAGTTACAGTGCCATTGCCGTCACCTGATTCAGGAGATACCTTATAAGCGGCATTGTCAGAAGCGACAGTCCACTTGACATTGCCTCTTACGTCGAAAGAAACCGACTTGTCAGCAGCTTTTGCAGTAAGAGTCTCTGTGCTTACAGAGAATTTAGGTGTATCTGATGCGACTTCCTCCACTTTAGTGGCAACTACCTGATAATGAGGATTTCCGCCGACATACCATCCTTCTACTTTGATGTCGCTGCCAACAAAACCTTCCATATCTCCTGTATAAAACGAGCAAGAAAGATCCTTAGCAGTATAGCTTCCTACGAAGATATTATAGAAATTACCGCTCTTCTTCACAGTTCCCGTGAAGGACACATAAGTCACAGCTGTAGGAGCGTCTTCTTTCATTTTAGCTTCGGTAAGTTCCAGAGGAGCTGGATATGAAACGGCATTGCCGCTGGAAACAACAGTTGCAGTAGGAGTAGTAATCTGCATAAGGCCATTGTGCTTGCCGGTAGTACCGGTAACATTGATCTTATCTCCAACCTTTACCTTAGGATCGGTATTTGCGAAAACAAGGATACTTCCGGTCGCGTCGGTAATCACATAGCTCTTGAGAGTTACGCCTGTAACCAATACATCCTTAAGGTCGATTGCAGCGTTCTCTGCGCCTGCCGCAATCTCTGCAATGGTGCCTGCACCAGGAGTCGGCTCCGGGGTCTCGCCACCACCGGTACCGAGGTCAACGCCCTTGGAGAAGTCAATGACTGTACCTGCTTCAGCTGCAACACTGAGGTCGAGGTCATCCACCATATATGCGCTGGCAACTGTAGCCGTCATATATACATACAAAGACTTGGTGCCCGCAGGAACCGTGAATGTAGTAGATGCGAGATCCCAACGTCTGCTCTTGTCGCCATTAGGGAAAGCATATTCAAGAGCTACCCATTTCTGACCGTCGTTGCTGACATATACCAGGAACTCATCATGCTTGAAAGTATTGTCAGCAGCCTGATACTGATTCCTCTCTGAACCAAATGAGAGGACATAGTTCACAGTATTCTCAGGAAGGGTGATATTCTTTACCTGGAAATAATTCTCCTTTGCAAACCAGAGATAATTCTTGCCGGAACCCGGATAATCAGAATAAGTTCCGTTGGAAGCACCTGAAGATGTCTGACGTGCACTCATTCCATTGAAAGCATAATCTATAGAAGATAATCCGCTTCCGGTTTCATTTTTCCAGCCGTCGAAAGAATCGAGATATGTCTTCCATCCGTCCTCTGACTTAACGGCATCCGTTTTATCAAAGTCATTGTGATATACTACGAGGTCAGCCGCAGAGCCGGTACCTTTCTGTTTGACTGTCAATGTCTTGGTGTCGTAGCCGATAGAGAATTTCAATTCAGTCTCACGGTCCAGTCCTGTATTGCCGAGCACTGAAATTGTTACGTCCATTCCGTTTGGATCTTTTCCCTTCTTCGGGTCAACAGCGATCCACTCAGGGCAGTTGCTCAGGAACCACTCTCTTGTAGATGCAACCTTTATAGTCTCTGAAGACGCCTCCTGCTGAAATTCTATGACATTCTTCGAAAGATTAATTTCCGGAAGTCCTTCCGGTTCATTCTTATCACCGCAAGACTGCGCAAAAAGCATGGCAGCCAACGCAAGTGAACCCGAAATCAATGTTCTGATTCTCATGATGTGTGCTTATATTTTAAACAATTAAAAATTTCCTTGCTCGAATAGTTTACAAAGATAATTATCCTATATGAAAGAAACAAACTAAATCGTATTACATTTATGTATCTATTCTGCTACAAGTCACTTACATACCCTTCCCGCACACAGACACATATGGACAGAAAAACGGGCGGCCCCAGATTGGGGCCGCCCGCATAATATCATATCTTCAAATCAATTACTTGATGAGGACATTCTTAAGCTCATATGTAGGAGCAACAGAAGTAGTTCCGACATACTTGAATGCAATCTGAATCTTGGAACCTACGAAATTCTTAAGATCGAAATCACCGGAATTTACAAACGCCCAACTAGATCCTGCAGGATAGGTAGGCATGTTAATCAGGGTCCAGTCTGCACCAACCTTCTTCACATACACGAAAATGTGATCAGTAACATTATCGTTCTTCACAAAGTTCATTGCATGATCGAAGTTAAGGGATGCTTCCTTAATCTTGGTAAGGTCAATCTCAGGAGAAATCAGCCAAGACTCTGACGCAAGATTCTTGCCTCCGACAAATGAAGAAGCCTTCATATAACCTTTATCGGCATCATGCTTCCAAACGTAGCTGGAACCCTCAGGGAGTGTCACGTCATTGATGGTGAACTTGCCCATAGATGTCAGGAATGACTCTACGAAGTAAGCGGCAGGAGCCTGAGTAATCTTGCAATCGCCTTCAGATGACTGCTTTGCAGTGCTTGAAGAGAACTTGACTACAGCAACACGCTCTGTGGCAGCCTCATTTGCAATAGTTGAGAATGATACAAGTGCAGTATCAGCAGGATTTGCATCAATCTTGGTAGGCTCGCCCTTCTTGTAGGTCATGCCCTTGAATGTAAGCCATGGGCAATCCTCAGGGAGTGTCACGAATACACCGCTGCCCTTGTAAGCCACCTTAACTGTAACATCAGAAGCAGTCTTAGGAACTGAAACTGAAGGAGTCATGACCTTCATGAGAGACTTCTTGATGCTGAGTACGGTAGCATCGACAACCTGCCTTGTGCCTTTATAGTCACCGATAGGTCCTTCAAGCTCGATGATGTCACCGACTTCGATTCCGAGGCTTGAGAAGTTCTTCTTAGCACCCTTCTTGTCGAGTGTACCATAGACATAAAGTGAACCGGTGTTGTCTGTAAGATACCAGTTTCCGTAAGTCGTGTTCTCGATGGATGTGCAGGTACCTTTTACCTTTACATTCTTGCCTACAGGTGACTCATTAGCTTCCTTGCAAGAAACTGTCACAGCTGTGAGGGAGCCCTGACGGACTCTGATGAACTGCTTGCTTGCACCGGCCTTGATGGTAAGCTCGAGTTCACGTCCACCGGCTGACTCTGCAGCAGTGAATGTAACGGTGCTCTTGCCTGCCTTTCCTGACATTGCGTCAGCAGCGAGCCAAGATGGAGTCTGGGACTTGATCTCACCAGTCTTGTTGTCTCTGACGATAACATCCGGCCAGTTGTCATTGGTAACGAATTCCCAATCAACGTTGGCGTCGATATCGAGGGTAATCTTACCACCGTTTACAGGCATTGACATATATGACTCGGAGAGCTTGATATTGTCAAGGTACCCTACCTTCTCATCTTCACATCCGATGAATGCGAAAGATGATGCCAAAAGGGCGGTCAATAAATATTTAAGTTTCATAATATTCTGATACACGATTAGTTAAACATATATTTGATACCAATTGAAGCATACCAGCACTGACCGATTGCAGTATATGGAACGAATGTCTTGACACCACTCTTGACAAGTGCAGGAGTAGAGAATACTGGATAGCCCTCGCTGTCGGTAGAATCATACTTAAGGATACGGCCCTCGTTCAAATCAGGGTTCATATACTTGGCTACACCCCACTTGGAGTTGAAGAGGTTCAAAAGGTTCTTCACGTCGAGGCTGAGCTGGAGAGTATTGGTTGTCTTGCCGACCTTAATCTTGAAATCGTGCTTGTAGCTTACATCTACTCTGTGAACCCATGGAGAATATACGCTGTATGCTTCAGCATATTCGCCCTGGTGCTTGCTGAGGTACTTGCGCTGATTGATGCACTTGTACTTGCTGATGTGCTTGCACTTGTTGATGCTGAAGTACTTGCTGAAGTTGAAGCCGAAGTACTTGCTGATGTTGAAGCACTTGTTGATGCTGATGTACTAGCTGATGTACTTGCGCTTGTAGAAGCTGAAGTACTTGCTGATGTACTAGCTGATGTACTTGCACTTGTTGATCCAG
>OHNK01000637.1_pt1 | contig 21178 bp, 32 predicted proteins | sample 1569551 | NCBI WGS metagenome assembly OHNK01 (sample SAMEA3879518, study PRJEB24766) | human gut metagenome | biome: human-associated habitat; feature: feces | place: USA | collected 1985/1987 | reverse complement strand
CTGGCATTGAACATAGTGTGCAGGACTGCCTGTAGCTTATATTTGTCGTCCGTTCATCACCAACTAATATTCAATTAAACAACAATTCCCCCCAAAAAGTAGTAGACAAAATATATAAAAATCCCCATGTGTTAAGCTCTGTTATTGGTGTATTAATAGAAAATGCTGAAAAAACATGACAATAAATATCAGATTATTGACTTAACATATTACAGCCATTACAATGAAAATAAATGGTGTGTATTAAAAGTATATAAAGAATACAAATACATCATATTAGCAGCATTATTAACATTATTACATATACCGGTAAAATAAATACATATGACAGCCGGATAAGATGGCAATTAATATTAAAAGGGGTGGTCATTGATGAAACGCAATTATAAAAGAATGGCACTTTCAGCAGGAATGGCACTGGTTCTGGCAAGTATGCCTGTTACTGCTATGGGCAGGAACTTTAAGAAACGGACATCCGAAGATTTCCAATATAAGTACAACTAGTATTATAAGTAAAACCAGTAATATCAGTACAGCTGCAGCTAATAGCAGCCTGATTAATAACAGAGCAGAAGTTATCCTTGATGGATTTACATATGATGATAAGACGGCAGCAGAGGAGCTTGTCTTAAGGCTTAGTGAAGCTGGCGTGAAGGTTGTTATATATGCAGATGGAATTCCACAGGAAAAGAAGACACAGAGTCAGGAGTTCCTTGGTGTTACGTGCAGCGATATTGTATTTAAGAATGGCTATCCGGATATGGATACTAAGCTTGGAGTGCTTTATCCTGATCTTTTCCCTAAAGGATATGCAACATGGCAGACAGTATATGTTACAGGTCTTGATAATACATGGGGAAGTGTCATGGACAATGGTCTTAAGCTTGATTTTTATGGTACAGTTAAGAACGATAACATAATAGTATGCGGTCTTAATCTGGCATACTACTATGGAGTGTCAGCTGATAAGTCTGTTGGAAGACTTCTTAGTGATATGATGGATATAACATCTGCACAGCTGCCTGAAAGAATTAACATAGAGCTTAAAGTAGAGCATGACGTGAACGGAATAACTATCACATCAGATTATGATAATGTAAATACAAGCCTTTCTTATCATGATATATTCGTATCAGATGAGTGGCTTGGAAAGAAGAATAATCTTACATATGTAAGAGCAGGAGTGACTAAGATAACGTTTAAGGTACCATACTTATGGCAGGGTTTGTGCGTGTCAGTGGCAGGTCTTATATTATCAGTTGCATGGGTGGTCGTTCTTGCAAGATTTAATAAAAAGCACCAGACACAGGAAATAAGAGAGGTTGTGAATGAAGATATTTGATACACATGCTCATTATGATGATGAAGCATTTGATAAAGACCGCGATGAATTATTAACAAGTCTTTTCAGCGGTGATATAGGAGCAGTTGTAAATGTAGGTGCAAGCCTTGAAGGATGTATAGAAAGTGTCAGGCTTGCAGAAAAGTACGAAAATATATATGCAGCTATAGGTGTGCATCCGGATGACTATGAGAGGCTTGAGCGAGGGGAGAACCCAAGGAATTCAGTGATAGATGATAATTCATATATAGCTGGAAACTTCATGGACTGGCTAAAGAAAGAGGCACTTACGAACAACAAGGTTGTTGCGATTGGAGAAATCGGACTTGATTATTATTATGATGAGCCGGGAAGAGAACTTCAGAAAAAGTGGTTTGCAAGACAGTTAGAGCTGGCAAGAGAGGTCAGCAAGCCAGTTATTATCCATTCAAGAGATGCATGTGCTGATACCATAGATATATTAAAAAGCGGACATGCCAGTGAGGTTGGAGGCATAATCCACTGCTATTCATATTCTAAAGAAACAGTTAAGACATTTTATGATATGAACTTCTACTTCGGTATAGGCGGAGTGCTTACCTTTAAGAATGCGAAAAAGCTTATAGAAGCAGCAAATGTCATACCGCTTGAGAGGATAGTGCTTGAAACAGACTGTCCATATCTTGCACCAGTACCTAACAGAGGAAAAAGAAATGATAGCAGTAACATACAGTATGTTATAGAAAAGCTTGCTGATATAAAGGGTGTTACGAAGGAGCAGATAGCAGAGGTGACATACCAGAATGCATGCAGAGTATATGGACTGTATCTGTGATTTACGTGTGATTTTAGTATTTTGTTATCTGATTGACATACTTATTCAGAAAATGTATATTTGTTGTTAAGGTTTGTTATAAAACAGTGCAGGCTGTGTTAATAAACATAAACAGTCTATGTTATGTGTGATACAGGAATGGAGATAAATATATATATGAATAATAAGAATTATGATAACGTCATGCATCTTGGAAATCCGACTAATACGATAGCTGTTCTTAACAGGTATGGCTTTAATTTCCAGAAGAAATTCGGACAGAACTTTCTTATAGATGAGAATGTTGTTCAGAAAATAGTAAGAGAGGCTGGCGTTACAGAGGATGATTTCGTGCTTGAGGTAGGCCCTGGAATCGGAACTATGACACAGATTCTGTGCGAGAATGCAAGAGAGGTCGTAGCTGTTGAGATAGATAAGAAGCTTATACCGATACTTACAGAAGATACGCTTTCGTGGTATGACAACGTGACAGTTATCAACGAAGATATATTAAAGCTTGATATAAAAAAGCTTGCAGAGCAGAAGAATGGAGGAAAGCCTATAAAGGTGGTTGCTAATCTTCCATACTATATAACGACACCTATTATTATGGGACTTTTCGAGAGTGGAGTTCCTCTTGACAGCATAACTATCATGGTTCAGAAGGAAGTGGCTGACAGGATGCAGGTGGGCCCTGGAACCAAGGATTATGGTGCACTTTCACTGGCGGTACAGTACTATGCCAGACCTAGAATCGTGCTTAATGTTCCGGCAAGCTGTTTTATGCCAAGACCAAACGTGGATTCGGCGGTAATCAAGCTTGAAAGATATGAGAAACCACCGGTAGATGTAGCTGATGAACATCTTATGTTCAGAATAATAAGGGCATCCTTCAATCAGCGTAGAAAAACTATGATGAACAGTGTTGGCAACAGCGGTGATGTTAATGTTTCCAAGGAAAAGCTTGCTGCGGCACTTGAAAAATGTGGACTGCCTCTGACTATAAGAGGTGAGGCGCTTACACTGGAGCAGTTTGCACAGGTTGCGAATGCGATAGTGGAATAATGGCTTCGCTGCTTCGTACATCCGTGTACGAAGCTGGCTGGCAAGCGTAAGGAAAGACTAAGAAATATCACAATCAAACTTCAAGTGCATTGAACACAGTATGCCCAGCTGCTTACAGCTTTGTCATGTCTGGCTGTGGGGAAATTAAATTAAATAAATACACCGATATACATATTTAGCTCCTGGCGGTCATAAGATTACATATCAATCTTATATTGTCAGGAGGTTTTTTATGGCTGACTATCAGCGGTTTGTTTCATACATTTATTCTTATCCGGGAGGTGTGAAGGATAAGAATGTAGGGTTTGCAAAGGTAGAGGTCAGGGCAGGTGAGATGAGGCTTAATATTAATCTCAGGGGTGTGTATACAGACACACCGCAGATGTTTGGAGTACATATGCTTATAGACAGGGATGCATCTATTCCTGGAAGATACAGGCTTATGAAAGTGGGGGATTGTATAGTAAACAATGGAATGGCATCATATGCTGGAATATTTAATGCCAGTAATATAGATAATACTGGCTATGCATCATCAGATATATGTGGAATAGCTGTTGCAAACAAGGGTGACAGATATTATATGATGTTTTCTATGTGGGAGGATTATGATGTTAATCCTGACGTTATAGAATTCGCGGGAAGTGATGTAAGAAAGTACAGGATAAGTGACACTAAGGAGAATGTTAAAAAAGTCTCTGAAGAAAATGCTGGATGTGTGAGTAAAGAAGGCATAGATACTGCATATAAGGATACGGAAAGCAAATACAGTGAAAGCCAGAATAGCAGAATTAAAGTTGCTGCATACAAAGATGAAAAAAACAGACATAACCAGGCTGCAGAGGATATTAACGTAAGAGAAAGTATGGAAAGTATGGAAAAGATGGAAGAATTACATGCTATGGAATGTATGGACAACACAGAAAATACATACAATACAGACAATGCAGAAAATACATACAACACAGACAATGTAGATAATACATACAACACAATCAATGAAGATAATGCATATAAAGCAGCAGTAGTGAATACTTCTGTAAAAAAGAAATGTGCGGATAGCAATGAGCACTTATATAAAAAGCTGTACTCAAAGGCTGATTATGTGGATGCATTTGATGATGATTACTTTTATGATTGTATAGAAGTGACACCTCAGATGTTATCAAAGCTGCCACTTAAGGATAAGGAGATTATAAACAACAGCTTTCTGATACATGGGTATTATAATTTCCACCATCTTTTGTTTGGAAGAGTGTGTGATAATGAGAACAATACGAATTATTTTATAGGGGTTCCAGGTATGTACTGCAACAGGGAGCGCTATATGGCATCCATGTTTGGATTCTGTAACTTTAAGAAGAGCCACAGGAGTGACTACAATAATCCATACTTTGGATACTGGTATCAGGAAATATAGACAAAGCGCCTGTGATTCTGCCATATACCATTTAGTCTGACATATGAGTGGGCTATGCCTTCATCGATAAAGCCGAATTTCTCCATGAGATGAAGCGATGTAGAATTATCCGGATGGATATAACATTCAGTGCGGTGAAGCCCGATATCAGGAACGATATCTTCAAGGGCTGTGGCTATCATAAGGGATGCCAGTCCTTCGTTGCGATGATATTCGTCTATCTTATATCCCATATTGGCAGAAGGGGATGAGCCTCTGCTTATATGGGAGAAGGACAGAGAGCCAAGAATATAATCAGGTTCGTGTTTGTCCATCAGAAAGAATCTTACAAATGTCATAGAAAGCAGGCCTTTCATTTCAGCCTCAAGCATGCGGCTGATAAAGTCTTCAGTGTAGAAGGAAGCTGGCTTATCTGATTCATACTTATCAAAGTCCCTTCGGTTACGATAGTAGAAGTCAAGAACATCTATAGAATGACTTTTGTTAAGAACTTTGAGAGAGTATCTGCCAAGGTTGTATTCGAGTTTCATGTTAATCCTCATTTCTGTATATATCTATGTTAAATGGCTGTGTTTTATCATGTCCGATTATTTCAATAATTATATTGGTGTGTAAATCTAAATCAGCTTTATAATGAAATTATTCGTTAGTTTTCAGAGCTCCTTTTATGCTGGCTTTTTCAGCTTTCTTTTTCTGGCGTAATTCCTTGAAAAATGTGCTTAACATAGTAGAACATTCTTCATCACATACTCCACGTACAACTTCAGCCTGATGGTTGAATTGTGGCATATTAAGAAGATTTATTATAGAACCTGCACACCCAGCTTTGGAATTCATGGAGCCTATGACAACTCGTGGAATACGTGCCTGTACGATGGCACCCGCACACATCTGGCAGGGCTCTAAAGTAACGTATATAGTACAGTCTTCAAGCCTCCAGTCGTTCATATAACGGCTGGCTTTTTTAATAGCAGTAATCTCAGCATGACCCAGCGTTGTTTTATCAGTGTTTCTTCTGTTGTACCCACGTCCTATGATTTTTCCATCATAGACGATTATACATCCTATAGGAACTTCATCAAGCAAAGCGGCCTTTTTAGCCTGTTTGATGGCAAGCTTCATATAGTGTATGTCTTCACTGGAAAATGTAGTATTCGTATTGATATTATTATTGATACTCTGGCTATTGTCACAGCTGCCATTGCAGTTATCATTGTTATTCATATTATAATCAGTCCTCGTATTTATACAATGCTTTTGGTACACCTCAAGCAAGTGGTTTATATAATGATTAATTCATGCAGCTATTATCTTATCATAATTAAAAAAGGAATTCTATAATGAGCGCAGAGAAAAAGGAAGTGGCTGCAAAGCAGAAAGCAAAAAGGAGGATGAAAACTATGATTAAACGATGATTAAGCAGGAACTCATGGAATCAGGTGAAGCCGTTTTTGGTGGTAATATGCGTGATATTAATTTCCTTTTAGAAGATATCGTTTATCTGGAATTGTTACGTTGTGGTTATGTAGTAACTGTTGGCAGAGGAATGGAACTAAATACAATTTAACTGGTTGACATGCAAGGTCTAACGTGTTAGACTTAAGTCATAAGATGATTCAGAAAAGAGGTTTTAATATGCAGCCAGTAATATATGAAAGTGAGTATAATTTCTGTGAAATATTATGGGAAAATGAGCCAGTCAAAAGTACAGAGCTTGTAAAGCTGTGCAAGGAAAAGCTTGAGTGGAAGAAATCAACAACATACACAGTAATAAAACGACTTAGTGAAAGAGGAATCATAAAGTCGGAAAATGCAATAGTTACATCACTCGTTAAGAAGGAAGATGCACAGACTATAGAAAGTGTCAATATGGTGGATACAAGATTCGATGGTTCACTGCCAGAGTTCGTAGCAGCTTTCGTACGTGCCAGGGGAATAACAGACGAGGAAAAACAGGCAATAATAAAGGAATTTGATTTGGATAAATAATAAATGTGTTTTTTGGGGGGGATACATATGATGGGATATATTCAAATTATATTGGAAAATAATATTAAAATAGCATTGGCTATACTGGCATGTTTGCTTATATGTAAGATAACACATGTAAAATCAGTAAGAATCAGAATGTTATTGATGTCGTTGGTATGGGTTAGGATTATAATACCATTTTCTATTAAATTTAATGTGAATAGTACATCTTCATATGTATTAACAAAGATGGTTAATACAGGAGATTTTAATAGTCAGACGATAGTCTCTGAATTTTTTTTAAAGATATGGTGTGTAGGAGTTGTGCTGTTGCTGTTCTATAATATAGTAGTTGATATCAGATTTAGAAATATATTATCTACTAGTGTTCCACAGAAGTTATTAATTGGAAATTGCATGGTAAAGATATATAAGAATGATTATATTAATTCCGCATTAGTATATGGTTTGATAAAACCTAAAATATATATATCAAGCAGAGTTAATGATGTTGATATTGAATATCTATATGAACATGAAAATATGCATATTCGTAGAAAACATCATATTATCAAGATTATAACTGGGGTAACGTCTTTAATATATTGGTATAATCCTTTAATATGGATATTTTATATGCAATATGCTGAATGTATAGAGCTTGTATGTGATTATGATTGTTGTGATAAACATATAAATGAAACGGATTGGAATAAGAATTATGTCAATATTCTTTTAAATGCTGCACAGGTTAAGCAGGTTACACAAATAAGAATATTAGGTTTCGCAAGTGCAGCAGTGGCAGTTAGAAAAAGAGTTTCCAATATTATGAGAGAACAAAAAGTAACTATTAGTAATAAGCTTATATCTATACCAGTTTTTATTATTATTATGCTGATGTTGTTTCTGAAACCAGAGATACAAAATATAGAGAAGCCTGATAAAAATGAAGATGTACACAAGAGTGTTATGGCATATGATGCAGATTATCCAAGAGTGATAAATCGTGGTACAAATGGCGCATATGTTAAAAGTTATAAGGAATTTGATGGCGAAGGAAATGTGAATATAATATTTGATTTTGAAGATTAGTGAGGTTGAGATTAAAAAACATTTATAAAACACAGAAAAGAGGATTTGGAACGAATCATATCTGATGAAGGGGTATTGTATCGGATGAAACGGAGCATTCAGGCTGAAGGTTCATTTGGAGACATAAAACAGGACATGCAGTTCAGAAGATACTTAAGCAAAGGGAATGCGAATGTACTCGCTGAAAGTACTCTTTTAGCAATTGCAAGAAACATAAATAAACTTCATAATAAGATTCAGAACGGGAAGACAGGAACACATTTATTTCTTTTAAAAAGTGCCTGAATTTAGAAATATCAAAATAAAAATTTTTAAAACCTATATAGGTTTATTAAAGTACGCCAATTTTTGGAACATCCCACTTATTTTAATAAATAGTAGCTTAAAAATCGTATTTTTATTAAGAAAAAGAGGCTTCGCCTCAACGATTTTCAATCGTTAAAGCGACAGCTCCAGTGTTAAGTCATATGCCCGTACTTGTCATGGAGCTGTATAAGCTGTTATGGGTTAAAAAAGGAATAGTTGTGTTAGCAATAGCGGTTGTTATTGTTTCCAATACTGGTATAAAAAAGGGATATACATATGATTCAGATTTGGCTGTAGCTATGAAATATTATAGTGAAGCAAAAGACATGCAGTTATCAGATGAGCTTTTGGATATAGTATACAGATATGAGCAGGAGAGTGAGTACTGGAATGACAGGCTTAAGCAGATAAATACAGCATTTGCCAATGAAACCAAGGAATTCACCAGGGAAGATATGAACGAAGCCACAATGCAGGTGTCGTTATATAAAAAAGGATTGGAAGAGATACACCGGAATATAAACAATCTTGAATATCTTAAGGGAAAAAATATAACCGGAGAGGTAACAATGCCTTTTGCTGTTGAAGAGATGCTTGGTGAAAAGAAACAGAATATGCTTATATCTATACATACAGCAAAAAGGGGAAGACTTAGCTGGTGTATGATGAAGCTGTGTGCAGTACTTATAGTTTCGATATGCATAGGGGTAGTGATATTCATTCCGGATATCGTGAATATTACAAGGGTATATAAGATAGATGATATGCAGACAGCCATACAGAATTATCCCAAGTTTTCATTTGTTCCATTTAAAATGTCACTTATGGCTTATCTTATCTGTAATATAATATGGAAGCTTGTATTACTTATGGCAATAGCCGGTATAGTAGTACTTATATCAACAATGTCTGGTTATGTGTTATCGCTTGTTGTATCGCTGGCACTTGTGCTGCCACAACTGTTATATATGCTGGGATTTAATCTTATGTACTATATTTCAATCGTATCCCCTCTTCTTGTTGAGGAAAACTGGGGACGTGGCATTAATCAGCTGAATGGTATTATGCTTGTTGCTGCCGGACTGGTCTGCTGGGTGATAAGCGTCAGAAGAATTGTAAAAAATGGACATTGATTATTGATTACAGTAAAAAAGTGTGACTGGAATATATCGGGAAATGGAGCGTGGATAGTATGGAACTTAGGATTAATGATTTAAAGAAAACCTATGGCAGCGTAAAAGCATTAAAGGGAATAAGCTATAGCTTCACGCCAGGTGTGTATGGCATACTTGGAGCCAATGGTGCAGGAAAGAGCACAATGATTAACCTTATAACTGATAACGTGAGCAGGGATAAGGATGGTGGAAGTATAATATACTGTGATGGCTATAATACATGTGGAAACAGTCAGGAATATAACTGTGATGATAATGAGAAAACAATATCAGGTGAGCCGCTGGATATATTAAAGTTAGGTGCTAAGTTTCGTGGGATTGTTGGATATATGCCACAGCAGCAGGGATTCTATGAAGATTTTTCACCGAAGGCATTTCTTAAGTACATGGCAGAGATAAAAGGTGTGAAAGCCATAAAATCAGTGGATGATAATGGCAAGGTGACTGTGAAAAAGGTCGGACAGCAGATAGATGAGCTTCTTGGAATAGTGAATCTTACATCCGTCGCATATAAGAAAATAGGTGGCTTTTCTGGAGGCATGAAGCAGAGAGTGCTTCTGGCACAGGCATTGCTTGGCAATCCAAAGATACTTATACTTGATGAACCGACAGCCGGACTGGATCCTAAGGAAAGGATAGCTATCAGGAACTATATTGCTGAGCTATCTAAGGATAAGATTATATTATTCGCTACGCATGTTGTAAGTGATATAGAATGTATAGCAGACAAGGTTCTTCTGTTAAAGAATGGCGAGATTATAGCAACAGGAACTCCATCACAGCTTATTGAGCAAATGCAGGGAAAGGTCGGGGAACTTACATGCACGCTGGATGATGTTGCCAGCCTTCAGGAAAAGTATCATATAGGAAATATAAGACAAAGAAAGGATGGGCTTGTTTTAAGACTTGTTGGAGATGAACTGCCAGGGGAGGCGGTAAAGGTTGATAATGATATTGACCTTGAGGATGTATATCTGTACTATTTTGAATAAGTTTTTGACCGCAAATGCAGATAGTTACTGTGTTTGCGGTTATATTTTTTGGAGTGATATGGTTTATAGAAAATTAAAAGTCTGTTAGATTGTGTCAATTGTATAAATTACAATACAATATTAAAAAATTGATATTTGCTGGATTTGGTGTATAATAACAGAGTATTCTTGTATGTATGTAAGTCTTAAAAGGAGAAGTATACTTTTCTTCTGATGTTATAAGGATAATTGAAAAAATCAGACATAATGGAGGCACAATAAAGATGGGATATATATCCAGAGATGAAGCATTTACATTACTAAAGAAGTATAACAAAGATCCTTTTCATATCCAGCATGCGCTTACAGTAGAAGCTGTCATGAAGTGGTATGCCAATGAGTTAGGATATTCGCAGGATGCAGAATACTGGGGTATCGTAGGATTGCTTCACGATATAGATTTTGAGCTATATCCAGAAGAACATTGCATAAAGGCACCAGAACTTTTAAGAGAAGGTGGAGTGTCAGAGGATATTATTCATGGTGTAGTATCACATGGTTATGGAATAACTGTTGATGTAGCACCTGAGCATGAGATGGAAAAGGTGCTTTTTGCAGCAGATGAGCTTACAGGCCTTATATGGGCAGCGGCACTTATGAGACCATCTAAGAGTACAAAGGACATGGAGCTTAAGTCTTTAAAGAAGAAGTATAAGAGCAAAGGCTTTGCAGCAGGCTGTTCAAGAGAGGTTATAGAAAAAGGTGCGAAACAGCTTGGATGGGAACTTGAAAAGCTGCTTACAATGACTCTTGCGGCTATGGCAGCCTCAGAAGATACTATCAATGAAGAGATGGCAGCTGAGTCAGCTGCACAGTAGACAAGTAAAGAAAGGACGTATAGTAATGAAGGTTTTATTAATTAACGGAAGCAGGAGAGATGCAGGTTGTACATATACAGCACTTTCAAAGGCAGCTGAGGCCATTGAAAGTGAGGGTGTAGAAACAGAGATTATCAATGTAGGAAGCAGAGTGCTTAAGGGAGAAGTCGATGAGGTAGTCAAAGAAGCTGGTGAAAAGGTGAAAACAGCAGATGGTGTTATAGTAGGTTCGCCGGTATATTACGCATCAGCCAGTGGAGAAATCATGATGTTTCTTGACAGATTCTTTGGAGCTTTCGGTGCAGATATGAAGTATAAGCCGGGCTCAGCAGTGGCATCAGCACGTAGAGGTGGCACAACGTCAACTATTGATGATCTTAACAAGTATTTCCAGATTAACCAGATGCCTGTTGTATCATCTAACTACTGGAACATAGTTCATGGAAACACACCTGAAGAAGTTGTAAGGGATGAGGAAGGCATGCAGACTATGAGGCTTCTTGGAAAGAATATGGCATGGCTTGTTAAGTCTATAGATGCTGCAAAGAAGCAGGGTGTTGAGCTTCCTTGTGGTGAGGATAAGATAAAAACTAACTTTATAAGATAGTCTGCGTGAGTTGCTATGTGAGTTGCTATGTGGGTTGCTGCGTGAGTTACGTTGCATGAGTTGCTATAAGAAAACGATTGACAGAGTTAGTATAAAACATATATAATAAAAGAACCGTGCAGCCGGGGAGTTAGCGGCACCTTGTACCTGCAATCCGCTATAGCAGGGGTGATGTTCGGCAGAGGGCGAGATTTTATGGAGCCGCCCGATATAAGTGGTGATGACATCTGGGTCTTCCGCAACAGGAATTCATGAACCATGTCAGGTCAGGAATGAAGCAGCATTAAGTGGAATCTTCCGGGTGCCGTAAGGGTGCCTGGGCTGAGTTAACTACTAAGGTAACGTCTGTGAAGGCTCGTTCGAAGCGCAATGCACATAATAAAATAAACAGATATTAAAAATATCCACTGCAGTTTCCCGCATGTGGATATTTTTTTATATTATGGGCTTTAGCCTGTTGAGTGAGATGGAGTTTTTCGCTGTTCCGAAAAATGGAATTTCACTCAACATTTAACCACCCGCTATTGATATGATACCTCTAAAGTAGACAGATTAAATATAAAAATCTGTTACTTTGGAGGTATTTTTTATGTCCAGAAAAGCAAAGTTTACACCAAAAGAAAAAGAACAGGCTGTTATAGATTATCTTGAAAGAAATAAATCCAGAACACAGATATGTGAAGAACTGTGTATATCTTCAAGAACTATTCAGGACTGGGCCTTGATTTATAACAAACATGGACTTGCCGGTTTTTCAAGAAAAATACGAAATGGTTCTTATTCAAACGAATTTAAAATGAAAGTCGTTGAGGAATATATAAGAGGTGAAGGTTCTTCGATTGATTTAGGAATAAAATATGATATTTCTTCTGGTCTTTTAAGAAGTTGGGTCAGGATGTATAATGCCAATAGAAAACTTAAGGATTACAATCCGAAACAGGAGGTCTATATGGCAGAAGCACGAAGAAAAACAACACTTGAAGAACGGAAAGAAATCGTTGATTACTGTATCAATCATAATCGTAACTATAAAGACACCGCTACAAAATTTGACGTTTCTTACAGTCAGGTTTATTCTTGGATAAAAAAATATGACGCCAATGGTGCAGATGGATTAACGGATCGGAGAGGGCGTCACAAAACAGATGACGAAGTGGATGAATTAGAACGATTAAGGCGTGAAAATCTGCAATTGAAACGTCAGTTGGAAGAAAAGGATATGGTAGTTGAACTGTTAAAAAAAGTGAAAGAATTCGAAAGGATGTGAGGCTTGGAAAGGTACGCCATGAATCAAAATATTTAGCAATCAGACATTTTTATGCAAAGAAAAACTGGAGTATAAAATGGATGTGCAGACAGCTTGAGATATCAAGGGCTGCTTACTATAAATGGTTACATCGTGAAGTACCGTATGAAGAACTTGGAAATATCAGGCTTGCGGAACTTATCAAAGAGTATGATGAACGCTTTTGCCATATTTTAGGATACCGACGAATGACATCCTGGATCAACCATTTCAATCATACATCATACAGTAAAAACAGAGTACACAGAATTATGAAAAAGCTGGGAATCCATTCTGTAATCCGTAAAAAAAAGAAAAAATATATTTATGCCAAGCCGGATGAAACGGCAGAAAACATACTACAAAGGGATTTCTATGCTGCTGTTCCAAATCAAAAATGGGCTACAGATGTAACAGAATTCAAAGTACCTGGTGAAAAAAAGAAACTGTATTTAAGTGCCATTATAGATTTATATGACAGATATCCGGTAGCATATGTTGTAAGTGCAAGAAACGACAATAGATTAGTATTTAAGACATTTGATAAAGCAATCGCAGCAAATCCAGATGCCAAACCGATTTTTCATTCGGACCGGGGATTTCAGTATACCAGCAAGGTATTCCGGAGGAAACTTGAAAGACAGGAAATGGAGCAATCTATGTCGAGAGTTGGGCACTGTATCGACAATGGACCAACAGAGGGGTTCTGGGGAATTATAAAATCTGAAATGTACCAGATGTACGAGATCATTGATGAGGCTTCACTAAGATATGCAATCAAAGATTATTTGCGTTTTTACAGTGAAGAACGTCCACAGGACAGATATGACTGTAAAACCCCATTAGAAGTGCGCCAGGAAGCATTGTCATCTGATGTACCCACAGAATACCCGATTCCTGAAAACAAGCGAATAAGCAAATATAAAGAGAAATGGTGTGCATAGAAAAAAGCCTACACTCCAAAAGGAAATGCAGGCATCATCTACACCCGATTTTAGATATTTTACCTGTTTACTTGACAGGGGGCATATCATATGCGGGTGCGCGTCGATTGTTATACAAAAAAATTACCTTTCGATTTACAATAAAGTTGTTCAGGCTATATTGCAGAAAGGAAAGGTAATTTATGGCGAAGAAAGAAAATTCACTCGCACATACGAAATGGATGTGCAAATATCATATCGTCTTCACACCAAAGTATAGACGAAAAGTAATTTACAATCAATACAAAGAGGATATTAGAGATATTATAAAGCAATTGTGCAGTTATAAAGGTGTTGAAATTATTGAAGGACATCTAATGCCAGATCATATCCATATGTTAGTAAGTATTCCACCAAAGATAAGCGTATCATCATTTATGGGATATTTAAAAGGAAAAAGTGCACTTATGATATTCGATAAACACGCAAACTTAAAATATAAATTTGGAAATCGTCATTTTTGGGCGGAAGGATATTATGTTAGCACAGTAGGATTAAATGAAGCAACAATAAAAAAGTATATCCAAGAACAGGAAAAGCATGATATTGCAATGGATAAGTTAAGTGTAAAAGAATATGAAGACCCTTTTAAGGGTTAATGCTAAGTAGTAACAATGCCCCTTAAGGGGTAGCGCGAGTCAAGAGCAATATGGCTTGAACGGAGCTGTGGGAAGAATGTGAAAACAGAATTCCCATAGCCTAAAGAGAAAGCCAGCGCCTTGAGACGCTAGCCTAGTAACAAGGGCTTATAGCCCTAGAGCAAACCACCCGTTGGACGGGTGGTCCTGATTCGTTCAGAAAAAATTTTTTCAAGAAATTTTTGCAAAAGGGGCGATTTTGGGTGTGCATTTCATACACCTTTGTCCAAATGAGTGAAGGGGTTCATTCCGGATAGCAAAAACGGAAGCCTTTTCGCTTGAAAATTGAATAAGTCATTCACTAAGACTTTATTTCTGATGATAGCTACTTTAGCAGGTATGCCGTGATTTCTGTATTTCAGAATAGCGAGAACTCCGGCTATGAGTATCAGGTTGCCCCTGATATGGCGATGACAATCAGAATGATAATGATACTTCTCTACGGAGCTGGCGGAGTACCCGGCAGAGGTTATAATCCTATGATACAGATAAGCAGTCTGTTCCTTAGTGATTTCCCATCGAAGATAAATATTACTACTCGCTGGATCTGAATTACTATCTGAATAACCTGGAGGATGATGTCTATGAAGCTTAATCAGTTTGCAGTTTATCGTGTGGATCAGAATACAGAGGGAAAAGTGTTGTGGCACTTGCCGTATCAGGAAGCATCCAGACAAAACGTGCCGATTTGTGTGGAATATTACAGGCAGATGTCGATTCAGTCTATGCAGGAAACTGAAAAAGTCATGGATATCTGGATGAAGTCGTTCCCCAGTATCTTGCCGGATTTATCCGGTTGAATACTTCCGGTGCTCTTGTCACGATCGATACGAAGAATTATCAGATTGATGGGAAGAAAGGAAACTGGGCGGCTGCAGATACGGTGATCATTGACGGGAAGCAGTTCTATCTGATGGAACACCAGGAGTATGGCAATCAGGCGAGAGGTGTTATCTTAGATGCTTATGGAAAAACAATCGTTGATGAATGTAAACAGGGATTCGATGAAGAAACCAGGCAGAAAATCCATGAATATATACAACAGCATGTTCCACAAAATCCTGTTCATCAGCTTAGACGACAGAATACCTTGCGTCTGGAACATTATCAGAAATTCTATGAGAATGGAACCTTTGAAAGAAGCCGTGAGTCCGGAACAGAAGCCAATTATAATATGGTAGATGGCCTGGTAAATAATGAGAAAAAACAGGCGAATGCAAAAGAAACTGTAAGAACAGATCATAATGTAAAACTTAAGAAGCGAAGATCTGTAATCAAGAGACTGCGTGAAAAACAGATTGCCATTGCAGTAAAATCCGGAAAGCCGATTCCGAAATATCTGGATCAGGAGATAGAACGGAGGCGGAGATAATGCCATAAGTGTATAGGTTCAGGGGAGAAAGGTCTCTGCTGAGCCTTTTTGCATTTCTCAAAATTCGAGAATTAGAGATTCGAAAGTCAACAAGTCTGATGTATATTTAAGAAAATCATTCCGTTATAATGAAAACAACCATTAAGAGATAGAAGCTAGAAAGAAACGGGGTGGCATGATGAATACGGAACAGAGAATAAAAATGATCCGATTGATAGAAAAAATAGATAAAAATCCGGAATTCAGCCAGAAAATAGGTATTAGAAATACATCGGCTTTCGTTTCGGATAAATCAAAGAAAATAACTACAGATAGCCATGTATAAGAAGATGGCAGAAGGAGAAGAAGAATGTTAACGTTATTATTTACAATTTGTATGATCTGGTTTATAGGCAAGTTTTTTATATTTGGACTGAAAGCATCCTGGGGAATCTTGAAGTTGCTTTGTACCGTGGTATTTTTCCCGGTGATATTAATCGGAATGGTGGTAGGCGGTTTGGTTTATATCGCATTTCCGCTACTGCTCATTGGTGGGATTATTGGACTTATCGTATCGAAATCATAAATCAGATGAAGGAGATCAGAGCATATGTATGACATAGAAAAAGAAAAAAGAGAAGCAATCAATGCCGGAAACAGGGCTTTGAACAGTCTGCGAACAGCCAGAGAAAACCTGAACAGTGCAAAGAACTGGGGACTGGCAGATATGTTTGTCGGTGGATTTTTTACCACGATGCTGAAACATTCCAAGATGGATCAGGCAAAGCAGAATATGGAGCAGGCGAAATATGACTTTCGCAACTTCAGTAAAGAATTGGATGATGTCAACATGGCATGTAATCTGAACATTGATACCGGCGATTTCCTTTCGTTTGCCGACTATTTCTTTGATGGATTTGTAGTGGACTGGATGGTACAGGATCGGATCAATACGGCAAGACGCCAGGTGGATGAAGCAATCCGGAGAACAGAATACATCGTGAATCAGTTACAGCGTATGTAAAAAGACAGGCAGTGAATCAATGGATAAGTTGGTTCGCTGCCTTTGCTTTACTTCAATTTTTCTTTTTCTGCATTGAGCAGATCAATGTTGAGACCCTGTTCGTTGGCGGTTTTATCTACCCAGAGATTTAAGGAATCGACAGCCAGAGAGATTTCATCCAGCTTTTTGCTGATGAAGGCGAAATCTTTCATCTCATCATCACTGATCTTGCCGTCCCGGGCAATCTGGATCAGGCGTGTGGTGAGAGGGTTGATCTCATTCAGACTGGCGATTGTCTCAAGAATGATATCTGACAGATCGGACACTTCTACTTCCGGAACATATCGGTGACCGATCTCGCATTTATGAGAGCAGAAATAATTGCAAAGATCTGGACGCTTATAGGCGTCAGCCATCTGAATGATATCGTAAGGTGTAGGATCCTGCATTTCATATTCAAATTTTTCAATTTTAGAGTCGGAGACTGCAGTCATTTTTTCACTGGCTTCGGATCTTGTAAGCCCTGCCTCTTCTCTGCAAATCTGGTAAATTGTCTTATTTTCCCTGGTGGATTGCTTTCCCATGAGAATAACCTCCCTGTATGTCACAAAACATGAGGAATACCGATGTGTAAGTCCGCATGATGTACGTGTATTTGTTGTATATAGTTTATTATACTTGAATCATGAAAAACAAACAACAATCAATAGAAAGAGAGGAAGAGAAAATGAGAAAAACAAGAAGCGATTGTAGGGTGGGTACATTTGAAAAGAAACATGGTCTTCCGCCAGGAACTATTCGAAATAAAGACGGAAGAGACACGAGGAGTGATAAAAAAATAGGAACCATCCGTAAGGAAGCTAAGTAGGAGAATACAGTATGGAAAAGAAAATCAGAAAAAAATACTATTCAGAAGAAGCGGTGAAGAAAGCATTGCAAATTGATTCTTTTCGAAACCTGAGTAAAGAAAAAGTGATGGAATTTACTTCTATGATTCCATATATGGAAAAGGAAGTAGCAATGGAAGTCATAAAACAATTCCCTGTATATGTGGATTTTGCAAAAACAGTAATTGAGCATTATACGCAAATATGTGAAACAATTTTGGCGACAAATAAAGAGGAATATGAAAAGGCTGTGGATGCTCATCAATTTGTGCTAGAGTCTTTTTCAAAACAACTAGAGAACGAAAATTTAACAGCGGAAGAAAGGGCAAATCTTTCAGATAAAATGATTGCAGAAGCTGAAAAAATTACAGAATTGTATTTGCAACAGCAGAAATTTCACGAGCGGATAATAAAAACAATCGGTGGAGTGGTAACGGTTACTTTAGGCGTGACTCTTACATTGCTTGGATTAAAAGTAATCGGAAGTGATGATGATTTACCACAGATCGGTAATGATGAGAATGTAGCATAACATTTTTCAGGATAATACAAATTGCAGTGACAAAGAGAGTAACATTATTGGCTCAGGTGAGAGAGGCATCTGAGCCTTCTTTTACATTTGAAATAGATTCCACATGCATTTTTTGAAGAACTCATATAGTTAGGTGGTGTTTTTATACCCCATCTATTGACTTACACTGTAATCATCAAAGAAGAAAATTAAATTCTAAAAGAAATGGAGGAACTGGCAATGAAGAACGGATTTCCGACAGGTGATGGTTACATAGGATTTGTAGAAGGCAGATATATCTTGTTTGCCAGCGAATCCGATTACTATGAGTACACCATCATATTATCCATCTGACCCATATGATGTATCAGATTATGATGATCCAGACGATTTCGCAGAAGAGTGGGCTGAGGAATTCGGCGATGGTAATTACGATGATGGTTATGATGATGCGTATGATTATTGGGAGAGTGAATGGGATTGAAAGAAAAGATTGGACACAGTAGTCCAGGTACGTTCAGTTCAATTATAGTGCGTAGCTCCTTTTTGCTTATGAAAAAAGTTTGTGCAACTATCTGCATAAACTTAAAATAACTCAAAAACTTGACTTTTAACATTGATCAAGTTAAAATGAAAAAAATTAAGTTAAAAGGAGAATTGGAAATATGCTTACAAGCGTATTCGGGATTTCTATAAAATATGAAGCATGGAATCATCAGGATTCTTTGCCTGTTTATATTGCAGGGAGTTATGATTTTCACACAGCATATATTGGAAACAGACGCTGTATAATGCTTGCTCCGACAGAAGAACTTGCCACACTTCCGGCATTGAAAAAACAGATTACAAAAATACAGCAGATTGATAATGTACCAGTCGCATTTGAACTTGCGTCGGTATCTAATTATCGAAGAAAAAGCCTTATAGAAAATAATATACCGTTTATTACTGATAAGCAGGTCTTTCTTCCTTTCATCGGGACAATGCTTTCTGATGAGAAAGAACCCCAAAAGCTGACAGGTAAGTTTGTTTACTCCACGCAGCAGTTGTTTTTATTTTATCTGTACAGTAAGAAAAAGCGATTGTATATTTCGGAAGCCGGAAAAGTGCTTCCATTTACAGCAATGACCTTGACCAGAGCAGTAAAGCAGTTGGAAGCGACGGATTTATTTCTTGTAGCAAAAGACGGTGTCAATAAGTTTATTGAGTCAAAATATAAGCGAGATGAATTATTTGAAAAAGCAAAAGTATATTTGACGACTCCTGTTCGAAAAACAGGATATATAGATAAGACGCAAGTTACAGAAAATATGGTCTTTGCAGGGGAAACGGCACTTTCTGAAAAAACAATGCTAAATCCAAGTCGAGTTGTTACCTATGCAATTAGTGAGAAAGATTATGATAAAACCTTGTTGACTGATGAATTGATAGACCCGAATAAGCAGGTAAGACTTGAATTATGGGCATACAGCCCGAAACAATTTTCAGAGGATAATAGTGCTGATGATATTTCCATTGTTTTGTCTTTTGCAGATACAAACGATGAGAGAATTGAAGAGGCAGTAGATGAATTACAGGAAAGAAGGTTGAAGGAGTAATGGTCAGCGGATTTACAAAATTTAAGGAAAGATTTCAGGGTTTTGAAAATCAATATGTCATCATCGGTGGGACAGCTTGCGATTTGATTATGGAAAATGAAGAATTACCATTTCGTGCTACAAAAGATGTAGATATTGTATTGATTGTCGAATCCATAACAGCGGAGTTCGGCAGGCAGTTTTGGGAGTATGTCAAGGAAGCAGGATATGAGCATTTGAATAAAAGTACCGGAAATGCACAGTTTTATCGTTTCACATCTCCGAAAAGCAAAGAATATCCATATATGATAGAAATATTTTCCAGAAATCCAGATTTTATTATATTGGAAGATGATGCAGTTCTCACACCGCTTCCGATAGACGATGAAATCTCCAGCTTGTCGGCAATCCTTCTAAATGAAGCGTATTATGAATTGCTAAAAACTGGACAAATGATGGTTGAAGGCATTCCGGTATTAAGTCCGACTTGCCTGATACCATTTAAGGCGAAAGCGTGGCTGGATTTAAAAGAACGCAAGTTGAATGGAGAGCAGGTTGACAGCAAAAATATAAAGAAACATAAAAACGATGTGTTCCGATTAGCACAGTTAATCACAGTCAATACAAGGCAAGTTCTCAATTCGGAAATAGCAGAGGATATGAAAAAGTTCTTATCTGAAATAGCTGATGAAACAGTGGATTTAAAATCATTAGGCATTAGAGGGACGCATAAACAAAAAATTATAGATATGTTGTACCTGTGCTACAATTTGAACGATAATACATAATTTTTCTCTAAAGCCAAAAAAATTTCATATTAGAGGCTGTATTTTCACCCTCCTTCTTTTGTATATATGAAAGATATTTTTTTATGTACGAAGGAAGGAGGTTTTTTCATGCCTAAAGTCAGAAAAGAAATTCCAGAATTGGAAAAGCTGGTGCAGGTCGGAAGAAAGAAATTTGTCCGTTATGAGGAAGGGGCACAATTATATTCTATGGGGTTGCATACATTTCAGGAATTAGCGAAAGATGCAAAAGCAGTCTATCATGTGAAGAGAGTTGTTCTGGTTAATACAGAGATTGTGGATGAATATTTTGAGAATTTCAGAGATGAATTATAAAAAATAAAATGTAATACATGAGGAGCAAAACACGTTGACTTGTTGTCGGACATAAAGTGTAATAGTGTTGTAAGGAAGTCCAGCTAATAAATGTCAATAGTTAAATGAAAAAATTGCTCTTATTTTTTGGCTAAAAAAGGGTAGACGTCCCCCTTGGTGAAAATATCGTTCTTTTGAAAGATATTGATTCGTTGGATGTACA
>OHNK01000608.1_pt1 | contig 22252 bp, 17 predicted proteins | sample 1569551 | NCBI WGS metagenome assembly OHNK01 (sample SAMEA3879518, study PRJEB24766) | human gut metagenome | biome: human-associated habitat; feature: feces | place: USA | collected 1985/1987 | reverse complement strand
CTTTTAAAAAAATGGAGTTAAAATGAACATTAAAGATTTAGAAATAGGAAAAAGCGCAAAAATAACAAAAGTAGGCGGCGAAGGCGCCTTAAGGCAACATTTTCTTGATATGGGTCTTATTCCCGGTGCTCAAATCACAATGATAAAATTTGCACCTATGGGTGACCCTGTTGAAATTAAAATTCACGGCTATGAATTGACATTAAGGCTTGCCGATGCTGAGAAAATAGAAATTGACAAACCGTATACTATAAAAACGGACAATAATATTGATACAAGAAAAAAGGACATTTCCCATCCGGGCTTAGGTGAAGGAGGCAAATTTCACACAAAAGCTGACGAAAATCCTTTGCCCGACGGCACAAAGCTGACCTTTGCGCTTGCAGGAAACCAAAACTGCGGCAAAACGACCTTATTTAACAGGCTGACAGGCTCTAATCAGCACGTCGGCAATTTTCCCGGTGTAACGGTTGACAGAAAAGACGGAGAAATAAAAAATCACCCAGATACACTTATTACAGACTTGCCGGGCATTTATTCTATGTCTCCTTACAGCAATGAGGAAATAGTAACAAGAAAATTTTTATTAGATGAAAAGCCGAAGGGAATTATCAATATTATTGACGCTTCCAATATTGAAAGAAATCTATATTTGACAATGCAGTTAATGGAGCTTAACATTCCTATGGTTGTGGCGCTTAATATGATGGACGAGGTCCGCAAAAACGGCGGAAGCGTGCTTGTAAACGAAATGGAACAGCTGCTTGGCGTTCCGGTCATTCCGATTTCAGCTGCTAAAAACGAAGGTATTGAAGAGCTGACAGACCACGCATTGCATATTGCAAAATACAGAGAATGCCCAGGCAGGCAGGATTTTTGCATTTCGCACGGAACGAGCGAGCAAACAGCAGTACATAGATGTATCCACGCAATAATGCATCTTATTGAAGACCACGCCGAGGCGGCAGAAATTCCCATTAGATTTGCGGCTTCTAAACTTATTGAGGGTGACAGCCTTGTTGAGGATAAATTAAAACTCAGCCAAAATGAAAAGGAAATGATTGAACATATTATTGTTCAAATGGAGCAAGAACGTGGACTTGACAGAGCCGCCGCAATTGCCGATATGCGCTTTCATTTTATTAAAAGCATTTGTCAGCAAACAGTTATTAAGCCGAGCGAAAGCAAGGAGCACGCAAGAAGTATTAAAATTGATAAAATACTTACGGGTAAATACACGGCTATTCCGTCATTTATTGCAATAATGGGTCTTGTATTTTGGCTCACATTCAGCGTAATCGGCAAAGGACTTTCAAATTTGCTCGACTTAGGAATAAGTCATCTTACAACCTTAGTTGATGGTTTACTTACAAAAGCAAATATAAACGATGTACTACATTCGCTTATAATTGACGGAATATTCAACGGTGTCGGAAGTGTGTTAAATTTCCTGCCGATAATCGTCACGCTCTTTTTCTTCCTATCTCTGCTTGAGGACAGCGGATATATGGCAAGGGTTGCATTCGTTATGGATAAGCTGTTAAGAAAAGCCGGGCTTTCAGGCAGGAGCATTGTGCCTATGCTTATAGGTTTCGGATGCACCGTACCCGGAGTTATGGCAAGCAGAACATTATCAAGTGAACGTGACAGAAAAATGACTATCCTTTTAACTCCGTTTATGAGTTGTTCGGCAAAGCTTCCTATTTACGGTTTTTTCGCCGCTGCATTTTTCCCTAACAACAGCGCAATAGTTATGATTTTGCTATATGCACTCGGAATTGCAACTGCCGTATTTATGGCTATAATAATGAAGTTAAGTATTTTCAAAGGCGAACCTGTGCCTTTTGTAATGGAACTTCCTAACTACAGAATGCCAAGTGCTAAAAGTGTTTGCCAGCTTCTTTGGGAAAAAGCAAAGGATTTTCTTCAAAGAGCATTTACTGTGATTTTTGTTGCAACAATTGTAATTTGGTTTTTGCAAACTTTTGACACTAAATTTAATCTTGTCGAAAATTCACAAAACAGCATACTTGCAACAATTGCGGGCTTTATTGCACCGATATTCAAGCCGCTTGGATTTGGCGATTGGAGAATTTCGACTGCGTTGATCACCGGCTTTATGGCTAAGGAAAGTGTAGTATCCACGCTATCCGTTCTCTTAGGCTCAGGTGTAAAAATAACAAGCTTACTTACTCAACTCGGCGCTGCTTCACTTCTCGTTTTCTGTCTGTTATACACTCCATGTGTTGCTGCAATTGCTTCGATTAAAAGAGAACTCGGAAGAAAATGGGCTTGCTTTGTAGTTGTTTTTCAATGTGTAATTGCGTGGATTATGGCGTTCATTACTCACGGAATTTTTGCACTTATAGGACTTTTATAATGAATATTCAAAGTATAATTTTATTAATATTAATTGTAATATTGCTTATTTTTGCTATAATATATTCGTCAAAGCATAAAAGTGCCTGCTCAGGCAATTGCTCTAATTGTAATAAAAACTGTAACAACAAAAGGTAATATTATGAAGAAATATCCTATAAATAAAGATTTTGATATAGTAAAGTTTCTTACATTTCCCGTTATTCCACAGGCGGCACCGATAGCAAGAGGTATACTCAAAACACTTGTAAACGAGCACCACGGTGACAAATACATAAAGGTAAGCAAAAGCAAAATCGTAATTGAAAGCGTCGGCAGAAGAACAGATTTTTTAAGAAGGTGTTTTAGATAATGAAGTTTAAAGCAGTAGTTTTTGATATGGACGGCGTTATGTTTGACACCGAAAGTGTATGTATGAAATCTTGGGATACGGTCGGCGAGGAAATGGGAATCGGCAAGGCAGGATATATGGTCTATAAAACACTCGGTATGACTGCTCAAGCCGCTATTAAAATTTTGCAAAACGAATTTGGAAAGGACTTTGACGCAAAGCTTTTTAAGCAAAAAGGCAGAGAATATTCATATAAATATTTCAATGATTTCGGCGTACCCGAAAAACCTTTTCTTCACGAAGCACTTGAATATCTTAAAGAAAAAGGATATAAGCTTGCAGTGGCTTCTTCAACAAGCAGTGACAGCGTTTTTCATCATTTAGAGGAAAAGAATATCACCCATTATTTTGACAAGGTTATCTGCGGCGATATGATTAAAAATTCTAAGCCTGCACCGGATATTTATTTAAAGGCATGCGAAAAGCTTGGCGAAGTACCTGAAAATTGCATTGCTGTTGAGGACTCGAAAAACGGGATTCTGTCAGCCCACAATGCAAATATGAGTGTCATTATGATTCCCGACCTTTGGCAAGGTGAAGCGGAAATTGACAAACTTCTTTTTGCTAAATTAAAAAGCTTGGGTGAAATTAAATCGGTGCTGTAAAATCAGGAACATTTCATAATTTATGTGAATAATATAAATTAGGTATTGACATATCTGAAATATCTGTTATAATATATAGCACACCGAGGAAATCTCGGCAAAGCAATTTAATATCGCGGGGTGGAGCAGTTGGTAGCTCGTCGGGCTCATAACCCGAAGGTCGTAAGTTCGAGTCTTACTCCCGCAACCATAGAAAAACAGACACCTATTTATGGTGTCTGTTTTTTTTATTATTATGAATTTTCAAGACTCGAACTTACGACAGGAGGCTCCAAATTCGGCGACATTAGGGCAATTATAGAGCAACGAATTTGGGAGAAACAGTCCGGTGGACTGTTTCGTAGCGACTGCTATTTTCTCGGTCTTACTCCCGCAACCATAGAAAAACGGACACCTTTTTGGGTGTCTGTTTTTTTATTATTATGAATTTTTAAGACTCGAACTTTCAGGGTTCCCGAAAAGCGTAAGCTTTTTGGGAAAAGGAGGAACAACGCAATGAGTGATAAATAACTTTAACTCAAATAATAAAAAAGTTATTTTGAACGATATGGAGTTTGTGACGACGCAGTCTTACTCCCGCAACCATAAATATAGAGCCAAATCTTAACTGATTTGGCTCTTATTTTTTTCTGTTTTCTAACACTTTTTCTAACACTTTTCAAATTTATATTTTTCAATAACACTTGAAAGGCAATTGAAATGTTTTGATTAATGATTAAAATACAATTTAAAACAAACTTTAAGGTTTAAATTTTTTAAGGGATAGATTTCGCTAAGAAATCTATCCCTTAAAATGTAGCTTTTATCAATTAGGTGTATAAAGATTTGCATAAGGACGTGATGTTGCCGCAACGAGCTTTTTAAAAGGCTTTTGCATAATTTCATTATAATCCTTATTAAAATACTTGCAATATTTTTTAATATATTCGTCAAGTTCTTTTTTATCATCATCATCAAGAGCCTGAACCTTAATATTCTGAGAAATATTTTCTTTAGGAAATGTTCCACGGACAAAGATTTTGCCGCCATGCATACCGGATGCGCAATGAGTGCCAAAAAGCTTTTCGCCCCTTTTCATATCAAGGCCCAACAATACGATAGTGCCACCCGCCATATATTCGCCGAGAAACGAGCCGGCATTTTTACCGATAACAAGAACAGGGCGCATTTGCCTAAATTCTTTCATATGAATACCGCCACGGCAAGCAACGTTATCACGAATATAAATTTGGCCGTCACGCATACCGTAACCCATAGCGTCACCGGAGTGACCGTGGACAACAATTTCGCCGCCGCCCATTGTATTGCCGACTGCGTCCTGACAATTTCCGAAAACAACAACCCTGCCGCCGTTTAAATAGCAAGCCATATCGTTGCCCGGAGTGCCGTAAACCTCAATTGTTTTGCCCTCATCAAGAGCACAACCGATATAACGCTGACCGTTGACATCTTTAACAGTAACCTTATTTTGCTTTTCAAGTTGCTTTTCAATTTCCTTATTTACTGCTTCATATCGAGTAAGTCCTGCTTCGATAATCATAACAAAATGCCTCCTCTCAGCTTTTGAATTCTTGTATCCTTATCAAACAAAAATATTGACGGTGTTTCCATAATATCGCCTTCAAGAGTAGAAAGGTCAACCTTATTTGAAATAAGATTTGTATAAATACCTGCATTTTCGCTTGAATTGATAAGAACAAAGCCTACAAGCCTGTCACCCTCAAATACAAGCCTTTTATATACATCGCCGTCAGATTTAATTTTATCAAAATATTGCTCACCTTGAGCATTGATAAGACCGCAGGTGCAAATACGAAGGCCGAAAAAGTCAATAGCGTTTACAGAATAAGTACCGTCTACCGTATTGCTTTCACTTGCCATTTGATAGCCGGCGACTCTACCCTGCTGCACTGCGTTAGGCCAAAGAGCAATAATTTTTTTTGAGCCGTCAAGCATATCAACAGATACGGTGCAGTCACCTGCCGCATAGATATCCTTATCGCTCGTTTGCATAGTGTGAATATCGGTAATAATGCCCCTGTTCACCTCAAGCCCTGCGCTTTCGGCAAGTTCGCACTGAGGTCTTACACCGACTGCAAGAACAAGCAAATCGCATTTTAATGTTTTGCCGTCTTTAAGAGTTACACCTGTAATATGCTTACCCTTTGACTGAGCCTTAACAACAGTATTTTCCAAATGAAATTTAATGCCGTTATTTTCCAAATGCTTTTTAACTTGACGTGCAGAAGTTTTATCAAGAATTGACGGTAAAACTCTCGGTGCAAGTTCAACAACATCTACGCTTTTGCATATTTTAACAAGACCCTCAGCAGCTTTCATACCGATAAGACCTGCACCGATTACAACAGCTTTTGTATTTTCATTTGCAAGAGATTTAAGCTCCTTTGCAGAAGCTAAATCAAGAAATGTAACCGCATTTTCCTTGCCCTCAACATTTTCCATAGGAGGCACGAACGGCTTTGAGCCTGTTGCGAGGCAAAGCTTATCATAAGGATATGATTTTTTGCCGACCTTAACAGTTTTATTTTTTCTGTCAATAGAGGTTACCTTAGCATTTGTAATAACATTTATATTATTTGTTTTATAAAAAGACGGCTTACGAAGAGCCATATCGCTTTCCTTAACCTTGCCCTTAAGAAAATAGCTGATAGAAGGGCGTGAATAAGGGAAATAAGCCTCCTCTGTAAGCATTGTGATATTACCCTTGGCATCGGCTTTTCTGACAGCCTCAGCAGCAGCAAGACCTGCGGCGCAAGCGCCTACAATAACATAATTCATTATTTAGCACCTCCTACCTCAAGCCAGAGCAAAGCATTATTAGGGCAGTTTTTAACACAAGCCGGTTCTTCGCCCTGACAAAGGTCACACTTATATGCAATATTGCCCTGCTTAATACAACCGATTGGGCAAACTGCAAGGCAAGTCATACAGCCTATGCACTTATCCTCGTTAACAGATACAATGCCTGTTTTTTTATCCTTAGTCATTGCGCCTGTAATGCAAGCCTTAACACATGCAGGGTCATCACAATGGCGACAATTGACTGCAACGGAAGCGACCTTATCGCCGAAAACAGAAATTCTGCTTACAGGTTCAGGATTTTCCGATTTATATGCTTTAACTACGTCTTTAGATTTTGAATGAGCTGTTTTGCAATAAACCTCGCAAAGGCGGCAGTTTATGCAAAGTTCTTCTCTTGCGAAAACTTTTTTCATATCTATGCCCTCCTTATTCGCCGGCATGCTTAATACCGAGTATTTCAAGTTCTTTATCACTAAGACCGATACCACGAAGCATAAGTCTGTTACCACGAAGCGAGTCAATAGAGTTGATACCCATACCGCCCATAATTTCTTTAATTTCGTGATTCCAAGCGTTTATTAAATTGATTACCCTTTTATGTGCGATTTCAGGATTAAGACGACGTGTAAGGTCAGGACGCTGAGTAGCAATACCCCAATTACACTTACCGGTATTACATGTTTGGCACATATGGCAGCCCATTGCAATAAGGGGAGCAGAAGCAACATAGCAAGCATCTGCACCGAGAGCAATTGCTTTAACAATATCGGATGAACAACGGAACGAACCTGCGGCAACAAGAGAAACGGTTGAACGAATACCCTCGTCACGAAGCCTTTGGTCAGCTGCTGCAAGTGCAAGTTCAATAGGAATACCTACATTATCTCTTATTCTTGTAGGTGCGGCACCCGTACCGCCTCTAAAACCGTCAATTACAACAATATCCGCACCTGCTCTTGCAACACCGGAAGCAATTGCGGCAACATTATGTACTGCGGCAATTTTAACGGAAACAGGCTTTTTATTATGAGTTGCCTGCTTAAGCGACCAAATAAGCTGACGCAAATCCTCAATAGAATAAATATCGTGGTGAGGAGCAGGAGAAATAGCATCCGAGCCCTCAGGAATCATACGTGCATTTGACACCTCTACATTAACTTTTTCACCGGGGAGGTGACCGCCGATACCCGGCTTAGCACCTTGACCGATTTTGATTTCAATAAATTTAGAATTATTAAGATAATCCTTATGAACGCCAAAACGACCGGAAGCGACCTGAACAACTGCATAATCGCCAAAAGAACGCAAATCAGGATGAAGTCCGCCTTCGCCTGTATTAAAAAGCGTTCCAAGCTCAACAGCCGCCATTGCAAGCGATTTTTGAGCATTAAGAGAGATTGAGCCAAAACTCATAGCAGAAAACATTATAGGTGTTTCAAGCATAACCTGAGGCGGCATTTTAGTAATTGATTTACCCTTTCTTTCAACCTCAAGTTTATTAGGCTTACGGCCTAAAATAGTACGAATTTCCATAGGCTCACGAAGCGGGTCGATAGACGGGTTGGTTACTTGTGATGCATTAAGCAAGATTTTATCCCAATAAATAGGATAAGGCTTAGGATTACCCATTGCCGAAAGAAGAACAGAGCCTGTATCTGCCTGACGGCAAATTTCTTGCTGATAGGTAGGAGTCCAGTTTGCATTATCACGATAATCGCAAACATATTTTTCTATGCGAAGCGCACCTGTAGGACAAAGGTCAACACACCTGTGACATGCAACGCAATTTTTTGAATTAACCAATACGGTTTTGCCGTCCTCATCAAAATAGTGACATTCGTTTGAGCACTGACGAACACAACAGCCGCAGTTAATACATAATTCTTTATCACGAATGACAGTAAATTTACGTGGAATATAATTAATCATCAGTCCTCAACCTCCTCATCATCAATTTCGAGCGGAATAAATACAGGCTCGGCGCCTGAAACAGACCATACCTTTTCAGGGTCAGGACAAATAATTCTGATAGCCGATTCCTCAGAAGCAAAATATGCCCTATTGCCCTTTGTTGCCGCAGTAAGCGAACGAAGCTTAAGCCTATCATTAATAGCAAGAAGTCCTTTATTAGAACCGAGAATTACGGAGAAAGGACCGTTTACGAGAGCGCCGTTATAAATTGAACGAAGATTTGTGAAATATTCCTTTCTGTCATCGTCCATTTTATCTATCTCCTCCCATTCAGGCGCTGTAAGAACATCAGCGGCAACCTCGATAGGAAGATTATGGTGGCGCAAAAGGTGGTCGAAAAGATAAGTGATAACTTCGGTATCTGTCTGCATTGTGCAAATATAGCCAAACTGCTCAATATATCTGCGGTTAGTGTCATAAGAAGAAATTTCGCCGTTATGAACGATTGACCAGTCAAGAATATTAAACGGATGAGCACCGCCCCACCAGCCGGGGGTGTTGGTTGGAAATCTGCCGTGAGCAGTCCAAATATACGCCTCATATTGGTCAAGCATATAAAACTCGCCGACATCCTCAGGATATCCTACAGCTTTAAAACAGCCCATATTTTTACCACTTGAAAAAATATATGCGCCGTCAATAGCGTTGTTAACCTTGGTTACGCACTGAGCAACATATTCAAGTTCATCCTGACGTGCATCCTTCATACGAACACGGTTAGCCTTGCCGAAATATCTCCAAATATCAGGTCCTTTTTCAATACTCGGTACCTGACGGGTAGGTATTCTTTCAGCAACATCAATATTGAAATGCCTAAAAAGAAAATCCTCACATTGTTTTTTTGCTTCGTTAGAATCATAGAAAACGTGAATTGCGTATTCGTCTTTGTGTTCAGGGTAAATGCCGTAAGCCGCAAAGCCGCCGCCGAGACCGTTAGACCTGTCATGCATAAGAGCGATAGATTTAATAATTTCCGAACCGTTGATACGATTGCCTTTTCTGTCGATTATTGCAGCAATGGCACAGCCTGACGGAATCCTGATTTCTCCCTCTTTCAACATAATATCCTCTCCTTAAGTTAAATAGAAATGATAATATAAAATTTATGAACATTATGTTCATTAAATATCACCGTTAAATTAATTTTACAATAAATAATGCACTGTAGTCAATTATACAAATTACAAAATTAAAGCAATTTTTCGCTTTATTTATGTATAATATCACAGTATTTGTTAATGTTGTTGTATACTTATGCGTATTCTAATGAATACCATATTATATTTATGCAACAGGAAAAGCAGGACTGCAATTGCAATCCTGCTTTTTTTAGGTAGAAAATAACAAATACAAATATTTGTGAAAGATTAAATTAAACAAGTATTAAACATCATCTTCGCCCTGCAAAGCGTCATATCCACGCTCACCTGTACGAACCTTTACGGCATCCTCCACATCATATATAAAGATTTTACCGTCACCGATATTACCTGTATAAAGAACATCTCTTGCAGTTTCAACAACCTTTTCAACAGGCACTGCCGAAACAACCATTTCAAGCTTCATTTTTGGATTGAGATTCATTTCTTCAATTTCAATACCACGATATTTTCTGATATGGCCCTTTTGAGTACCGCAACCCATTACATTTGTTACGGTCATTCCGGTGACGCCTATCGAATTCATAGCAGTTTTGATATCTTCAAATTTTGCAGGATTAAATATCATAACTACCTTTGAAAGCTCAGGCGATTTTTTAGTTGTATAAGTTTCAACCTCAACTGCCTTTTCAACAGGTGCAAGAGGCGAAGCCGGAACACTTGCCTTAGGGGCAGATGCTTTAATTGATGACGATGTAGCAAATGCCATAGCCGGCATAAAATCTGCATAAGCTGACGGAAGATTATGTTCTGTAGCGTCAAGACCCTTGATTTCTTCATCCTCAGATACACGCAGTCCGTTAGTTTTCTTAATAATAAGGAATACGATTGTCATTGTAACAATTGTCCAAGCTGCAACACAAACAAGACCTAAAAGTTGCTTGCCGAGAAGTGAGAAACCGCCGCCGTAGAAAAGACCTTTAAACGAATCGTTGCCCGGAACAGAAGTTGTTGCAAAAAGACCTACTGCAATTGTGCCCCACATACCGTTTACACAGTGAACTGCTACGGCGCCTACAGGGTCGTCGACCTTAAGCTTAATATCAATAAATTCAACAGCAACAACTACGAGGATACCGGAAACCGCACCGATAATGCAAGAACCGAGAGCATCGACAACATCACATCCTGCTGTTACTGCAACAAGACCTGCAAGTGAAGCATTAAGCGACATTGAAACGTCCGGCTTACCGTTTTTAATCCAAGTAAAAATCATAGTTACACAAGTTGCAATAGCAGGTGCACATGTTGTTGTTAAAAAGATAGAAGCAAGCTGAGGTCCGCTCTTTGCTGCTGCACCGTTGAAACCGTACCATCCAAACCAAAGGATAAATACACCGAGTGCGCCGAGAGTAAGCGAGTGACCGGGAATTGCCTTTGCTACCTTTTTACCTGTTTTTTTATCCTCAACATATTTACCGATACGGGGACCGACCATAATTGCGCCGATAAATGCAGTTATACCGCCAACCGTATGAATAGCGCAAGAGCCGGCGAAATCATGGAAGCCAAGATTAGCAAGCCAACCGTTTGGATTCCAAATCCAACCTGCCTCAATTGGATAAACAACAGCAGAAATTACTGCCGAATAAATACAATAGCTTGAAAACTTTGTACGCTCCGCCATTGAACCGGAAACAATAGTTGCCGCTGTAGCACAGAACACGAGGTTAAACACAAAGTTTGACCAATCAAAGTTTTGATAATTTGTGAAAACGCCCAAGGTTGGCATACCGCAAAAGCCGCCTAAGACCTCTTCACCCATCATAAGACCAAAACCGAGCAATATAAACATCGGAGTACCGATGCAAAAATCCATAAGATTTTTCATTATAATATTACCCGCATTTTTTGCACGTGTAAATCCCGTTTCAACCATAGCAAAACCGCATTGCATAAAGAAAACGAGAGCCGCACCAATCAAAAACCAGATGCCGAACATTTCGCTGTCGACCTTTTCAAGAATAGATGTTATATCCATTTATTCTTCCTCCTCAAATTATATAGTTTGTAATGACAAAAAGAAATAAAAAAACAGGGTGCGGCAAATGCAATCGCATTGTCGCACCCCATTGTGCTGAAAAAATAAGCCAAACCGACACCGAAATGATATCGGCTTGGCTAAATGGCATAAATGCCATAAGAGAGGGTTAAGTAAAAATTAATAATTAACCATATATCTGTCGATTTCCCACTGTGAAACCTTTGTTCTGTATTCGTCCCATTCAGCCTTCTTGCCTTCTGTGTACGCATTAAATACGTGTTCGCCTACTGTTTCCTTAACAAATGGGTCAGCCTCTGAAGCCTTAACAGCCTCTTCAAGTGAGCCCGGAAGACAATCAATACCTCTTTCTTCAAGTTCTTCATTTGAAAGATCAAATACATTATAATCTACTGCCGGAGCAGGAACAATTTTGTTTTTAATTCCGTCAAGACCGGCTGCAAGGCAAAGTGCCATTTCAAGATAAGGATTGCAGGTTGGGTCAGGACAACGAAGTTCAACACGAGTACCCATACCTCTTGCGGCAGGAATACGAACAAGACAAGAACGGTTAGATGCTGACCAAACGATATAAGTAGGAGCTTCATAGCCCGGTACAAGTCTCTTATATGAATTTACAGTCGGGTTTGAATAAGCGGCAATACCTTTAACGTGCTTAAGAAGTCCGCCGATAAAGTAATGAGCAACATCGCTGAGACCGTCTTCGCTTTCAGAATCATAGAAAGCATTAACTGTTTTGCCCTCAGCATTTTTAGTCATAAGCGACATATTAGTATGCATACCTGAACCGTTAATACCGTAAATCGGCTTTGGCATAAATGTTGCGTGAAGGCCATGCTTTGTAGCATAAGTTTTAACAACGTGCTTAAATGTCATTACACGGTCAGCACTTGTCATAACCTCATCAAACTTGAAATCGATTTCGTGCTGTCCCTCAGCAACCTCATGGTGAGACGCTTCAATTGTATATCCCATTTCCTCAAGAGCAAGGCAGATATCACGACGGCAGTTTTCGCCATGGTCGATTGGGTTAAGGTCAAAGTAACCACCCTCATCACCTGTTGTAGTTGTCGGATTACCGTCTTCATCAAGCTTAAAGAGGAAAAACTCACATTCAGGACCTACGTTAAAGCTGTAGCCCATTTCAGCAGCCTCATTCATAACCTTCTGAAGAACGTTTCTTGGGTCGCCAAGGAACGGAGTCTTATTATCTGCACAATAAACAGAGCAAATAAGACGAGCTGTCTGAGCGTTCTGGTGCTTTCTCCAAGGGAAAATTGTCCATGTATCATAATCAGGATGAAGATACATATCACTTTCGTTGATTCTTACGAAGCCGTCAATTGACGAGCCATCAAACATACACTCATTATCAAGTGCTTTTTCAAGCTGTGAGCTTGTGATAGCAACGTTTTTCATAATGCCGAAAACGTCTGTAAACTGAAGTCTGATAAATTCTACGCCGTTTTCCTGTGCGCTTTTAAGGATTTCTTCCTTTGTGTACTTACTCATAGTAAATACTCCTCTCTTAAGAATTCGTTTTAATAAAATAAAGCAAAAAAATAGGCGCTCCGAATTCACTCGGAACGCCTTTGTTCTTACTACAGTTTCATTATAGTCAGCAAATTTACGTTTGTCAACGATTTTATACAATTTTGTCAATTTACCACGTGAGCAATAATTCACGCTAAAAGTTTTTATACAAAATGACAAAAAATAGACTATTTCGATAAATCGAGGTATTTTTCATCCACAACCTTTTTAACAAGCTTATTATAATATTCGGGTGTGCCGCCCTTTTGAGAATGTGAGGAGGCAAGCTCTTCATTATAATCACTCAGCTTATAGACGTCAAATGTAAATTTGCCGCTGTCGGTTCTGCTGTAATGAGTTACAATCGGTACAAGTTTGCCCTCAATTGTGATTTCGCCGTTTTTCTTTTCAATATCAACACTTGCCATACCACCGCAAAGTTGGTCAATTTCAATTTGATGAGAAATGAAATTACCGAGAGAATAATAGACAAGCATTTTATGCCCCTTGTCATTAGTAATCTCTTTAACCGGCTGAATAACGTGAGGGTGACAACCGATAACAAGGTCAACTCCGAGAGAACTGAAAAGCTCTGTATATTCCTTTTGATAATCAGATATACCAAAGCTGTTTTCCGTTCCCCAATGAGGGAACACGATTACAACGTCGGCGTTTTCCCTTGCCTCTTTTATATCCTTAGTAACCTTGTCCTTATTCATCAAATTAACAAGCCACGGCTTATCGCTTGGCAAGTCAATTCCGTTTGTGCCATAGGTATAATTAAGAAGCGCAAATGTTATATTGTTTTTTACATAATATTTAACAGTGTTATAACTCTGCTCGTCCTCGTTAATGCCAAGGTAAACAATATCCTTTTGCTTTTTGAAATAATCGATTTCATTCATAACGCCCTGAGAGCCTTTATCCATAATATGATTATTTGCACAATTGAAAATATCAAAGCCTGCCTTAATAGCAGCGTCGCCGATTTCTTGCGGAGAATTAAAAACAGGATAACCCGTATATTCAAATTCAGAGCCGCCCAAAACTGTTTCCTGGTCAATTACAGACATATCATATTTTTGAATAACGGGAGCAATATTTTTATAAAGGCAAGTATAGTCGTAGTTTCCGTCCTCCTGCTTACCTGCATCAATCAAGGTGTTGTGAATAAGATTATCACCAACTGCACAAAGAGTAACCTTGCCGTCGGTATTAGCGCTTGTAGGCTCAGTCGTTTCGTCATTAACGACTGAAATTGAAGTTTCGGCAGTAGGCTTTTTTATATCCTCGGTTTTAGTTAAATGACCGCTTACGGCAAGAAAGATTAACACGAATACTGCCACTGCAATAGGAATAAATATTAAAGGAGTGAATTTTTTGTTTTTAGACATAACGTCACCTCATATATTAATTAACTGAAATATTATAACATATATAAGCATTTAACACAACTAAATTTTAAGGCGGACAGATATGGCAAATATTTTTACATACACCTTTTTTATTATCGGACTTTTTTTAATAATCAAGGGCGGAGATATTTTTGTAGACAGTGCTACACAAGCGGCAAAAATGCTTAAAATACCTAATTTTATAATTGGCGCAACAATCGTTTCAATTGCTACAACTCTGCCCGAAATAATAGTAAGCGTTCAGGCAACCGTAACCAAAAACGTCGATATGGCAGTCGGCAATGCAATAGGCTCGGTCACGGCAAACACTGCACTGATATTAGGACTTTTCATAACCTTTATGCCCTTTGAAATAAAAAGGCGTGACATTTTCTTTAAAGGTATTTCAATGATTTTAGCAATTATATCTTTAATAATAGGTTGCGTTATCACGAAAAAACAAACATTACAATTTAAAGGCGAAAGCAAAGAATATTATTTTTTGTCCGCATTAGGTGTTACGCTTTTAATATCAGTATTTGCAGTATTTATTTTTGAAAACATAAAAAGCATAAAAAAAGAAGTAAAAAACGATGAAAACGATAAAACGTTTACAGTAAAAGAAAAAGTGCTTTGTACTGTTTTATTTGTTTTCGGTGCAATAGGAATAGTTATAGGCGCAAGACTTCTTGTATCGCAAGGAACTCAAATAGCAAAAAACTTACACATTTCGCAAAGAGTGATAAGCGTAATTGCAGTTGCAATAGGCACTTCCCTGCCGGAACTTGTAACGGCGCTGTCGGCGCTCAAAAAGAAATCCGGAACACTTTCGGCAGGCAACATACTCGGTGCAAACATTATTGATTTAACATTAATTCTTCCGCTTTGCTCATTAATTTCAATAGCAAGAGGGAGCGGTGAACTTGCCGTTTCTGCCTCAAGCGTAAATATGGATATGAAAATATGCCTTATAGTTATTTGCATTGCGGTTTTGCCGACGATAATAACGCAAAAATTCCAAAGATGGCAAGGAATACTGCTCCTTTTAACCTATGGTGGGTATATTTATTTCGTAGTCAAATAAAAAACAGAGGCAGTTTTTCAACCGCCTCTGCAAAACTATTGATTTTTATTTAACTGTTACCTTAACAGTCTTATAAACACCGTTTTGAGCGTATACATAAATTGTGCATTTGCCCTTCTTCTTAGCCTTAATCTTGCCTTTTGAATTTACTGTTGCAATCTTAGTATTTGAAGATTCATAGCAAATAGCTCTATGCCTCTTAATTTTCTTATCCTTCTTAATTTCAGAAGCTTTAATCTTAAAGGTCTTGCCCTTTTTGATTTTCACCTTACTCTTATTAAGCTTAACTGCCTTTGCTACACCGTATTTACCGCCAAGAGTTGTTGCGTGAATCTTTTTAGAAGCAGCGAGTGTAACCTTAACACCGTTTACATATTTAAATGCTACGATATTATATTTATAATATGTGCCTTTCTTAAGCTTTTTATGAGTGTAGGATGTAGTCTTACCTGAAACCACCTTAAGAACCTTATATTTACTCTTGGCACCGCACTTAGCACCGTAAACAATATAACCGTCTGCATTTTTAACCTTATTCCATTTAACGGTAACACTGTTCTTTTTAAGTTTAGTGGTTTGCGCTCTTAAAAGTCCAAAGTTTGAGCCTTTATAATCGCCGTCACCTTTAGGAGGTTTAGCAGTCATTTTGCTTTCGGTCAAAGAAGCCGTATCGCTTGAAACATTATTAGTGATAAAAATGTAATTAATTTCCTGAGCTGTTTTAGCATCGACTCCGTATTCTTTAGCAATTTTGTCTTCACTCGGAGTAAGAGCCGGCAATACAGGTGTGTAATCGCTTACATAATTAACGCCGCAACGTGTACAAGTATATACTGTATAGCCTTGTGACGTTGTTGTAGCGGCAACTACAGTTGCAGCATAGCTATGACCGAGAGGTGAAGTTTGAGAATCAACATATGTGCTGTCGCCTCTTACACAAGTATGCGTTGTATATCCGCCTGCCGTACAGGTTGGAGGAGTAACAACATTATTATAACTATGACCGATAGCATCGACATGATTTCCTACATAAGTGTCATTACATCTTGTGCAAACATAAGTTGTGTATCCACCTGAAACACAAGTAGCAGGAGTAACAGTTTGCGCATAATCGTGACCGAGTTTTGAACCGGGAGCTGTGATTGTATTAGTTTCGCTACATTTGTCACACTTAGCTGTCATCGTGCCGTCTTGAGTACAGGTTGCGTTGCCGTCAAGTACATAATTTGTAAATGAATGGCCGGATGCGTTAATGTAATTATCTTTATATGTATCACCGCAACGTGAACAGGTATATTTTGTATATCCCTTTTCAGTACAAGTCGGGGCGACAACCGTTTCAGTGTAATTATGATTTGATGAATCAATCGGCTTTACATTTCTCTTTTCGGTATTGCCGCACTTTGAACAAGTATAAACGTCGTAACCTTGCTCTGTGCAAGTTGGAGCAACGGTCTTTGTAAACTGATATGTATGGCCACCTGCGATAGCCGGAACTTCGTTTCTATGCTCCGTTTTACCGCAACGCTCACAAGTATAAACGTCATAGCCGCCTGTAGTGCAAGTAGGTGCTACAGTGTTTGTTTTTATAAATTTGTGATTAGACGGATTGATTGGCTGAATATTTTCCTTTTTAGTTGATTTACATTTCTTGCATGTATAAAGGTCATAGCCCTTCTCGTTGCAAGTAGGGGCAACGGTTTTAGTAAACTGCCAATCGTGACTTCCGGAAATTGCAGGAACAATATTTCTTTTTTCAGTCACATCACATCTTGAGCACTTATATAAATCATAACCTTCATCGGAACATGTAGGTGCAACTGTTTTTACCAACTGCATATCATGATTGAGTTTCTTTTTATTATTAACGTTATCGGTATAAGACTGACCGCAAACCGAGCACTTCTTTACAAGAACTTCATCAGTTGTGCAAGTTGCATCTTTAGATTTTTCTTCATCCTTTACGAATGTGCAATATGCCCAATCAATATAACCACAATCAGACAATGCACATTTGCGTGTATGTGCATATTTGCCATCTTGATATACAGGAGTATAATTTGCAGGATAATCATGCTGTGTTTTAACAGGAATTACTGCTTTTTCAACATAGCTTACATCAGCTGTAGCTGTAGCTGAAATTGCAGGCTGCCATTTATAAGAAGCAGTATAATGACCTTCAGGGTCTGTATTTATAAACTTATCACTATCAAGCTTTGGCTGAATAATGGTTTCGCCGGCCTTGTAGTAGTGGTCAGCAACAAGATCACCGTTTACATCTGTAAACGAAATACGGTATTGCTTACTGTTTTCAAGATTTTTCTTTGCAACATTATAATTATCAACAAGTTTTTTAATTTCCGTTGTGCACTTACCTACACGAACAGCAATATCCTCAACATCAGTTGCAGATTTACCGTCATTTTGGTCAAAATAAGTGTTAGGGTCAAAATCATATAGAGCCGCAACAGCATCATAGTATGAATTAACCGCTTCAGGAGTATAATCTGTTTGAACTAAAGTTTTTAAATATTCTGCCGCTTCATTTGCAGCATCGGCAACAGGCTCATAGTTTACTACATAAATTGTAGAGCTTGACTGCCAAGTGTTGTTATCCTGAGATGTATTAAACTTCTCCGGATCACTGTATGAATTAGTTGTCCAATAGAGTTTTTTAGCTAAGTAGCCGTTTGAATCAAATGTTATGCCACTGTCAACGTGAAGAAAACTTGCGGCATCATTTCCCATGATAATCCGAAATTATAGCATTTACCAGCGCCTTCGCCTTTGAAAATAAACGAGGTTAATACTTCAGCAGCAAATCCAAAAGTTGAGCCGTCAGAATATCTGGTCAATGTAAAATTCTCATTTTTCGAACCGGTAACACCACGCCATTCATCAGCATAAAAATCCGTACTGTGAGCAGGAGATGTAGCGGCGTTTAAACGTTCAAAATCATAAGGTGCCGCATAAAAAATTGTTCTGCCGGAGTCAAATGCCAAAGGATTGCTTTTTTGTGTATTTTGAGCAAGTGCCATAATAGGCATATAAACGTCTGTTTTACCGTCCCAAAGCAATACTGCCGACGGATAAAACATTTTTAAATTAAGTCTGTTTGCGCCCTCGTCAAGATTAGTTGTTGTTCCCACATAAGCGCTTGGCCAATAAAGTACATTTGATGACGGAGCAAAAGACTGCTTATAAGTTGTTCCTTCAGTTGTAGTTACTTCACTGCTGTTGAGCCAAGAAACCTCACTCATACCCTTCTTGGCGGTAAACGTTGTTGATGGGGCTGTTTTGTATTTAGCCTCAGTTTCCGCAATGTTTGAGCTTTTTGCCTCAGCGGCCGAAGCGGTAACGGCTGTGAATGGGGTTACAGTCATCACCATAGTCAAAGCCATAAGGCATGCGAATAGCTTTTTGAATGTTTCTTTCACTTTTTAATTCCTCCAATTTATGATAATTATTCAAACAGTACTCTAATGCTAATATAGCACAAGATATAATATTTTGCAATAGTTTATACATAATAAGTTCACAAACTCTGAACATTTTTAGACATTTATTATGCAAATGCTAATGATTATATAAACATTAAAGTACATAAATGTTAAATAAAATATATAAAAAGGTGTTGCTGATGCAACACCTTTTTATAATAATTATTAAGTTATTGAATAATTAAACAGGGTGAACCTTTGATTCAAAATCCTCATGCTTGCCGTCAAGGTTGTATTTTTTATCTCTTCTCTTTTGGAAGAATTTAACAGCAACCTGACCGAACTGAGCATATGAAAGGATATCCTCCTCCTGCTCATAATACTCTTTAATTTCATCCTTGAAATCATCAATCTTATCATGAATAAGATCCGCAGGACGGCAAGTGATAATTTCTTCATCGCCTACAATCTTCTTTTGGAAATCAGGGTCAATATCGCAAGGAGTCTTACCGTACTTACCTGCAACCAAATCCTTAAATTCCTTAGTAACCATCTTGTATCTCTCGCCCATAATAACGTTGAATACAGCCTGAGTACCAACGATTTGAGAGGTAGGAGTAACAAGTGGAGGATAACCTGAATCCTTTCTTACTCTCGGAACCTCAGCAAGCACCTCGTCAAGCTTGTCTGCCTTACCTGCCTGCTTAAGCTGAGAAACAAGGTTAGAAAGCATACCGCCCGGCACCTGATAAAGAAGAGTATTAGCGTCAACGCCAAGCATTTTCGGGTCAAGAAGACCTGAAGCAAGATATTTTTCACGAAGAGGCGTAAAGAAATCTCTGATTTCAGAAAGAGCCTTGATATCAAGACCTGTATCGTATTCAGTACCCTTAAGTGCAGCTACCATAGACTCTGTAGCCGGGTGAGAAGTACCCATAGCAAGCGGGCTCATGGCAGTATCAATTACATCAACACCTGCCTCAATACCTTTAAGGTGTACCATAGAAGCAAGGCCTGAAGTATAGTGAGAGTGAAGTTGAACAGGAATATCGACTGTACTCTTAAGTGCCTTAACAAGGTCATAAGTTCCGTAAGGGGTCAAAAGACCTGCCATATCCTTAATGCAAATTGAATCAGCACCTGCATTTTCAAGCTGCTTTGCATAATTGCAATAGTAGTCAATATCAAAAACAGGACCGGTTGTATAAGAAATAGCCGCCTGAACGTGACCGCCGTATTTCTTAGCGGCATCAATAGCTGTTTGAAGATTACGAACGTCGTTAAGAGCGTCGAAAATTCTCAAAATATCAATACCGTTATCAATACTCTTTTTAACAAAATAATCTACAAGCTCATCAGAATAATGGCGATAGCCAAGCATATTCTGACCTCTGAAAAGCATTTGGAGCTTTGTATTAGGACATTTTTTACGAATAAGACGAAGCCTGTCCCACGGGTCCTCATCAAGGAATCTAAGGCAACTGTCAAATGTTGCACCGCCCCAACATTCAAGTGAATGATAGCCGATTTTATCCATTTTTTCGAGAATGCCCTCAAATTCGTCAGTTCTCATACGTGTTGCAATCAAAGACTGATGAGCATCACGGAGAACTGTTTCAGTAATTCCGATTTTAGCCATTTACGACACCTCTTAGTTTAATGTAATGATAACCTGGCCTGCTTCAACGCTGTCACCCTTAGCAACATTAACAGAAGCAACAGTGCCGTCCTGAGGAGCAACGATTTCGTTTTCCATCTTCATAGCTTCAAGAATGCAAAGAACAGAGCCGCTTGAAACAGAGTCGCCTACTGAAACCTTAACATCAAGGATTGTGCCCGGCATAGGAGCTTCAACCTTAACTGAACCTGCTGTGCCCTGAGTTGCAGGAGCAGGTGCAGCAGCCGGTGCAGGAGCAGGTGCGGCAGGAGCAGGTGCGGCAGCCGGTGCAGCTACAGGAGCAGCGGCAACAGGAGCGCCGGCGCCCTCTTCAACAGTTACATTATAAGGTGTACCGTTTACAGTAATTGTATAGTTTTTCATATTATTATCCTCCATTATTTAACAGAATGTTTTCTCGGTAAAGTATTTTCTCTTTTTCCTGCAAGAATATCAAGTGCGGCAATAACCTTTGCACGAGTATCGGCAGGAGCAAAAATATCATCAACTGCACCACAAGCAGCGGCAGTAAACGGAGAAGCAACCTTTTCTGTATATTCCTTCTTAAGTTCCTCCTTGCTTTCGCCGTTTGCAAGTCTTTCATTAAACAAGAACTGAACAGCAGATTCAGTCGGAAGCGGTGATGCAACGCTCTTATCCCAAGCAAATGTAAAGTCTGCATTAGCACCCTTACCTGCAAGAGCGATATAAGCAATACCTACTGCATTTCCGGTGATAACGGAAATCTTAGGCGTTGTAGCGGTAGCATAAGCGCTTGTAAGCTTGGTAAACGCTGTAAGGCACTGATTTTCCTTGCCTGCCTTATTAACTGCGCCGTTTGCATTAACCAATGTAACAACAGGGATTGAATAAGCATCACAAAGCTTAACCATAGCCTCAGCCTTATATGAGCAACAAGGGCAAATAGGCTCGCCCTCAAATGCAACAAAACCTACTGTTGTTCCCATAACGGTTGCAAGAACGGTTTTGCATTTGTTTTCTGAATATCCGCCCTTAAGTTCAACAACTGAATTTGCATCTGCAATACTGTTAATAACAGTCATAGCATCATCGCCGTCATTAGCAAAAGTGCTTGGTGCTGCAAACTCAAAAAGAGGAGCAGGAGAAATATTGTTAGACGGAAGAAGAGATGCAATATTCTTAGCAGCATCAACTGCCTCTTCAAAAGTATCACAAAGAACATCGACTGTTCCTGCTTCATAGCTTTCCTCGGCTGTAACCTCGCTCGGAGCAGTTACATAAAAATCAGCATCCTTAACTGCTATAACTACATCAGCCATATTAGCAATAAGAGCAGATGTACCGAGGCAAGAGCCTGCGATAATAGAAATTTGAGGGCATACGCCACTCATTGATGTTGATGCTTTAACAAGCTCGCCATAGGCATTCATAACCTCAAATCCCTCGGTAAGCTTAACACCGTTTGAATCATACACACCGATAACCGGACAACCGGTTTTTAATGCAAGATCGTAAATCTTTTTAATTTTAGCACACTGTGCAACACTTACAGCACCGCCGTCAACAGTAATATCCTGTGAAAACGCATATACTGCGCACTCGTTTACTGTTCCGAAGCCGGCAACAACCTCAACCGAACCGTCAGCCGATTTAGCGTAAGCATCAATCTCGGTAAATGAGCCGTCATCAAAAAGTGCTTCAAGTCTTTTAAGTGCTTTTGAGTCGTTCACTGTTTTTTCCTCCTTGAAAATGTGACAGAGCATATATGAAAATTTAAAATATTCCAAATTTGCCTATTATAGATTTTAACACTTTGTCAAATTAATATCAA
>OHNK01000598.1_pt1 | contig 22434 bp, 15 predicted proteins | sample 1569551 | NCBI WGS metagenome assembly OHNK01 (sample SAMEA3879518, study PRJEB24766) | human gut metagenome | biome: human-associated habitat; feature: feces | place: USA | collected 1985/1987 | reverse complement strand
CTCTTCTATTTTATAAGAGATATCTTTATTTTTCAAAAGTGTGTTTAAAACTTGCTCTAAAGAAGCATCTTTTACTTTTAAAGGTTCAACTGTGACAGTCGATAGCTTGTCATTGTAGAAAAATTGGTACTTTGATTGTGATTGAATTTGTTTAATTACAGTTCCTAAAGTTGTACGGGGAGTTGATAAGGTCAACTGTGCCGCAGCCCATTGTACAGGAACTGCTATCAACAAAAGAATCAATAAAGCTCGAAATAACTTCGACTTTCGAAGCGAATGTTTGCTTTCCATACATTTAATTTAATGGTTATACATTTTATTAAACTCAAAAAGAAGAGTGTCGACTTTCCCTCCCTTTGTTAATAAAACAATGCTAATATAATAAACACTTAGTCCATTTTCTCTTTTTTTTCGAAAAAAGTAAGAAATATCTGATACCCCCTTGAATAACCTATATTTAGAATTTACCAAGTACTTAGAGAACTTGGATAAAAATAATGTGATTAAAATCTTTAAGTGATAATATATATGAAAAGAATAGTAAAAAACAGTTTGTTTACAGCAATATTGATGGTGTGGGGGATGATGTATTCCTCATGCGAAGACTGGACAGACCCAGAAAGCATTAACATCCATTACTCTACATTTGAAGAGCAAAACCCACAACTGTATGCTGACTATATCAGAGATCTGAAACGCTACAAGGATGGAGAACATAAGTTAGTCTTTGTCTCTTTTGACAATCCGGAAACTAACCCAATCAATCAAACCGAACGTCTCACCGCTATACCGGACAGTGTGGATTTTATCTGTTTGAATAATCCGGAAAAGCTCTCGTCTGAAACACAGGCCGAAATGGTAAAAATACGCGAGAAGAATATCCGCACGCTTTCCTGCATTAATTATGAGAGTTTAGAACAAGAATGGAACAATAAGGCAAAGGATAATTCCGAATTGACGGAAGAAGATGCACAAAGATATCTGAATGAACGTACGGATGCTATGCTGGCTCTATGTGACAGTTATGGATATGATGGTATCCTAATTGACTATACAGGACTTTCAATGGTGGGTATGCAAGAAGATGTGTTACAACAATACAAGGCACGTCAGCAAAACTTCTTCAGCAGAGTGTTGGATTGGCGGATTAAGCATACCGACAAGACATTGGTTTTTTACGGTTATGTGCAGTATTTGGCTCCCGAAAACATGGATATGCTGGATAAATACAATCATCTGATACTGAAAACCGCTTCTTCTAAAAACATGGAGGATCTGACATTAAATGTCTTTATGGCTATTCAAGCAGGCATAGACGTAGCAGGAACGAATGCGGATCTTGTTCCAAAAGATCGTTTTATTGCCTGTACACAGTTTCCTCAACAGGAAGATAAGGATATGATAATTGGTTATTGGGATACACGGGATGCAAATGGAAATAAAGTATTGGCTGCACAAGGTACAGCTCAATGGATTGTACAGACATCACCAGATTATACCTGCACTGGTATTTTTATCATCAATATCCAAAAGGATTATTACAATAATACTTATGGAACAGTACGTGAAACTATTCATATAATGAATCCTAATAAATAGAAATACAATATGAAATTGCATATTTATCAATTAGCATTTATAGCACTTACTGCATTTACGGTAAGCAGCTGCAAGGATACGGATATTAATGATGAACATCATTATGACAATAAGCTTTATATAAGTTCGGTACCCGTAACTGAAGATTTACTGATTAAAGAAGATGTATTGTTTGACAGTCGTAAAATTACTTATCGGCTTGCTGCTCCTGTCGACAACGAAATCCAAGTCAGCTTTGATGCCAAACCATCTTTAACAGCTACCTATAATCTATGTTATGGGGATAATGCTACAGCACTTCCCGAAGCGTTTTATGATATCCCTGTGAAGAATGTTACGATTCAACCCGGAGGAATTTCCGGAGATGATATCATAGTGAATTTCGTTAATTTGAATCAATTGGACGACTCAAGACGTTATGTGTTGCCTGTTACAATCACAAATGTATCTGGAATTGGACTTCTTGAGAGTGCCCGTACCACTTATTTTATTATCAAAGGCGCTGCTCTTATTAATGTTGTAGCTAATATTAAAGAAAACTATTTTCCGATAAAATGGAATAGTGATGTAAGCAAGATGACTACTATTACAGTGGAAGCATTGGTACGAAGTGATGACTGGGTGGCCAAACGTGATAATGCACTAAGTTCTGTTTTTGGAATTGAAGGTAATTTCCTTATACGTATCGGTGATGGTGACCGTCCACGTGATCAACTTCAGGCATTTGTGCCAGGTGGAAGTTTTCCTCCAGCAAATCACGCACCAGGTATTGGACTTCCGGTAGACGAATGGGTACACATAGCTGTTGTGTATAACACTGTCAATAAAAACCGAATCTATTATAAGAATGGTGTGGCGGTGTATAAAGACCAGTCAGCAAATAGTACGGTTAATTTAACTAAGAATTGCTATATAGGTCGTTCTTTTGATGGTACCCGCTGGCTTCCGGGAGAAATTTCAGAGGTTCGTATTTGGAGCGTAGAAAGAACTGCAGAGCAAATTGCAGATAATCCTTATAAAGTAAATCCTGCCAGTGAAGGACTTGTAGCCTACTGGAAATTTAATGAGGGGTCTGGAAAGGTTGTTATAGATCGTACTGGCAATGGAAATGATATCACAGCGAGTAAAGATCCGATATGGGTTCCTGTAGAACTTCCTCAAATATATTAATCCTTTTAATTAAAAAGAATATTATTATGAAACAAAAATATCTGATAACAGGGTTGATGGTTGCCATATTTGCAGGCGGCATAACTTGCCTTACCTCCTGTGATGATGATCTTGTCATAAATAAAGCAATAGATGAGTCAGCATATACCGGCATTTATGAAAACAATGGATACTTGCGTGACGGAAAGTCCAATTTGTCTTCTAACGTAGTGGATCTATACAAAGATACTTATACTACTTCTGTAAAAATGAGTCTTAGTAAAATGACGAGTACCAGTACTTCTGCTCAAGTAATTATTGATGCAGATTATTTGGATACTTATAATAAAGAGCATGAAACCGATTTTGAATTGTATCCTGTGCACCTGGTTTCTTTTAAGAATGACGGGAAGCTCATAGTAGATGCTCAAACAAAATCTGCTCAGACTGACATCACCATTCAGGCGGACGGCACTTTGAAAGAAGATAAAACCTATGCTTTACCTATAGCTCTTACCCACGTAAGTAGCGACATTACCATAAAAGATGAGAAAGCTGGTCATTGTATCTATTTGATAAAAGATATGAGAAAGTTGGGAAATACTTACAAAGGAGAAGATGTTGTAAAGTCATTTGTCTTCTTTGATGGTACAAATCCACTGAATGCTCTTTCTTTTCAACTGGAAAACGGAAAATTGCTGTGGGATGTAGTATCCCCATTTGCTGCCAATATCAACTGGGACGCACAAGCCCAACGCCCTTATTTAAAATGTAATGCTTATATACAATATTTGTTAGACAATAATGAGAAATTTTTGCAACCACTTCGTAAACGTGGAACTAAAATAGTATTAGGGATACTTAGTAACGGGGATATAACAGGAGTGGCGCAACTTTCCAAACAAGGTGCCAAAGACTTTGCACGAGAACTAGCTCAGTATTGCAAAGCATATAATCTGGACGGGGTATGTTTTGATGACGAATATGAAGGCGCTTATGATCCGAATAATCCGGCATTAACAAAGCCTACTGAAGAGGCTGCCGCACGCTTATGCTACGAAACTAAACAAGCAATGCCTGATAAAATCGTAGCGGTATATGCATTAAGAAGAATGTATAGTTCGAAGGCAACCGTTGTTGATGGAGTAACTATTAAAAACTGGATAGACATTGTAGTGGGTGATTATGGTAGAGATCCTTCTCAAGTTCCGTATGGGGACCTGACATCCAAAGAATGTTCCGGTCAATCCATGGAGTTTGTTAGAGGTACAGGTGGCGATTTACAGGGACAAAGACTGATAAACCAAGGCTCTGGATGGTTTATGGGCTTTTCACCGAAGCCGGAAAATTATGGCAATGTATTCCGGCGTCTGTCTGATGTGAAAACTCTGTATGGTTCTCCGTTACAAGCACCTACCGTGTTCTACAAGGACAATGATGCCACACCTTACCAATATCCCGATGATTTGCAATAATTAAAAAAACAATTGTAGAAATGAGAACACTTTATAGATTTTTCTTGTTGTTGGCAGTCGGTTCGCTGACAGCCCTTTCTGGATGCGGGGAAGATGAAACTCCAAGTCTGGCTACCTACCCGGATAACAATTTTTCTCTTGTGGCGGAAGACGGAGAAGGCTCGGAAATAACGGTAAATGCCACCTATAATAATGAGGGTATATTAGAATTCGATAAACCCACAATATTCACCTTTCGTTTTAACGCTTCACCCGAGGACGCAATAGTTACTTTTGAGCCAATCGGAGAAGATGTTGAGTTAAGTGATACCAAATTGATAATTCCGGCAGGCTATACGGATGCCAGTGTTACTTTGGGTATAAAAAATATGGATGTTTTTCAATCTAATTACGATGAAGCTACCTGTAATTTAGGAGTGAGAGCTACTGTGCAAGGATATAAAATGCCATCTATTACCTTGGAGGCAAAAGCTTTGATAAAGAAAGAGGCGTATGTAGCTACAGGTTTCTTGGAAGGAAAAGTCGGTAATAAAACTACATTCGAACATACTTATTTCAACGGAGAATTTAAGGACACGGAGCGGAATCTATATACATTCAGTGTACAATTGGATCGTCCTGCTCGGAAAGATGTAAAGGTGAAACTTACAACGGAAGGAGTGGATGACGAATACCTGAAAGACATTAGTATTACTCCTGCAGAAATTATAATTCCTGCTGGTGAAAAGACATCAGGAGATATTACTTGGGAGATTACTAATGACTTTTTGTTGCGTACATCGGACGACTCGTCAAACACATTAAATATCACAGCTGTTTTTGAATGTGAAGATCCGGTCTTCGTGCAGGATGAGAAAAGAAGTTCTTTCACCTTGAATATAAATAAATATATAAGAGGATTTGAACACATATCTTACAAACGGCCTTCCGGTTGGATAGAATGGGCCAAACAGGGTTGGTCTGTAGATGTGGAAGATAGTAGTGATTTTTATCAAAACGATGGTGGCGGTTCGCTTATTGATGGTGAAACCAAAGGTAACTATGAAGGTATATGTTCTGATGGAGATATTTCATTTACACTCGATATGGGAGAGGAAAAAACAATCACTGGAGTAGGTCTTGATTATATATATTATTATGCTCCTCAAAATGTACAATTATCAGTTTCTTCTGATGGAAACACATGGAATTATCTAGGAAAAGTAGCTACTGCTGATGAGAATGCCGATTACTATCAATTCATTGAACCTATAACTGCACGGTATGTGAAATTTGATCTTTTGGCTTCTTGGGGATGTGAGCTTTATGAAATATACGTCTTTAAGTAGTATTGAGTCTAAAAAGAATATAGGTTAAAGTTTGTATTCGAGAGGCTGTCTCAAGATTGTTTTTGAGTCAGCCTCTTTTTAATTGCTTTTTCAAAGAACGGGCAGGCGCTAACTTTTCTAAGTCTAACGTTTGCTCATGTTCCTAAATATTTGAATTAAATGCTACATAGTGAAATAAAATATCTATCATAGTATCATTTATTTCAATAATCTTTTAATTATCAAAGGAATAAGTATGATAGATAGCTTTTAGAAAATGCATCTATCATACTTTTACCAGTAAAAACAGGTTATCTATCATTGTGCAAAATAGCCATATAAGGGTCATAATAGGTGTAAGATAGCTTGTTTTTGTCACAAGGGAGCCATATAAATCTGATTATCGTGGCTTAATAATGTAAATGTAATGGCGATAAGTTTATAGCCCACGTATGTGTGCTGTACAGTCCGCATGTGTGGGCTGCACGGTTTACATACGTGGGCTGTACAGCCTGCACATGTGAACTATAGAAAGACAGCCGCTTCCAATAGATTATTAAGTTGTCAATACAGGTTATCATCCTATAAAGTGTGCATTCTTATGCCTTTAAATGGATACTCTCACCTAATGCTACACTAAATAGATATAGTATGGGTGTGATAGATACCCGTTTTTTGCAATAAAAGTATGATAGATGCATTTTCTAAAAGTTATCTATCATACTTATTCCTTTGATAATTAGAAGATTATTAAAATGAATGATACTATGATAGATGTTTTTCTCACTATGTATTCAAACCTGTATCATTTTACTCATTTCCGTACGGTGCTGAATCAATTGATATTTTAGCAAATAAGTATTGAAACGCAGATTAACGCAGATTTTCGCAGATTATTAGAAGGCTGCGCCATGTTTGAGAACTTTTTTATTCTTTGCGAAAATCTGCGTTAATCTGCGTTTCAATAAATGTTCATTTGGTTCATTTCGGTGCAATACTGAAAGACTCAAACCAAGATTAGGGTAAATTATCTCGCAAGGATTATTGTTGCTTAGAGAAAGAATAGGGCATATCTTCTTCTTTAGTTCCTCTATTCTGATTAGGTTGATTGCTCATTTCAACACTGATTGTACCTCCCTTGAGCAAATTTTCGTGTCGGAGATAATTTTTAGTGTAATCAGCACCATTGACATTCATCGAATTGACATAAAAATTCTTCTTACTATTATTCGGAGCATCAATAACCAAACTATTGCCATTCTCAAAATGAAGTGTAGCTTTCTTGAATAACGGAGCACCTATAATATATTCATCCGTTCCCGGACAAACAGGATAGAAACCTAATGCCGAGAATACATACCAGGCAGAAGTTTGTCCGTTGTCTTCATCGCCACAATAGCCGTCCGGAGTAGGAGAGTACATACGATCCATTACTTGACGCAACCAGTATTGGGCTTTCCAAGGTTGTCCTGCATAGTCATATAAATAAATCATGTGCTGAATCGGTTGATTGCCATGTGCATAGTTACCCATATTCATCACAGTCATTTCACGGATTTCATGAATCACTTGGCCGTAGTAGCTATCATCAAAAATTGGAGGTACGGCAAAAACAGAATCCATCATGGTGATAAACATCTCTTTTCCACCCATCAAGTCAATCAATCCTTGAGGATCGTGGAATACAGACCAAGTATAGTGCCAGCTATTTCCTTCCGTAAAAGCATCCCCCCATTTCAGCGGAGAGAAAGGAGATTGGAATGTACCATCTTCGTTGCGTCCACGCATTAACTTAGATTCCTTATCGAAAAGATTCTTGTAGTTCATGGCACGTTTTGCGAAAAGATTAATCTCTTTTTTCGGACGTTTAAGTTCCTTTGCCAGTTGGTAGATACACCAGTCATTGTATGCATATTCCAACGTGCGTGCGGCGTTCTCATTGATTTTTACATCATAAGGCACGTAACCCTGTTTATTGTAATATTCATATCCCAGACGTCCTGTTGATGATACTTGTGGATGTACATTCTCCGTTCCGTGAATCAGCCCTTCATACAATGTTTTTATATCGTCCACTTTCACTCCTTTCATGTAAGCATCCACTAAGACAGAAGCAGAGTTGTTACCAACCATACAGCCTCTGTGCCCCGGACTTGCCCATTCCGGGAAGAAACCGCTCTCTTTATATGTATTGATCAGACCTTCCTGCATTTCCTTGTTGACTGACGGGTACATTAGGTTCAATAACGGGAATAGGCAACGGAAAGTATCCCAAAAGCCTGTGTCGGTATACATATATCCCGGTAATACTTGCCCATTATAAGGACTGTAATGAACCGGTTGTCCGGCAGCATCCAGTTCGTAGAATTTGCGTGGGAAGAGCAATGAACGATATAAACAAGAATAGAATGTGCGATATTGATCGAGATTGCCTCCTTCTACTTCTATTTTGCCTAACACTTGGTTCCACGCTTCTTTTCCTTTCTTGGCTAGCTGTTCAATATTATCTTTGCCCAACTCTTTCATATTCAAAGCTGCCTGTTCAAAACTGATGAAAGAAGAAGCAATCCTTGCATGTACTTGTTCGCCTTTATGTGTTTGGAAACCAATAATGGCTCCGGCATGCTCTGTTGTCTGTTCGGTAACATTTTCCTGCAGATTGCCATTGGCTACCGTAGCTTTATAAGTGAAAGGCTTGTCGAATTCAATAATAAAGTAATTTTTAAAGTTTTCGGGAACTCCACCGCTGTTGCGAGTTGTATAACCGATAATCTTGTTTTCTTCCGGAATAACCTTAATATACGATCTCTTATCAAAGGCATCCACTACAACATACGAATGATCGTTTTCCGGAAAAGTGAAACGGAAAAGAACGGCACGCTCGGTTGGAGCCATTTCTGTCACTACATCATGCTCTGCAAGATATACTTTATAATAATAAGGAGTGGCAGTTTCTCCTTTGTGGGCAAACCAACTGGCACGCTTTTCTTCATTGAATTCCGGTTTGCCTACTATAGGCATAATAGAGAATTGTCCGTAATCGTTAATCCACGGACTGGGTTGATGTGTTTGTTTAAATCCACGAATCTTATTAGCTGTATAAGTGTATTGCCATCCGTCTCCCATCTTTCCTGTCTGTGGAGTCCAGAAATTCATCCCCCACGGACGGGCAATGGCTGGATAAGTATTACCAGTTGATAACTCGAAACTAGATTGAGAACCCATAAGCGGATTGACATACTGCGTCCAGTCTTTGGCTTTTGCAAAGACGATACAACTTAATGCACATACTAATAGGAGATACTTTTTCATGGTCTTATTTATTATTTATGGCTCAATCGAATCAGAAATCAATTGAGCCAATTTATTTTTCAAGGTTTTATTTTTTTTATTCAATTTGAACAGCCTGTACCAACTCATTCCTCTTTTTTGGAGGAGAGAGCCGGAGAGAGGACTCCCCATTTCGTAGGATGATCGGTCATCTTGATTTCCATCGTTCCTCCATTCGCAATATCCTGATGGTTAAAGAATGGAATGTTTAGAGCCTTACCGTTCAGCGATACACTTTCAATGTATTTATTCTTTTTCCCATTATTCTTTACTACAATACTGAAAGTCTTTCCTTCAGGCAGATTGATAACTGCTTTGTCGAAGGCAGGACGTCCGATGGAATATACCGGCTTGCCGGGACATACTTGATAGAATCCCATAGAGTTGAGTATATACCAGGCAGACATCTGACCGCAGTCCTCATTGCCCGAAAGACCGTCTATACTGTTGGTATACTGACTTCGGTAAACGCTATCCACCAACTCTTGAGTTCTCCAAGGGTGGTTAACGTAGTTATATAGATGGATCACATGGTGACTTGGTTCGTTTCCATGTGCATATTGCCCGATCAGTCCGCTGATATCTGATGAGGTTGTCTCACCTTCAAGTGATGAATCGGCCGAGAATAAAGAATCGAGTTTCTGGACAAAAGCATCTTCTCCACCCATCAGATTGACTAATCCTTCTACATCATGCGGCACAAACCAAGTCCATTGCCAAGCTGTTCCTTCACAATAATCATCGCTGCGGTGAGTAGATGCGCGCGGATTGAATGGAGTACGCCATTCACCTTTTGAGTCTAGTCCACGCATGAAGCGGATTGATTTGTCGAAATAAAATTCGTACGCCTTGGCGAAGCGTTCATACTTTGCTTTGGATTCAAAATCACTCATCGCTTCTGCAAAGATAGAGATACACCAGTCATCATACGCATATTCCAGAGCTTTGGCCACTGATTCGTTTTCGCGGTCACAAGGGATATATCCGATGGCATTCTTATAATATTTTGCTTTAGGCATGAGATGAGGCAATACCAAATCCGGACATTTGATGCCGGTAGTGTCATATTCGGCGGCACGCAGGCAGGCTTTATAAGCCTCTTTGGCATCAAAATTGCGATACCCTTTCATGTAGGCATCCACGATGACCGGAACAGCATGATAACCAATCATAGTGCCGGTGTAATTGGAAGCCAAGTCCCACATGGGGTATATTCCACCTTCCTGATGCTTCTTAATTAACGAATTGATAAAGTGATTATTCAGATCAGGATCAATGATAGTCATTAGCGGATGTAGCGCACGGAAAGTATCCCATAAAGAAAATACAGTGTATATCGGATTAAGGGTGTCTCCTTGATGCACTTCAAGATCCATTCCTAAATAACGTCCGTCTGCATCAGTGAACAGATTTGGACTGATTCCCGTATGATAGAGGGCCGTGTAGAAGATGGCTTTATCTTCTTTATCGGAAGTTGTAATATCAATTTTGGAAAGATATTCATTCCATGCCGTACGTGCGTCTTTACGTACTTTCTCGAAATCCCATCCGGGAATTTCTGATTCAACGTTCTTCCGTGCACCGGCAATATCGACAGCGGACACACCTACTTTAACAAGAACCTGTTCGTCTTTACTGGTGTTGAAATGCAATAATGCTTTGCAGACAGGAAGCCGTTTGCCATTGTCCATGGTGATAGAATCCGTAACGAGCGTATAAGAGAATGGCTTGGAAAATTTAGCGTAGAAGTTGATATATTGGTCGAAAGCCCAATAAGTTGTTTTCTTATGTCCACAGATTTCCGTATCGCTTATTACTTCTATTTCCATCTCGGAGTTAGTCTGTCGTTGCAGACTGTAATCCAGGTCGATGATAAACCCGGATTCGGCGTTTTCGGGAAAAGTATAGCGATGGATTGCTCCTCGTTTGGTGGATGAAATTTCAGCTTTCACCTGGTAAGTATCAAGAAAGACAGAATAATATCCTGGTTCTGCGATTTCATTCTTGTGCGAGAAAGAGGAAGCGTATGCTAGGCGTTGGCTTTGGGGATCGGTTGTACGATATTGTTGTTTACCCACAGTTGGCATGAGCAAGACATCTCCATAGTCGCAACAACCTGTACCGCTGACGTGTGTGTGAGAGAAGCCATTGATGGTAGAGTCGGCATAATAATAACCGGAACAAGCATCCCAACCATCGATCCGGGTGTCCGGACTGGGCTGAATCATCCCGTGGGGAACTACCGCTCCGGGGAAGGTATGACCATGTCCACCGGTACCGATGAAAGGGTTGACGTAAGCACTATAGTCTTTTACATTAGTGGGGGCTGTACAGGAGCTAAGTGTGAATAAACCTCCTAAACATCCTACTATTAGGAATGTTTTTAATTTCATGGTATTAATAGCTTTTAAGTTTTAGCCGGTTCATCTTTTACTTCTTATTTGGGAGAAATGAAGATATTGTTTCCGACAATTTTATAATCAATAGGTATAGAGTTTTGCAATGATTTTAACACTGACTCGATATTCGATTTCCTTTTCAGTACACCGGAGTAAGTTTTACCCGTCTGAATGTCAGGAGACAGAATGATTTTCACATCATAGAAACGCTCCAGCGCTTTGGTGATGGTGAAGATATCTGCTTTTTGGAATGGAATCAGATTATCGTGCCAAACAGCATCCAACTTGGCATCCACTTGTTTTACGGTCAATCGTCCATTATTTTTGTTCAGTTCCGCACGTTGCCCCGGAGTGAGGATAATCTGCCCCTCTTCCTTATTACCTTTTACTTCAATCTCACCTTCAATAAGTGTCGCCTCTGCTATTCGGCAACGTTTATCGGATTTTAAATTGAACGTAGTTCCCAATACGCGTACGCGTATTGCATCACTTTGAACGGTGAATGGCTTATGGCGGTTTTTGGTGACCTCAAAATAAGCTTCTCCTTCCAGGTAGACATTGCGTTCCTTTTCGGAGAACTCACGTGGATATTTCAAGGTTGCTGCATTGTTCAGCCAAACCTTGCTACCATCCGGTAAGACTACCTCCTTAACAATGCCTTCGCTGGCTACTGCAACCATCATTTGTTGATTGTTTCCGTTTTGATAGAACCAATATCCGACTCCACCACCCATGACCAACATCACAGCAATCACTGCGGCATATTTCATCCAGCGATGCATGCTTAGTATTTTGCTCTGTTTACCTTTCTCTTCGTCCAGCTTTTTATAGAGTTGTTTTTCCGCACGAAGTATCCGTTGTTCATCAGTGTACTGGTCGAATTTACCCAAATGATAAATTTCTTCCATACGAAAGAGCTGGCGGGCATTTTCTTCCGATTCCTTCATCCAGGCATTGACCTCGATAAGCTCTTCTTCAGAACACTGTCCTGTCAGATATCTGTTTATTATTTCTTCACTCAGATTACTCATTTTCTTTTCCTTCATATTAGTAATACAATTCAAAACGCAAAAACACTTATTATAATCGCCATAAAAATAAGAAAAGAATCGTCCAAAGAGGATCAAGTCGGCCACGCAAGTATTTTAAAGCCTTATACATATGGGCTTCCACCGTGCGGAGTGAAACTCCGAGAATATCGGCTATTTCCTTGTTTTTCATATCATGCAGATAGCTAAGTTTGAAAACCTCTTTGCATTTGTCAGGGAGCTCGTTAATTGCATCATGAATTTCCTTGCGGAGTTCCTTATCTTCGATCCTCCGAATTACTTCGTTGTTGTCCGGTTGATAGAATTCTGCGCGTCTTTGGTTGATTTCTTCCATGGCAACACAATAACCGTCTTCCACACTGCGGTGTTTCAAGACGTTAAGGGCACGGGTGTAAACGGCACGATAGAGAAAGGCCTGGATTTGGTCGCCTATCTCTATGTGGTCTTTCCGCTTCCATAATTCTACAAATACGTCCTGCACTACATCCTCTGCTTCTTCTTCTCCCACCAGACGGGTTGCATAGAAAATCAGGCTGGGATAGTACCGGCGAAATAGTGCTTTATAGGTTATATCGAAGTTTTCGTTCATTCTCTCAATTGGTTGTTCAGGTTTGGCTTATGGGTTATTTTCTTCGAATATGACTCCAATTGCTTTAGGGGTGTTACTCATTTCGAATTCGACAGTTGCTCCACTCATGATTTGCTCGTGAGTAAGATATGTTTTGTCATACGGTTTTCCATCTATTTTGATGGATTGGATATAGATATTTTCTTTGTTCACTTTGGGGGCCAGTACGGTGAAAGTCTTTCCATTCGCCAGATGTAATTGCATTTCCGGGAATAGGGGAGTACCTATCTCGTATTTTCCACTGACGGGATTGACGGGGTAGAATCCCATCGCACTGAATACATACCATGCTGACATCTGTCCGCAATCTTCGTTGCCACAAAGACCGGCTGGTTCGTTCTTGTAGAGCTCGTTCATCACTTTGGCTACATATTCTTGTGTGCGATTTTCGTGTCCTATAGCATTGAACAGATAAATAACATGATGGCTCGGTTCATTGCCATGCGCATATTGTCCTATCATGCCCGTGCTGAAGATAGGTAGTTCGTCATCTGCTGCCGGATGATAGGTGAACATACTGTCCAGTTTTTCGGCAAATCGGTTTTTACCTCCTACAAGGTCGATCAGTCCGTTAATGTCATGCTGTACAGACCAAAAGTATTGCCATCCGTTGCTTTCGCAAATGTGTGGTGTATAGTCATCGGCCTTGAAGTCCTTGATAAAGATGCCTTTGTCGTCACGTGGCTGCATGAAAGAAGTAGCGGGATTATATACATTTTTGTAGTTTTGAGAACGTTTGTAAAATTCGTCCGCAATGTCTTGTTTGCCCATCTTCTTCGCCATTTCGGCAATGCAATAGTCATCGAAAGCGTATTCCAGTGTTTTGGATAACGACCAGTTTTCTGCGTTGTAGTGGTCTGTTACGTTGTAAGGTATGTATCCTAATTCTTTGTAGAGTCCGATGCCGCGGTAATTATCCAGATTAGCCGTTGCTATGCAAGCATCTAAGGCTTTCTTTGCGTCGAAGTCGCCGATTCCTTTCAGATAGGCGTCTACAATAACAGGAACAGCATGATAACCGATCATCATGTCTGTTTCACTTCCGTAGAAGTTCCACACCGGTAGGCGGCCATTCTGTTCGTAGAAGGCGATGAAGGATTTCACCATGTCGTTGACACGCTCGGGTTCGGTATAAGTAAAGAGCGGGTGGGCGGCACGGTATGTATCCCATAGGGAGAAAGTGCTATAATTAACCCAGCCGTCGGCTTGGTGTACTTTCTTATCGGGACCGTAGTAAGCTCCGTCTACATCACTGTAAATAGTTGGAGCAATCATTGAGTGATAGAGAGCGGTGTAGAAGTTCACTTTATCGTTCTCATTATCACCTTTTATTTCAATCTTTCCGAGCTGGCGGTTCCAGTTTGCTTTTGTTTCCGCCAAGTATTTGTCGAAGTCATTTTCGGGGACTTCAGCTTGCAGGTTTTTGGCTGCTCCTTCCATGCTGACACCGGAAATGGCAGTGTTTACTAATATCTGTTCATCTTTTTGGGTATTGAAATCGAAGCGGGCGATAACAGCGGTGCCGATACGTTTATTGTCTTTGATGATGGCAGTTGTGTCCAGTTCCATTTTCTCAAAAGGCTTGGAGAATCGGGTGCGGAAATAGATGTGTTGATCGCGTGCCCAGCCGTCGGAGAAACGGTAACCTTGAATGGTGACGGAGTCTACGACTTCGATATGAGAATCGTTGGTAAAATCCCAGTTCATGGCTTTCTTCAGATTTAAGAAGATAGCAGATTGGGCTTCCGGAAACGTATAACGTTGGATACCACAACGCTCGGTGGCAGTCAGTTCGACGTTGATGTTATAATCAGTCAGGCGTACTTGATAATAACCGGCATGAGCACTTTCATCCTTGTGGGAGAATTTAGAATGGATGCCAAGCGGTGCTTCCGCTTCTTTGTAGGGAAGAGTGACAGGCATGAAAGAGATGTCATACAAATCTCCCGCTCCAGTGCCGGAGAGATGCGTGTGGCTGAAACCGGCAATCGTACTATCCGGATAGAAATAACCAGAGATACGGTCCCATCCGGGGAGTCCATTATCCGGGCTAAGTTGCACCATGCCGAAAGGAGCTTGGGCACCAGGATAAGTGTTTCCAGTGAAGTCTGTTCCGATAAATGGATTTACATAAGATGTGTAATCTATTTCGTGTTTCTCTTGCGTAGGGGTACAAGAAATGAGCATGCAGGTTAACAGCAGGCATAGATAAGCAGGTGTTCTCATCATTCTTTAGGTATTAGTGATTACTTATTTTATTTATTTGAAGGATAAGAAAAATAATTAATCTGGTCACAAAGGTAGAAAAAAACTGTGACAAGCCTAAATTATAAGCTAATATTTTTAGAAAGAGACAAATAGACTTCTGTTTTTTACCGGGTTTGTTGGTTTTTGGGGGAGGGTAGGAAATATTCTTCCCCGATGCTTTTATAGGGGATTCAAAAGGGGATTCAAGCCGAAATTGTTGTTGGTGAATTCCCTTCTGTAAAATAGTGACGCTATCCGATGCAAATAGTGACGCTATATGCCAGCGATACCGTCACTATCCTGTGCATATACCGTCACTATTTTTTTTCTACATTAATAGGGAGTTTCTTATGTATTTATTCAGACGCGTCTAATTTTAGGTCTTTACGTAAAAGAGGTTGTCTATAAGTCTCTTTTTAACGATTTCACCCCTATCAGAACAAACTCTGATAGGGGTGATTTCTTTTTTGAGGGGCTTGTTAGGCAGCCTCTTTTATTTATTCTTAGATTCCTGCCAGCTCCAGTACTTTTTCAACTGCTGCCGGTAGTCCATCAGCATTTTTACCTCCTGCAGTAGCGAAGTGAGGTTGGCCACCGCCGCCACCTTGAATCAGTTTGGCAGCCTCTTTTACCAGATTACCAGCTTTCAGACCACCAGCAACCAAATTATCGCTAAGCATTACTGTCAGCATCGGTTTGCCATTGTCTGTACTTCCGGCTACGAAGAACAAGTTTTCTGTGATTTCACCCCGAAGTTGGAAAGCGATATTCTTCACTACTTCTGCCGGTAGTGGAGCACAGAACTTGATTACTTTGATACCGTGGATCTCTTGTACATTTTTCAGTAGTCTTTCCTTCAAAGCTGCTTCTTTCTCTTTCATGAAGTCTTCTACCTGCTTTTTCAATCCTGCATTTTCATCCAGATATTTACGGATTGCAATTCTCAAGTCAGGAGCATTGTTAAAGAGAGCCTTCAAGTCACTAAGTGTATCTTGTATCGTATCCAGCATTTCTTCCACGCGTGCTCCGGTATAAGCTTCAATACGGCGAACGCCGGCAGCAACAGAACTTTCGGAGATGATTTTCACCATACCGATATTTCCGGTTGCAGCTACGTGTGTACCACCGCAGAACTCGATAGAAGTACCGAACTGGATTACACGAACTCTGTCGCCATACTTTTCACCAAAGAGAGCGATAGCTCCCAACTCCTTAGCTTCCTCGATAGGAATATTGCGATATTCTTTCAATGGGATATTAGCGCGGATTCTTGCATTGACGATATGTTCAACTTTACGGATTTCTTCATCGGTCACTTTCTGGAAGTGAGAGAAGTCGAAGCGCAATGAATCCGGTGTAACCAATGAACCTTTCTGTTCGATATGTTCACCCAACACTTCACGCAAAGCAGCATCCAGCAAGTGGGTCGCCGAGTGATTAGCTGCGCAGGCTGCACGTTTGTCGGTATCTACACAAGCCATCATCGGAGCTTCCGGATGTTCGGGTAGCTTTTTGGTAATATGTATCGGAAGATTATTCTCTTTCTTTGTATCGACCACTTCAATCGTCTCGAACTCGCTCACCAATACACCTGTATCACCTACCTGACCACCACTTTCTGCATAGAACGGAGTATAGTCGAGTACAATCTGATACAATGTCTGGTTCTTTTGTTTGATCTGACGGTAACGAAGGATAGAAGCCTCGTATTCGGTGTAATCATAACCAACAAACTCAGTAGTCCCTTCTTTCAGTACAATCCAGTCACCAGTTTCGATGGCGGCAGCATTACGTGCACGCTGTTTCTGTTGCTGCATTTCTTCGTTGAACTCTTCAATGTTGACAGTCATTCCGTTTTCACGGAGAATCAGCTCTGTCAAGTCGAGCGGGAAACCGAATGTATCATATAAAGTAAAGGCATCTTTACCGCTGATTTCAGTTTTTCCATTGGCTTTGGTATCTTCCATTGTCTTGTCCAATAGACGGATACCAGTTTCCAAAGTGCGGAGGAATGATTCTTCTTCTTCCTTGATTACTTTTTCAATCAGTGTCTTTTGTGCAACCAGTTCAGGATAAGCTTCTCCCATGTTATCAATCAATACAGGAAGCAACTTATACATAAATGCCTGTTTCTGTCCGAGGAAAGTATATCCGTAACGAACAGCACGGCGAAGGATACGACGGATCACGTAACCTGCCTTTGCATTAGAAGGCAACTGACCATCTGTGATTGAGAATGCAATGGTACGGATATGGTCGGCAATCACACGCATAGCGATATCTTGCTGCTTGTCTTTTCCGTATTCTGTACCCGACATCGTTGCAATAGCTTTCAGCATTGGCTGGAATACGTCTGTGTCGTAGTTGGATGTTTTGCCTTGCAGAGCCATACAAAGACGTTCGAATCCCATACCGGTATCAATAACCTTGGCAGGAAGCGGCTCAAGACTGCCGTCTGCTTTGCGGTTGTATTGCATGAACACGAGGTTCCAGATTTCAATTACCTGCGGGTGATCGTGGTTCACGAGGTCGCGACCGGAGATCTTGGCACGTTCTTCAGCAGGACGGAGGTCGATATGGATTTCGGAACAAGGTCCGCAAGGTCCTGTATCACCCATTTCCCAGAAGTTGTCGTGTTTGTTACCGTTGATGATGTGATCTTTCGGCAAGAACTGTTCCCAATAGGAAGCAGCTTCGTCGTCACGGCTCAATCCTTCTTCAGGACTTCCTTCAAATACAGTTGCATAGAGATGTTCCGGATTCAGTTTCAAGACTTCTACCAGATATTCCCATGCCCAGCTGATCGCTTCTTTCTTGAAGTAATCGCCGAACGACCAGTTACCAAGCATTTCAAACATGGTGTGGTGGTACGTATCGTGTCCTACTTCTTCCAGGTCATTATGCTTTCCGCTTACACGCAAACATTTTTGCGAGTCCGCGACTCTTTGGTATTTCGCCGGATGGTTACCCAAAATAATATCTTTAAACTGGTTCATACCCGCGTTCGTAAACATCAGGGTAGGGTCATCTTTAATCACCATCGGAGCCGAGGGAACGATGTGGTGTCCTTTCGACTCAAAGAAATTCTTGAATGAATCTCTGATCTCTTTTGCAGTCAACATATAATGAAGAATTATGATTTATGAATTATGAATTATGGGCTGTGGGATATGAGAGAGGGGAGGAATCCCCAATAAATCATAAATCACAACTCATAAATTCGTAAAAACTGTGCAAAGATAGCTTGTTTTTACGACATAGCAAAAGTTTGTTTCAATATATTGTGCAAGGGGTTACAATACGGACATACCTTCTAAAATATCTCATTAATAACCAAATGTAATAACCGATTTTAATAACACTTGGTAATAACAAAGATGAGTGAACAGGTATTTTTAGATTTCAGTTTAAATTTCAATTTGCGGCAGACAAAGAAGAATATGCCAACCATTATTTACGCTCTGTTTACCTTTAGAGGGAGACAATACAAGGTCAATATTGGCGCCAAGGTTTATCCAACGCAATGGAATAAGCGGAAGCAGATAGCCACTATCAGCAACGGGCAAACAAGGCTGGATAATCACAATAATGAGATAGTCAATAAAAAAATAAGGTCGCTTCTTGCTATCTTTGAAGAGAAGAAGAATTATCTTTGTGAGAACTTGGAAAGGATAGATTTTCTTTTTGAGGAAATGAGACAAGCTATTAATCCTAAATTGAAATGTCGTAATTATATGGAGAAAGAAATGCATTTATCAGCAACTCTGGTATTTAGAAAAATGGTGGATAAGTATGTGAAGGAAGATAGTAGTAAGAAAATATATCTAGGTTATATTAGTGCTTTTGAAGCTTTCTTGAAAGTTAAAAGTATTCCTAATCGCTTATCCGCTATTAATGGAGATACTTTAACTGATTATCAACAATATTTATTAGATTTGAATCCTCGTCGTATAGCAACGCATCTAAACAAGATAAAAGGAATCAGAACATTAATCAATCATGCTAATAGAGACAAAGAGATAAAAGCTAACATAAATATAAATTCTTTTGTTGCTATCAGAGATGAACGTTCTAAAGAACAGAAGAAAAGTAAACAAGTTCCATTGACAGAAAAGCAATTACTCGCTATATATAACTATACAAACTTAAAACCTAGGGAAGTAGAAGCCAGAGATTTATTTATTTGTCAATGTTTGTTGGGACAGCGTATTTCAGATTTACCTAAAATATTTAAAGGAGAATATGCTATAACTCTGTTGGACGATGAAAATGAAGTGATTTCATTTACTGTTCAGAAGACTAGAGAAGAAGCTACATTGTATCTCTTTCCTGTAGTGAAAGAAATATTAGAGAGGTATAAGCAAACAGGTTTCAAACATATAGATTTACTTATAGAAGATGAGAAGATAGTTAGGAGAAATGAGGCTAAACTAAATAGAACTATAAAACAGGTCTGTAAAAAAGTTGGATTAGATAGCGATGTTATTTATGTTGAACAGATTGGCGAAGATGTAGTTGAAAAGAAAAAGAAACTATTTGAAATGATTCATACTCATATTGCAAGACATACTTTTATCACTTTGATGTGTCGTTTGGGTGTATCAAAAGAAGATGTTATAATAGCAACTGCGCATACAGATACCACAATGATAGACGATGTTTATTTGCACGAAACTGTAAATGACAAAGGGACAAGGCTCATTAATTCTTTAAAGAAAATCAAAGGTAGTACATTATTCAAGATTGAAGAGGCAAACAACATGGTAGATACTACTATGAATGAAGAAGAAACGGTTAAGAAACCAATTTCAACTGCAAGCGTAACTGATAATATCACCTTCGATACTCTGTTAGACACTCAATTTTTTGCGTCTAAAATCAATAAGGCTGTTGAACTACAATCACAGGTAGGTCATTTGAAAAATGGGAAACTGTGTAGCTATGACAATGAAATCACGTCCCTTGTAAGCGAGATAGAAAAATTCTCCCAATCTTCCACTCCTGATTCTGATGTGGCAAAACAATATGTGAAACAGTTATCTGTTGGAAAGCAATCAGACTTACATGACTGTTTTAGAGAAATGATTATCAAGTGTGTTAAAATTGGTATCAGTAAGGATGCAATTATGCAGTTTATCAATAAGGCTTTTGAAATAAGCTTGTTGGATAATGAAAGATTCACCAATATAAGAGAAATCATTACAGCCTTATTGGATAAAAGAAACAAGGGTTGACGAGCTTTTTAGGAAATCAAGGCTTCTGGTAAGCCTGAACATCATATTCTCCCCGAACAGCTACAGCTATGGGGAGAATTTTTGCTTTATCGCATCCTCAACTCAAATATTCCACAATTTCGACTTGTCGTTTGGTGATGCGGTCGAGACTTTATACCTTTGCAACGTGATTGAAGGTCAGAAATGACCGAGTTTCTCATCACCCAGATTCACCACTACAAACCTAAATCTACTTCAAATGAAAGAACTGACCTACGCAGACATTCGAGAATTGGCACTGGAGCACGGTATCAAGGATACAAGGCTGCACATTGGACTTTGGGCTGCCGACCGATACATCAAAAAGCGCAAAATGGTTCATGGCAAGACCTACACAATCTATCTGCCATATCATAAGCCGGAGCAGAAACAGTTTTAAGTCCTAGACCTACTTTCAACTATTAAACAGAGTACACCATTGTCAACTAATCATCTAATTAGTAGCACTATCTACTAATGTGCTTACTAATACAGCAAAGTTATGTGCAGAAGTATTGATATTACCTGATTATAAAGGTGTGCTTATTCCCCCCTTTAGCGGTGTGCTTAATCCCCTTTTGGAGCGTGCTTATTCACCCCCTGTCTACACTCCTAGATACTACACTCCATACAGCCATACTGTAAAGTTCTGACGAACTTTCAGTAGGTGGGATAAGTAGGATATATAAATCAATAATATATGTGGCATTATAATAATAATTTATATGAGAAACTAAGCGAACTAAGGAAAGTGAACAGACTAAGTTCCACTAAAATGAGATTCTTGTTAAAGACCAATCAGATTATCTTGATTAACCATATTGAGCGTTTGCCTTATGAAAGACACGAAACTTCCATTCAAGGAGTACACAGTAATGAGTAATAATCTGATTCAGAATCTAAACTGTTCAGATGTGTACAGGACTTATACCTTGCTATTGACAGCAGATAAAGATTCTTTGGAAACTAATACTACATTAAAACAGCTTGCAGGGTTTGTAGGGGAAGAACTGGATAATTACAAGAAGAGTAAGAGTACATTATCTTTCAATGACAAATTAAGGGCTACAGGCGAGGTTGTTATACGTGATATAGATTCCAAACAGAAGGACAGACATTGGACTATGTACAGATTCAACCAAGTAGAGCCAGGCAATTATAGAAGAATTGGCAGAGAGTTCTACGATACTTACAATACTTTAGATTTGAAGCTAAGAGGATTCATATTAAAGCTATTCAGTGTAACAGAGCCGCATAGCCATGTTATCAAATTATCACCCATAAGGAAATTGGAGAAGCGTATTCACATGGGACATGATACTATTAGTCGGTACATAGAGCAGTTAAAGGATTTGGATTTATTGGATGAAATTGGTGACTGTCTGATTCTAAAGGTCAAAGGCTTAATAATAGACCAGCCTAAAGATAAACAGGTAAAGAAACTAATTGCCATGTTCGACCACATGATAGAGTTCAACGAAGGCAATAACAAACCATTATCCAGAGAATGTATGATTTATAAGAAGTATAAGGAGAATGGATTTAAAGATGTCAAGAATATCCACGCTTTTATGAAGTCAATACAAGCAGGTACAGTAGGTAGGAAGCGACCTGTTAAGGAAGATATACCTTATGAGATTATTCTGTAGTTAGTTTGTAAACAATAAAGCTCCAGACCATTAATCAGGTTTGGGGCTTTTTATGTATATTCCCAACTCAAAAATATAGGTACTTAAAATCATACCCCCGCCCTTTAGATTTAGGTAGTGTTTCTATTTAGACTTTATGCTTTGATAGAGTGAAATTATTAGTCAGACAGTGAGCATGAGGTATATGTTATGCACTCTATAGCGGTGTAACTACTCTACACCCCCATACCAATCATTAGGAAAAAGAAAGGATAACATGAATTGCCATTCAGCCCACAAACGCTTTGAACTTCTGAAATGTGCGGACTTATCAACGATTTGTATATGTCTACATATAAAGATGCACAAAG
>OHNK01000580.1_pt1 | contig 22997 bp, 16 predicted proteins | sample 1569551 | NCBI WGS metagenome assembly OHNK01 (sample SAMEA3879518, study PRJEB24766) | human gut metagenome | biome: human-associated habitat; feature: feces | place: USA | collected 1985/1987 | reverse complement strand
CCCAAAGCGTACTGCACATCATCCAGCGCGCCGGCCTCCAGCATCGCCAGGGCGCCTCTGCCGATTTCCTCTGCAGGCTGGCAAAGAATCTTCACGCGGCCACAGGCAAGTCCCTGCTCTTTCAGCAGCTTTGCTACGCCCAAAGCGATAGTCATATGCGCATCATGACCGCAGGCGTGAATAGGCTCCAGTGAACCGTCCTCGTTTTTAAACAGCAGGCAGTCCATATCGGTGCGCACTGCTACCGTAGGTCCCGGCTTGCCGCTGTCGAGCACAGCGGTAGTATTGCCGACGTTTTCGGTTACGTCGTAACCAAGCTTACGCAAAAAATCTGCCAGAAAGGCTGCAGTCCTAACTTCCTTGAAGGCAGGCTCCGCCAGAGCATGCAGCTTGGGCCATACCTCATTAATATGTGCTTGAATATCCATAAAATTACCACCTTTGCATAGACAAAAGGCCAACGGCAAAGCTCCCGCAGGAGTTTTGCACGTTGACCATGAGCTCGTTATTTATTATCCCAGCCTAAGTATACAGAACCGGGGAATTTCTTCTCGATGAATTCTGCATTTTCCTTAGATTGATATGCTTCCTGGAAAATCTTCAGACGCGGATCGTTCAGGTCCTTTTCCTGTACGGCAACAATGTTTACATACAGAGAATCCTTGGTTTCACGCAGGATAGGATCCTTTGCGGGGTCCAGGCCGGCGCTGATTGCGTAGGTAGTGTTGATTGCTGCGCAGGTCAGGTCATCCAGGCTACGGGGAATTGCTGCAGCCTCCAGCTCGATAATTTCAAAATGATGCGGATTTTCGGTGATATCCTTAACGCTGGTAGTAACATCCTTCGGATTTTTAACCTTAATCAGGTTGTTGGCAGCAAGCAGCAGGATTGCACGGCCGCCGTTGGTCGGATCGTTAGGAATACCGATTTTTGCACCGTCGGGAATGGTGTCGCCAGGTTTCAATTTTTTAGAATAGATGTTAATCGGGAACAATGCGGTGTTGAAGGCTTTAGCCAGCTTGAAGGAAGGCTCCTTCTTCATAGTTGCCTTCAGGAAGGGCTCATGCTGGAAGCAGTTAGCCCAGATTTCACCGGAAGCCAGAGCGGAGTTAGGAGTTACGAAATCGCTGAACTCTTTAACTTCAATCTTCAGGCCTTTTTTCTCGGCAATTTTCTTTACATTATCCATAATAATAGCATGAGGACCGGGGTTTACGCCTACGATAACAGGCTTATTCATATCTACCTTGCCGTCATCCTTAGAACCGCCGCAGCCTGCAGCTACAAGAGCAAACATTGTCAGCACGCCCACAAGAGCGTATTTTAAAAACTTATTCATTATACATTAACCTCCCCAAGCAGTTCACTAAACTGCTAAAACAAAATACATTGCTATTATATGCTTTTGCCATAGCATAGTCAAGAAAGAAAAATGTATACTATTTTACACTTTTCAAAAGCTTTGCCATGCAAAAAAGGCTATCACAATTGCTTGCGATAGCCTTAAATGTTCAGTTGCAGTCCAAACTAAACAGATTATTTAATTTGAGACATAACCTCTGCAGCGAAGTCCTCTTGTTTCTTTTCGATGCCTTCACCCAGTTGGAAACGGGAGAATGCCAGAACTTCAGCGCCTGCAGCTTTTACCAGCTTGCCAACGGTTTGGTCCGGATCTTTAACGAACTCTTGGTCAACCAGGCATACTTCTTTGTAGTATTTGTTGATACGGCCCATAACCATCTTCTCGATGATTTTTTCCGGTTTGCCTTCGTTTTTAGCTTGCTCGGACAGAACTTCTTTCTCGTGCTCCAGCTCAGCAGCCGGTACTTGAGAGCGTTCCAGGTAGCTCGGGTTAGCAGCAGCAACATGCATTGCAACGTCTTTACCCAGTTCAGCATTGCCACCTTTTAATTCAACAACAACGCCGATTTTGCCGCCGCCATGGATGTAAGTAGCAACAACGCCTTCCGGAGCTTCGTACAGAGCGAAACGACGAACGGAAATCTTTTCGCCGATTTTAGCAATGCTAGCGGTTACCAGAGCTTCAACAGTTTGGCCATCCAGCTCGGAAGCCAGCAGAGCTTCAATGTCAGCCGGTTTGGTAGCTACGATATGAGCAGCAATTTTTTCAACGAGTTCTTTGAAGCCGTCGGTTTTAGCAACAAAGTCGGTTTCGCAGTTAACTTCTACGATTGCACCAATCTTGCCGTCAGCGCTTACGAAAGAGCCAACAACGCCTTCAGCAGCGATACGGCCGGCTTTTTTAGCAGCAGCAGCCAGACCTTTTTCACGCAGGAAGTCGATTGCTTTGTCCATATCGCCTTCTACAGCGGTCAGTGCTTTTTTGCAGTCCATCATGCCTGCGCCAGTACGCTCGCGCAGTTCTTTAACTAATGCAGCAGTAATTTGAGCCATCAGTTATTCCTCCTCAAAATGTAATATATTAACGTTAGGATTATTCAGCTTCTTCGGTTGCCGGAGCTTCTTCAGCAGCAGCTTCTTCAGTTTGCATACCTTGACGGCCTTCCAGAACAGCGTCAGCCATTTTAGCGGTCAGCAGTTTTACAGCGCGGATAGCGTCGTCGTTTGCAGGGATTACATGATCGATTTCGTCCGGATCGCAGTTGGTGTCAACGGTTGCAACGATAGGAATGTTCAGTTTGTGAGCTTCCAGAACAGCGATGTGCTCTTTGCGGGGGTCAACGATGAACATAGCGCCCGGCAGTTTTTTCATGTCTTTGATACCGCCCAAGTATTTGGTCAGTTTTTCCATTTCATGTTTCAGGCCGATAACTTCTTTCTTCGGCAGCAGGTCAAAGGTGCCGTCAGCTTCCATAGCTTCCAGTTTGCGCAGACGTGCAATACGGGTTTGGATGGTTTTGAAGTTGGTCAGCATGCCGCCCAGCCAACGCTCGTTAACGAAGAACATGTTGCAGCGGGTAGCTTCTTCTTTCATAGCTTCTTGAGCTTGTTTTTTGGTACCAACGAACAGAATGTTTTCGCCGGCAGCAGCAACCTCACGGATGAAGTTGTAAGCTTCGTCAACCTTTTTTACGGTTTTTTGCAGGTCGATGATGTAGATACCGTTACGCTCGGTGAAGATGTACGGAGCCATTTTAGGGTTCCAACGACGAGTTTGGTGACCAAAGTGTACACCAGCTTCAAGTAATTGTTTCATAGAGATAATAGCCATTTTTTGTTTCCTCCTGTTTTTTCCTCCGCAGGAATGGGTTATAATTCTTCTCTACGCGGCAAAACGTAGCAACAGATGAATTTTCCTGCGTGTGTTATTTTTACACCAAAATATTTTACCATAAATTCCGCAAGCAGGCAAGAGCTTTTTACTGCTTGCGGAGGGTAAATGTTAAATTTTTTACATTATAGTGCTTGCTTACAAAATATACCCCAGATACGCCGCATAGCACACCAGCATCAGCGCCCCGGCCCAGCGTTGCAGGCGCTGTGTACGCAGCACGCACAGCCACAGAAGCACTGCCGCACCAAGCGCTACATAAGTATCAAAGTTGAAGGCAGCTGCGAAGGGAATGTCGATAATCAGCGAGGACAAGCCTACTACGAAAAGGATATTGAAAATGTTGCTGCCGACGATATTACCGATGGCAATATCTGCATTACCGCGGCGTGCCGCCGCTACAGAGGTGAACAGCTCCGGCAGCGAGGTGCCCAAAGCCACAATCGTCAGGCCGATGAAACGCTCGCTGAGTCCTGCATAGGTTGCAATAGAGGTTGCTGCACCTACGGTAACATTACTGCCGGCAATAATCAGCGCCAAGCCGCCAACTGCACCTAACAGGCAGCGTGCCAGCGGCAAACCGGGCTCCTCCAGATCACTGTCGACATTGCTCTTCATCGCCATGGTGTACAGATACATCATATATGCGGCAAAGGCTACCATGAGCACGCCGCCGTCCGCCAGACTGATGCTGCCGTCGCGTCCCTGATAAAACAGCAGTGCGGTAACACCGATCATGAAGGGGATTTCGATGCGTACGGTAGAACGCGCTACCGCAATCGGCACAATAGAAGCCGCAAGGCCTAAAATAACAAGTATGTTAAGAATATTACTGCCTACGATATTACCGATAGTAATATCCGCATTACCCTTAACTGCAGCAGCGATACTTACCGCTGCCTCCGGTGCGCTCGTGCCCATCGCCACGATAGTAAGGCCGATTACCAGCTGCGGAATGCCGAAGCGCATGGCAATACCTGCCGCGCCCTCCACAAACCAATCCGCACCCTTACCGAGCATCACAAAGCCCAACGCCAATAAAACAAACTGTAAAGCTATTTCCATTTTTTTCCTCCTTGATTTGCAGCCGTCACTAAAAACAAAAAAGCGAGACATTGCTGCAATAAAATTACAACAAAGTCTCGCTACTTAGTCACAAAGCCGGATTGCCGAAGCAATCGTACTGACGACAGAGTGAACACGCCATGCGTGCAAGCTACTCCCTTTATATGCATAGTTTAGCCAAACGCCGGGAGTTTGTCAAGTAAAATTTAGCTTCTTTTGAACAGCTTGCCAAAAAGCGGCGAAAGCAGTGATAAAAGAGCTGCCACCAGGAAGAACAGGCACAGCGGACGCTGGAAGAAAATAGCAAAGCTGCCGTCACTCATAATCAGCGAGCCGACAAAGTTCTGCTCTGCCATACCGCCGAGGATAATACCGATGATAATCGCCGACATGGAAAAGCCCAGCTTGTTCATAAAGTAACCCAGGAAACCGCTTGCCACCATCAGATAAACATCGTTCAGAGAATTATTGTAGGAATAAGTACCGACGAAGGTCATCATCACAATAATCGGCAGCAGAATGTGTACAGGTACGTTAACGACCTTCATAAAAAGTCTGATTAACGAAAAGCCCATGATACCCATAATCACGTTAGCTAAAAGCAGACCGATGAAGATAGCATAAACATCAGGTGCCTTCTCCACAAAGAGCAAGGGTCCGGGCTGCAGGCCCTGAACCATCAGCGCGCCCATCATGATTGCCGTTGCGCCGTCGCCGGGGATACCCAGCGTCAGCACCGGAATAAAGGCACCGCCGGAAACAGCGTTGTTGCCTGCCTCGGAGGCTACAATGCCCTCGGGCTCACCGTTGCCGAAGTTCTTGCTGTGCTTAGACCAGCGTTTCGCCTGATCATAAGATACAAAGGAAGCAATATCGCCGCCAGTACCGGGCACACAGCCGATGAAGGTACCGATGAAGGAGGAACGCAAAAGCGTGCTGAACACCCTCTTGATATCATCAAACGAAGGCAGCAGACGGTCTAGCATCATGTGCTGCTCCTTGCGTTCGTTATGGTAATAATCCTCAATACTGCTCAACACCTGCGCAAAGGCGAACACACCAATCAGCACAGGGATAAAGGATACACCACCCATAAAATAGTTGGTATCCAGGGTAAAGCGGATAGCGCCGCTCATACCGTCAATGCCGACAGTTGCCAAAAACAGGCCGATAAGGCCGCCCATAATGCCCTTGATAACACTGCCTGAGGAAACGCTCGTAATAATGCTGAGACCGAAAATAGCCAAAGCAAAATATTCCGGCTTGGAAAACTGCAGCGCAACCTTCGCCAGCTGCGGTGCCAGCAAAATCAGGCATACGGTACTGAAGATACCGCCGAAGGTGCTGGCCAAGGTAGAAAGGCCGAGAGCACGTCCGGGCTGCCCCAGCTTCGTCGCCATCGGATAGCCGTCCAGAGTAGTTGCTACGGAAGCAGGCGTACCCGGAGTTTTCAGCAGGATGGCCGAAATACTGCCGCCATAAATCGCACCGCAGTAAATGCCCAGCAGCATCAGAATGCCGCCGATACCATGGAACGTAAAGGCCAGCGGAAACAGCAGCGCCAGGCCCATATTAACACTCAGGCCCGGCATACAGCCGAAGGCAATGCCCACCAGCACGCCGAAGAAAAGTCCCAGCAGATTCATGGGGACGAAAATCATATTTAATGCGCTCATTATATCAACCATCAGTATGACCCCCTACTCCATGAATACAGACTGCGGCATCTGCGTATGCAGCAGCATGCCGAAAACAAGATAAATAAACAGCAGACACAGCACCGTTGTCAGGCCGATGACCTTATAATTGCGATAATCCATAAGACGCATAACAGCCGGAATCATAAGTGCCGCTGCCAGATAAAAGCCGAGAACGCTGATGAGCACACAGAACACAACAACAAAGCCCATCATTAAATAAACGCGCTTGTTGCCTGTCGAGGAAAGCTGCACCTTCACGCCATGTAAATCAGTTTTATTGACAAAGGTATAAAGCAGCAGCAAAACCGAAACAGCGCCCAGCACCGCTCCCAGCGTAAAAGGCCAGAAGCCGGGACCGGGGCCGTTCTCCGTAAACTCCAGCGGAAAGGCTGCAGCCGCCTGCATAATCAGACCGCCGATAACCGCGCCCAGCACGCCCACTATATAATTACATACTGCCATGTTATTCATATAAATCATCCTTAAACAACTCCGCCATCAAAATTGACGTCAATTCGATGCCAGACTAAATTGAGTAACCGAAATCTTATTGCAAAGCTAAGAGCAATCTAAATTGAGTAATTAACATATCCCAAAGCGCATTTGCAATTTTAGTCAATAAAGGTATGGAACAACAGAAACGAGGGTACGTAACAACAGGTTAATATCTGTCAAATTTTACCGAAGTTTCGTCTTTGTTCCACCTGAAATTGACGTTATGCCCTTTGGGCATAGGAAAATTGCGCATTGCGACGGGAATGTTAATTACGAATCACTAACATTGCTTTAATTCATTACGCCTCTTTAGGCCCAACACGCTTAGCCGCTGCCATAATCGCCAGACGACCATGCTCAAAAGTCAAACCGCCCTGGAAGAAAACATTAAACGGCTCACGGCACGGACCATCGGCACTCAGCTCAATAGAAGCGCCCTGTACAAAGGTACCAGCAGCCATAATAATCTCATCCTGATAACCCGGCAGCGGACTCGGAACTGGCTCAACATGCGCATCAACAGGAGAATTGCCCTGAATAGCAACACAGAAATCGCACAAACGCTGCTTGCTCTCCAAGGTAATAGCCTGAATAATATCGCTGCGGCGTTCCTCCGGCAGCGGCTTAACAGCATAGCCCAGGCCTTTGAAAACAGCAGCCGCAAAAACAGCAGTCTTAACAGCCTGCACCACAATATGCGGAGCCAGGAAAAGTCCCTGATAAAACTCACGCGCGGTATCGCCCAGAGTTGCGCCCATCTCGCCGCCCAGACCGGGAGCGGTAAGACGGTAGGAAGCGTTCTCAACCAAATCGGCACGGCCGACAATATAACCGCCGGTAGGAGCCAGACCGCCGCCCAGATTCTTAATCAGAGAGCCTGCCATCAAGTCAGCACCAACCTCGGTAGGCTCCTGCTTCTCGATAAACTCGCCGTAGCAGTTATCAACAAAGCAGATAACATTCGGGTTAGCTTCCTTCGCAGCACTGCAGATACGGCCGATTTCAGCAACGTCAATCGTCTTACGTTCGCTGCTGTAGCCGCAGGAGCGCTGAATATGAATCATCGTAGTCTTGGAGGTAACAGCATTCTTTACAGCCTCCAGATCAACATGATCGCCCGTCATCGGCAGCTCCTTGTAGGTTACGCCCAAGTCAACCAAAGAGCCGGGAGTTTTAACCGGAGAGCCGATAATAGTCTGCATAGTGTCATAAGGAGCACCGGTTACGGCAATCAGCTCATCGCCTGCGCGCAGATTGCCCAGCAGAGCAACTGCCAGCGCATGCGTACCGCTGACAAACTGAGAACGCACCAACGCTGCCTCGGTCTTAAACAGCTCCGCATAAATCAGATCCAGAGTATCGCGGCCCACATCACTGTAGCCGTAGCCTGTAGTAGGCTTCAAGTAGTAGTCGGAAACCATGTTATTACGGAAAGCCGCAATAACCTTTTCAGTATTGTACAAAGCTGCTGCTTCCAGCTCTGCGGTATGTTTAGCAACCTCAGCTAAGGCTGCCTGCTCTAATGCATTGTAATCAACCAAAATTCTCACCTGATATTTTTATATTTTTCGGCATAACGCCAATTCATCCTAAGCCTTGGCATCTGCAGCAAGATACTTGGCAAACTGCTGCACCTGCTCTGCGTCCAGGCGCACCTTCAGCAGTGTGCCCTCCGCCAGATATTCCTGCTCCAGTACCGTGCCTGCATCATGCAAGCGTCCTACCGCAGCAGAATCGCTGTAAGGCACGAGGAAGCTCTCCTCTACCGCCTTCAGCTTCAGGTTTTCTGCAATCAGCGCCAGCAGGCCGTCAAGATTATAACGTGCCTTAGCGGAAATGCAGATGCTGTTTTCTTCCTTGCTCAAACGCTCTGCCAGACCGGAATCCGGCGGCAGCTTATCAATTTTATTATAAACCGTGATAATCGTCTTATCCTTAGCACCCAGCTCATCCAGAACCTGATAAACAGCAGCAGCCTGCTCCTTATACAGCTCGTGGCTGACATCAATAACGTGCAGCAGCACGTCGGACTGCACAACCTCCTCCAGCGTAGACTGGAAGGCTGCAACCAGCTGATGCGGCAAGCGTTGGATAAAGCCGACAGTATCTGTCAAAATAGCCTGCTGCTTATTCGGCAGATCTAACTGGCGCGTAGTCGGGTCCAGCGTTGCGAAAAGCTGGTCCTGCGCGTAGATATCCGAATTAGTCAGCGTATTCAAAAGCGTGGATTTGCCGGCGTTGGTGTAGCCCACAAGGCTTACCGTAGGCACACTCGCCTTCGCGCGTCCTGCACGATGCAGAGTGCGCACGCTCTTCACCTTGCCGATGCATTCCTTGATATAGGCAATGCGGTCACGGATGCGACGGCGGTCAACCTCCAACTTGGTTTCGCCGGGACCGCGGGTACCGATGCCGCCGCCAAGACGCGACAGCGCCAGGCCCTTGCCCATAATACGTGGCAGCGTATATTGCAGCTGCGCCAGCTCAACCTGCAGCTTGCCTTCGTTAGTATGCGCACGTTGGGCGAAAATATCGAGGATAAGCGCCGTGCGGTCAAGCACACGCACACCCATTGACTGCTCAATATTACGCTGCTGTGCCGGCGAAAGCTCATCGTCAAAAATGCACAGGTCTACGTTCTCCTGCTGCACATAAAGCGCCAGCTCCTGCACCTTGCCGCGGCCGATAAAGAACGCCGGGTCCGGCTTGGGGCGCTTCTGCAGGAATCTTGCCACAACCTCTGCACCGGCAGTATCTGCCAGCTGCTTCAGCTCCTCCAACGAATCCTCGGCCGTCCAGCCGCTGCTGTTGGGAGCACCGTATTCCATGCCAACGATAATCGCACGCTCGGTTCCCTGCGCCAGGCTCGCACTGCCCGTCTGCTTATCAAGGATGCGCTCCACCATCGCCGCCAGATTCGGGAAGAACACTCCCTCCGCCTCCTGCAGCGTCAGCGGTCCGTAGCATTCCACCTGATATTGTTCGTTGTCGTCAATACCGGTAATCATGCCGAAGCTCATCTGCGACTGGCTAATATCCGGCGAAGTAACGCCGATAGCAAGCATCGCATCAAAACGGTTATTCTTCAGCGCGGAAATATCCACACCGCTGAGCAGCGGATTGCCGTTGGGATGGGTATGCACACAGCGCACGCCGCTCAAACGGCTGGCACCGCGTCTGCCCTCAACCGGAGGCAGCTCCACACTCTGATCATTGCCCACCGATACGGCAAGCACCTGACCGTTGCGCGCAACGTAAACGCTCACCTCGCGGTTAATAAAATCAGTAACATCCGCCATACGCAAAGCCAGCTCGCTTGTCAGCAGCTGACCGCCCTCCAGACGGATATCATAAAAGGTTTTTAATTCTTCAATAACGGAATTACGGATACCCTTCAGGTTGCCGTAAATTTCATTAGCCATGGGTATTCACCTCCAATAATTGGGGATGTATGAATTTCGGTCGCCCTTATCTTCTTGCCTTAGCAGGCTCAATATTAACCTTATACCCCTTGATAAAGTTCTTGTTCATCGCACCGATAACCTTTTCAGCTACATCCTCTGGTACTTCAACAAAGGTGAACTTATCATAGATATTGATCAGACCAATATCACGTGCCGGAATGTCTGCTTCGATAGCAATGGTGCTGACAATATCCTTAACCATAATCTTCTGGCTGCGGCCGATGTTGATGAACAGGCGCACCATGCCCGGACGGCCGCCGGTGTTGCGCAGGTCCTTGGACAGGATATCCTCCTGCGGAGCCTCCAGAGCCTTAACACCCTCCTGCATCAGCTTCAGAGCTGCGGCAGCAACCTCTTCGGCGCTGTATTCATCCAGCAGGCTTTCAGCAATCGGCATATAGTCATGATAAGCGTTCAGCTCCAGCACAGTCTGCATCTTGCTGATAATCTGGTCGCGCTGACGCTCGATAACGTTAGCAGCGGTAGGCAGCTGACGGCGTTGGATTTTAGTCTTGACGGTACGCTCAATCAGCTTCAGCTGACGGAACTCACGCGGAGTGATGAAGGTCATAGCTACACCGGTGTTGCCTGCACGACCGGTACGGCCAATGCGGTGAACGTAGCTTTCCGGATCCTGCGGAATATCAAAGTTGATAACGTGGGTAATATTGTCAACATCGATACCGCGGGCAGCAACGTCGGTTGCAATCAGCACATCAACAGCGCCCTCGCGGAATTTCTTCATTACGCGGTCACGCTGGTTCTGGCTCAGGTCACCATGCAGGCCCTCAGCCATGTAACCGCGGCTGGAAAGTGCGATAGACAGGTCATCAACGCCCTTTTTGGTACGGCAGAAGATAATCAGCTTGCCGTCGATTTCTGCATCCAGCAGACGGCACAGGCCTTCAATCTTATCCTTGGTTTCGAAATAATATTGCTCAATCAGAGGTACAGTCAGCTCTTCCTTGGAAATAGTTACATTCTTCGGCGCCTTCATGTACTTCTTGGTCAGGCTCAGAATCGGACGGGGCATAGTTGCGGAGAACAGCAGAGTCTGACGTTCAACCGGCAGGCTGCGCATAATTTCTTCGATATCATCAACAAAGCCCATATCCAGCATTTCGTCAGCCTCGTCCAGTACGAGGAATTTGATATGGTCCAGATGGATAGTACCGCGGTTGATATGGTCAATCAGACGGCCCGGAGTACCGATAACAATCTGCACATTATTGCGCAACGCACGGATCTGGCGTTCAATCGGCTGGCCGCCGTAAACAGGCAGCGCACGCACGCGGCGGGTACGGCCGATTTTGCCTACCTCTTCCGCAACCTGAATAGCCAGCTCACGGGTCGGAGTCATAATCAGCGCCTGAATATGCTTGAAGTCGGTAATTGCCTGCACCAGAGGAATACCGAAAGCAGCGGTTTTGCCGGTACCGGTCTGTGCCTGGCCGATAACGTCGTTACCCTCGAGCACCAGGGGAATAGTAGCGGCCTGAATCGGAGAAGGCTCTTCGAAGCCCATGTCAGTCAGGGCGGTTACAATTTTTTTGTCCAGCTCTAAGCTGCCGAACATCTCTTTTTGAATGGTCATTAATGTTTATCCTCCATATTGTTTTTTTCTTCTAATAATTTATCAATAGCCATGGAAATAGCTGTCTGAGCTATTCTCAGCTTATTTTCTGTTCTTGTAGACATAAAACGGTGCTCCTGACAATATACCACATCGTCGGTAGCAACGGCAATATACACAAGGCCTACCGGCTTGCCCTCACTGGCTCCCGGTCCGGCGTTGCCCGTAATGCTCACACCGTAATCGCTGCCCAGCTGCTTGCGTACGCCCAGCGCCATTTCGCAGGCGGTTTCGCGGCTGACAGCGCCGTATTTGGCCAGCGTATCTGCCTGCACATTAAGCAGCTTCTGCTTGGCCATGTTAGTATAGCTGACGATGCTTCCCAGCAGATATTCGCTGCTGCCCGGCACATCCGTAACCAGGCTGCTGGCAAGACCGCCGCTGCAGGATTCCGCAAAGGCAATAGTTTTGCCCTGCTTCAGCAGCTCCTGCCCTAAGCAGGCCGCCAGAGTGGCATCATCCACACCGTATATATAATTATCAACGCTCTTGCGTACCTTGGCTTCCATAGCGTCAAGCAGCTTGACTGCCTCCTTGTCATTGGCAGCCTTCGCCGTAAGCCTGATGAGAATTTCACCGTAGCGGGCATAAAGCGCAATCGTCGGATTCGTCTGCGCCATAATCAGCTCGTCGAGCTTAGACGCCACCATGGATTCGCCGATACCGCGCAGATGCAGAGTGCGCGACATGATAATGCCGTGCTCGCTGAAGCGCTGCAGCATGCGCGGCAGCAGCTGCTTTTCGCACACATCCGTAAGCTCGCTCGGAGGTCCTGGCAGCATAATGAAGATTTTGTCCTTATATTCCAGCCACAGTCCGGGAGCGGTACCAACATCGTTCTGCAGTACCTCGGCCCCGATGGGCACATACGCCTGCTTCTCGTTATTTTGCGAAGGGCAAAGTCCCTTCTTGGCAAAATATGCATCTATGCGTCCCCATGTATCCAAATCGAGATAGCCTTCGGTATGACAAACCTCCATCACCATCTCCTTGGTAATATCACCGCGCGTCGGTCCCAGACCGCCGCTGGTAATGATGATATCGGCGCGCTGCATGGCCTGCTCCAGCACTGCGCGCATACGCTCCGGATTATCTCCGACCGTAGTTTGATATAAAACATCAAAGCCTATATTGTTCAGCTTGCGGGATAAATACTGCACATTGGTGTTTAAAATTTCACCCAGCAGCAGCTCCGTCCCGGTAGTAATGATTTCAACCTTCATCCTGCTGTCACCCTCTCACCGGTTATTTTGACTCTTACAGCAACGCTCTTAAACCAGCTCTGCCACCATTTCATAGGTAAAGCCTTGCAGAATACGCACTCTTACCATCTGGCCTACCTCCAGCTCGGCGGCATTTTCAATAAAGATGTTGCCGTCGATATCTGGTGCCTCACGATAGGAACGTCCTACCGCAAGAGCGGGGTTTTCTTCATCAAAGCCTTCGACGATAACGTCCAGCTCCTCATCCTCGCGCTCCTGATGGATTTCTTCGGAAATACCTGCCTGCAGAGCCATCAGCTCGTGATAGCGGTTTTCCTTAACCTCAGGCTCAATCTGGTTTTCCATAGCGCCGGCCACAGTGCCCTCCTCCTGGGAATACTGGAACACGCCTGCGTTTTCAAAGCGTTGCTTTTCAACAAAGTCCATCAGCTCCGCAAAATCCTCGTCGGTTTCACCGGGGAAGCCCACGATAAAGGTAGTGCGGATAGTAATTCCCGGAATACGCTCACGCAGCTTGGCCAGAAGCTCTTCTACCTGCGCGCGTGTATCATAGCGATTCATGCTTTCCAGCAGTCTGTCGCTGGCATGCTGCAGAGGAATATCAATATACTTGCACACCTTGTCGCATTCGGCAAAGGCTGCAATCAAATCGTCCGTAAAGTTATTGGGATACAGGTACATAACGCGAATCCACTTAATGCCCTCCAGCTCGTTGAGGTCACGCAAAAGCTGCGGCAACAACAGCTTGCCGGTGAGGTCCTCGCCGTAGCGGGTGGTGTCCTGCGCAACTACAATCAGCTCCTTGACGCCGTGAGCAGCAAGGCTTCTTGCCTCTGCCATAACCTCATCATAAGGACGGCTGGTGTAGGGACCGCGCAGCTGCGGAATAATGCAGTAGGAGCAGCAGTTGTCGCATCCCTCGGCAATTTTGAGATACGCCATGTAATCAGGCGTAGTCAGCATTCTGGGCAGAGCCTGCACATTTTTGCTTTCCAGTTTCTGCAGATGCTTTACGCGCTTGCCTGCCAGCACCTGATCGATAACCCAACCGATATCGGTAAAGCTGTCGGTGCCGACGATAGCGTCAACCTCCGGCATGCTTTCGAAAAGCTCGTCTGCATAGCGCTGGCCGAGGCAGCCTGTCATAATCAGATACTTGCAGCTGCCCTCCTCCTTATATTGCGCCATTTGTAAAATTGTGCTGATGGATTCCTCCTTCGCACTTTCGATAAAACCGCAGGTATTAACAATAATCAGTTCGGCATCTGCGGGATCGTTGGTAATCTCCAGCTGCTTATCCTTGATAATACCCAGCATAACTTCAGAATCTACCAGATTTTTGGGACAGCCGAGGCTGACCATACCTATTTTCATTCTTTACCTCCAAAACCTGCTGCCCTCACTCTAGCTGTCGGGACAGCAAGCAAGAGCATAAATCACTATAATCTAATCACTATTTACTAGCCACTAATCACTAACCACTAATCACTAGCAACTATTTACTGAATCTAACCTTACTCAGCCACTTGTTTGTCAGTCCGTCCTGCTTATCAGGCTCCAGATAGCTGCTGTTGAGCCAGATTTTATCTGCATCGGCGGCAGCCTCATCAAAGCCGCGCGGGAACAGGAAAAGATAGCCTGTGGCGTTTTCCTGCGCTATTGCCTGCACCTGCTCGCTTGTCAAAAGCCATTCCATAACCGCAAGGCCCTGCAAATCATCGGCAGTATTCTTAAAGAGGCCTACGCAGAAAAGATTTACCGGCGTGCCTTCCTTAGGATAGACAACATAAGCGGGAAATTTATTTTCTAGATATTTAAAAACGTAGCTTTGTCTTGTTATGGCCACATCCGCATCACCCACCGCCGCCATACGCACAGGTGTAAAGGGGAACTTGGCATATTGCCCGATAAAGCGGTTGATATTGCCTAAATACTCCAGCGATTCATCCTCGCCGAAGCGGTCTGCCAGACCTGCCAAAAAGTTTTGCGTGCTGTTGCTGTCGGATAAATTTTCCAGAGCAATGCGCAGCTGCTCTTTTCCTGCCAAATCCTGCCAGCTGCAGATATTGGCCTGACCGACAGTACGTGCATACTGCTGGTTGACCAGAAAAACTATCGGATCATAGAAAACGCCGTACCAGCTTAAATCTGCGTCACGGAATTTCTGCGGCAGTCTGTCGCCATCGGCAAAGGCCACAGGCTTCAGGCGTCCCTGACGCTTCAGGCCGGCAAGCGTGCGCTGCTCGGCCAGCACAACGTCCGGCAGCTCCCCGCCGGGCTTCAGCTCGTAAACAGCCTTCAGCTGCAGCTTAGCCTTATTATCCTTGTTAAAGGCATCCACCAGATTTTCAGTAAATTTATTATCAAGCTCGGAATACAGGATAATGGTTTTTGCCCCTGCGTTCTGTACAGGAGCAGGCTGCTCACCGCAGCCTCCCGTCAATATTCCGGCCAACATCAGCACTAAAAAGATACAACGGATCATCTCATCCCTCCGTTACTATCTGCGGCGCTTATCCTCACGCCTTTTTCCACCGGTACTGCCTGAAGCGGTACTGCGCATTGCATTGCGCGCTCCACTGCTCGCAGCACTGCGGTTTGCATTACGCTTCGGTCCGCGAGATGCATCACGCTTCGCGCCACGCGCTCCGCCGCGCTGCTCCTGCTCCGTATGCAGCAAACATTTAGGTCCGCTGCCCACAAGGTCCATACGGCCTGCCTTCTGCAGCGCCTCCAGCACCAGCTTGCGGTTACGCGGAGCACGGTACTGCATCAGCGCACGCTGCATTGCCTTATCATGCGGATTGCGGGCCACAAATACGGTTTCACCGCTTTCCGGGTCGATGCCGGAATAATACATCGCCGTCGCCGCACTGCCGGGAGTAGGAATGAAGTCCTGCACCTGCTCCGGATTGTGCTTGATATCACGCAAAAACTCTGCCAGCTCAATAGCATTGTTCAGCGTGCAGCCCGGATGGCTGGAAATAAAGTACGGCACCAGATATTGCGGCAGGCCGATTTCTTTATTTTTTTGCGCATAAAGGCGCATAAACTTCAGATAAACATCCTTGCCGGGCTTGCCCATACGCGCCAGAACCTGGGGTGCGATATGCTCGGGCGCCACCTTCAGCAGACCGCTGATGTGATAGCGGCACAGCTCATCCAGAAAACCCTGCTTTTTATCCGCCAGCATATAATCATAACGGATACCGCTGCGGATAAACACCTTCTTGACGCCCGGTAAAGCGCGCAGCTTGCGCAGCAGCGCTATATAATCGCTGTGGTCGGCATCAATATTGGGGCACGGTTTGGGGAACAGGCACTGTCTGTCCTTGCACACACCGTATTTCAGCTGCTTGGCACAGGAAGGATGGCGGAAGTTAGCCGTAGGGCCGCCGACGTCATGGATATAGCCCTTGAAGCCGTCCAGCTGCGTCAGAATCTTAGCTTCGCGCAGAATAGATTCATGGCTGCGCGCCTGAATGATGCGTCCCTGATGCGCATGAATAGCGCAGAAGGAACAGCTGCCGAAGCAGCCTCTGCTGCTGACAAGGCTGAACTGAACCTCTTCGAGCGCCGCAACGCCTCCCTTGGCATCGTAGCTCGGATGCCACTTACGCATATAAGGCAAATCATAGATAGCGTCCATCTCCTCCATCGTCAGCGGGAAGATGTTCGGATTCTGCACGATATATTTCTTCTGTCCCTTCTGGACTACGATTTTGCCGTAGAACGGGTCCTGCTCCTTGCTCTGCAGCTTGAAGGCTCTGGCAAATTCCTTGCGGTCGTCCTTGATAGCCCTCCAGTCGGGAAGCTCCACATATTCCTCATCGGGCAGAGTGTCGGACATATAGGCCGTACCGCGGATATAATGCATATCCTCGGCAGAAGCGCCGCCGGCAAGATAATCGGCAATTTCCATAATCTGCTTTTCGCCCATGCCGTAAACCAAAAGGTCCGCGCCGCTGCTCTCCAGAATAGAGGGCATCAGCTTGTTTTCCCAGTAGTCGAAATGCACAAAACGGCGCAGGCTGGCTTCTATGCCGCCGATAACTACGGGCATATCAGGCCACAGCTTTTTGACGAGCTGCGCATAAACAGCCGTAGCATGGTCGGGACGCTGTCCCACCGCACCGCCTGCGGTATACTTGTCGACAGCACGCTCATTCTTGGCTGCCGTATAACGGCACAGCATGGAGTCAAGGTTGCCGCCGGAAATAAGCACGCCCATTCGCGGCTTGCCCAGCTCTGCCAGATATTCTGCTTTATCCCAACGCGGCTGGCACAGCATAGCTACCTTGTAGCCCTGCGCCTCCAGTACACGGCAGATTACTGCCGGACCGAAGGAAGGGTGGTCTACATAAGCATCGCCGCTGATAAACAGAAAGTCAATCTGCTCCCAGCCACGCTCGGCTATTTCCTGAGCGGAAATCGGTAAAAACTGTTTCATTAAAAACTCCTGAACAAATTATTATTTCTTCTTATCGGCCTTCACTTCGCCGGCAGCCTGCGGCTGCTGCGGCTCAGCCGGCTTAACCTCAGCCTGCGGCTTCGGTTCCTCTGCCTTCGGCGCAGGTGCGGCTGCAGCGGGCTGCGGCGCTTCCTCTACTGCGGCAGCAGGTGCGGCCTTGGCTTCGGGTTCGGACTGCGGTGCAGCCTCCTCTGCCTTAGCTGCGGCTGCAGGCTGTGCGGGAGCGTTGCGCAGATAGGTCTTGACAGCCACGCCATGCTCGCCCTTCAGGTCAACAGCCTCGCCGTTCACCTTGATGCGTACAACGCCGATATTGCCGTATTTGACAATCAGATTATCCTTAGCCTCGAAATGCTTGCTTTCCTTAGCATGCAGAATGCCGGCAAAAAGCTCCTTGCCGTCGGCACTTGCCTCCAGCCAGCAGTCACCCTCGGCCTCCAGGTCAACGGTAACCTTGTCCAGCACTGCGGGTGCTTTAGCTTCAGGCTTAACCTGCTCGGTCTGCTTGGCCTCATCCTTAGGCATATTTTTAAAATAGTTAATCGTAGCGGGAATAGCAAAATAGCCTGCCGTGAGCACCGCTACCGCTGCTAAGCCTGCCAGGCACTGCTTCATCGGCAGCTTCGGCAAACCCGGCATTTCAAAGCGGCCTGTACCGCTGCCGATATCACGCTTATCCTTCAGCTGGATGTTGAGGCGGACCTTTTCCACCTCGCGGATACACTGGCTGCGTACAGCCTCTGCCGCCATACCGGCAGCACTTGCTTTATATTCATTAACAAGCTCCGGACCGTTCAAGCCCAGATAATTGCCGTAGTTGCGGATTATTCCCTTCAGGAAAACCTCGCCCGGAGTCTTGTCATATTCGTCATTTTCTACAGCCTGCAGATAACGGCTGCGGATACTGGTAGCCTTTTCGGCATCAGCAAGAGAAATACCCTTAGCTAATCTTGCTTCTTTTAAAATTGCGCCGACAGTCTTTTCCTTATCATCCATTTCGCCTGCACCTCCGCTTATTCACGGCGCAGGAAGCGTTCCTCTGCTTCCTTACGCGACATTATAACCTCTCGTGGCTTGCTGCCTACAGATTGACCGACAATGCCCAGCTCCTCCATGGTATCTACCAGACGCGCCGCACGCGTATAGCCTATGCGGAAGCGTCGCTGCAGCATGGAGCTTGATGCCTGCCCCATGTCCAGCACAAGGCTCAGGGCATCCTCAAAAAGCTCATCCTCTGCAGGCGCATTGGAGCCTGCATCCTCGGCATTATGGCCTTTATTATCACATTCCAGCTCCTGCTCTGTTACCTCTTCACTGTAATTTACAGGAATGGACTGCTTGATAATGAAATCTACTATTTTATTCAGCTCATCATCGCTGACGAAGGCACCCTGCACACGCGCGGGCTTGTTGTAGCCCATGGGGTAAAATAGCATATCGCCCTTGCCCAGCAGCTTTTCGGCACCGCCCATATCAATAATGGTGCGCGAATCTGTCTGCGAGGATACGGCGAAAGCAATACGTGAAGGAATATTCGCCTTGACGATGCCTGTAATAACATCTACGGACGGACGCTGGGTTGCCAGAATCAGATGGATACCGGCAGCGCGGGCCTTCTGTGCCAAGCGCAGGATGGCATCCTCCACATCAACCTTGGCTACCATCATCAGGTCGGACAACTCGTCGATGATGATTACGATATAAGGCATCTTTTCTGCGGCCTGTGCGTTATAGGTTTTGATGTCACGCACACGGCTGTCGGCAAACGCCTTATAACGGCGCTCCATTTCCGCTACCGCCCAGTGCAGCGCGCTGGCTGCCTTTTTCGGCTCGGTGACAACAGGTGTCAGCAGATGTGGAATACCATTGTAATTAGACAATTCTACGACCTTAGGGTCGACAAGAATCAGTTTAACCTCGTCCGGGGTAGCACGGTACAAAAGACCGGCGATAATCGTATTGATACACACCGATTTACCGGAGCCTGTGGAGCCTGCTACCAGAAGGTGCGGCATTTTCGCAAGGTCGGCGGAAATAATATCACCGCTGATATCCTTGCCCAGACCAATGCACAGATGCTCCTTGGCATTGCGCACACTGCCTGCCTCCACAACCTCACGGAAGCACACGGGATCGTTCTTCGTGTTCGGCGCTTCGATGCCGATGGCGGATTTGCCGGGAATCGGCGCCTCGATACGAACACCGGGCGCAGCCAGACGCAGGGCAATATCATCCGCAAGGTTCACCACCGAGCTTACCTTCACGCCTGCCGCAGGCTCCAGCTCAAAGCGGGTAACCGACGGTCCGCGCGTCACGGCAACAACTCTGGCGCGCACCTTGAAGTCTGCCAAAGTCTGCTCCAGCACAGCACATTGATCCATGATGTCCTTCTGATAGGTGGACGGGTCACTGGCCTTCGGCGTATCCAGAAGCTCCAGCGGGGGCAGCTGATAGCTGCTCGCGGCCTGCGCATCAGGCTCATATGCTGCAGCCGTCTGCTGAGCAGGCGCCGCTGCGGCAATTTTATCTGCGCTGTCAAAAATCGTTACGGCCGGCTTCTCCGGTTCTGGCTCAGGCTGCGGCTCTGCCTTGGCAGGCGCTGCAAACGCTGCAGCCTCCTCGCGATAGGTATTGCGGATTACGGAAGCAGGACGCTCAGGCTCAGGCTCTGGTTCGGCAGCCGGCGGCTCGGCATCATCCAGAAAGCGGCTGTCCGGCTCGTAATCATCGTCATAATTGATAATCGGTCTTACAATGACCTCAGGTTTGGACTGCTCCCATTCGGGCAGCTGCACCGGGTCACGCTCTATTTCCTCTTTTAAAGGTGATTTTTCGTAAACGCTCTTGTTTTTTGTAAAGCCCAAAATGCTTCTGAAGGCACTTTTCTTCTGCACGCCCTCGTTGAAGGCATCAAACTCGGGGCTGGTATAGTTGCTGATAACATTATCCGCAGGAGCGGCATGCTGTTGAGGCGTGGCACTCTTGCGCTTGAACACAGCTCTTACCGCAGGCTCCGGACGCACGCGCTCCTCCCTCACCTTGTCGTCGGGGCGCATCAGCGTCAAATCGTCGGAGGTCAGGTAATCCTGCCACAGCTCCCACCATTTGCGCAGCGGCAGCACCAGGCCCAGCAGCCACAGCCAACCTAAAGCCAGAATGACGTAAACAGTCACATCACCGGCAAAGGAACGCAGCAGCTTCAGCAAAAGACCGCCTATAAGACCGCCGCCATCCGCTATCAGCGAAGGCTCCAGCTCAGAGCCAACAGGCACAAAAACATGATGAGCTGTGCCGGTAAGGCACAGCGTCACCAAAGTAAAAATTAATGTTCTCTTGTTAAAAACACCAAATTGTCCTCTAAGCAGCTGCCAGGACGCAGCAAAGAAAGCCAAAGGCAGCAGAAAGACACCCTTACCCAGCAGATTCTGCTCCACCAGATAAGCATAATGCATTACGCCGTCCTCAGCCGTCATAAGAAGAGCGGCTGCAAACAGCAGACCCATAAGCAGGCAGACAACGCCGACAGGGCGCGAGTAGCTTCTATTCTGTTGCTTCCTTCTTCTTTCCTTGCGCAAGATAAGACAACTCCTAAAATCGCAGCTGCCGACAGTCATCCTTTATCAGCTGACTGCTGACAACCGCTCACCAAAAACTATTCACTAATCACTAATCACTGAAAACTATCAGATTTCCATGATAATCGGCAGAATCATCGGACGGCGGCGGGTTCTTTCGAACAGGAAGCGTCCCAGAGAATCACGCACGGTGGACTTGATTGCCGACCATTCGGAAACATTGTTTTCCTCGCAGCGGTCTAATGCAGCCTGCACCTTGTCGCGTGCTTCATCCATCAGGTCCTCGGCCTCGCGTACATAAACAAAGCCGCGGGAAACGATATCCGGACCGGAAACCACATGGCAGGATTCCTTATCGATGGTTACAACAACAATCATGATACCGTCCTGAGAGAGCTGACGGCGGTCGCGCAGTACGATGTTGCCTACATCGCCGACACCCAGGCCGTCAACCAGCACCTTGCCTGCAGGCACCTTGCCGTTAATGGTAATGCTGCTCTTGGTCAGCTCGATAACGCTGCCGTTTTCACCGATAACTATGTGATCTGCCGGCATGCCGAGAGATTTTGCCAGATTAGCATGCTTAACCAGGTGACGATATTCACCGTGCACAGGCATGAAGAAACGCGGACGCACCAGATTGTGCATCATCTTGATTTCCTCCTGGCTGGCGTGGCCGGAAACGTGGACGCCGTTGCTCTTTTCATAAATAACGTCCGCACCCAGCTTGTACAGATGGTCGATAGTACGGGAAACAAGCTTTTCGTTGCCCGGAATAGGTGTAGCAGAAATAATTACTGTATCACCGGGCATAATATCAACCTTTTTATGGTCATTCATAGCCATACGGGTGAGCGCGCTCATCGGCTCGCCCTGACTGCCGGTGGTGATAATAACAACCTTTTCCGGCGTATAGTTATGAGTTTCATCAATATCAATCAAAACGCCCTCGGGAACCTTCAGATAACCCAGCTCCTTAGCGATATTAACAACATTCACCATGCTGCGGCCGATAACTGCTACCTTACGGTCGTACTTCACAGCAGTATCAATAACCTGCTGGATACGATGTACGTTAGAGGAGAAGGTTGCTACTATAATACGGTGCTTAGCATAGCGGAACTCCTCGTCAAAGGTCTGGCCAACCATTTTTTCGCTGGGAGTGAAGCCCGGACGCTCGGCGTTGGTGCTGTCTGCCAGCAGGCACAGTACACCGCGGTCGCCGTATTCGGCAAATTTATTAAATTCCATAACCTGTCCGTCAACAGGAGTGTGGTCGATTTTGAAGTCACCGGTGTGGATAATAACACCGATAGGAGTAGTAATCGCGATAGCAACAGCGTCGGGAATGCTGTGGTTTACGCGGATGAAATCGAGCTTAAAGGCACCGGCGTTAATCTTGTCACCGGGTTTTACTACGTGCAGGTTTTCGTTGCCTACACCGTTTTCCTTCAAGCGGCCTTGTAAAATACCCAGAGTAAGTGCGGTACCATAAACGGGACAATCAATTTGTTTCATAACATAGGGCAGCGCACCGATATGGTCCTCGTGACCATGTGTCAGAAAGATACCCTTAATTTTATCTTTATTCTCAACCAAATATGTAATATCGGGAATAACCAAGTCAATGCCGAGCATATCGTCTTCAGGGAACATCAAGCCTGCATCAATCAGAATCATGTCGTCCCCGTAACGGAATACCGTCATATTTTTACCAATTTCGCCCAAACCACCCAGCGGGATAATCTGGACCTTATGTTGAAATTTACCCAAAAAAAATACACCTCCATTTTTTATTTTACATTCTTCCGTACAAATGTAGAAATTGAATTTGATACTGTGTCCGCACACATACTCTCTACTTTATTATACACTAAATATGGGCTATTGACAAATAGTGATACATATTTTTTGTGAAAAGTTTGTTGCCAAACGGATGATTTTTTGGCAGAGGTAAAGCGCATGCAAAAAAGGCTGCGGGCAAGGCGCGCCAGCACACTTGACATTCCCCTGTATTTCAAGTACACTTAAACTAAGTTCTTCAAAACCGCTAGTAAGCTTATGCCTCCGGCTCATTTACCTGCGGACAATTAAATAAGCAGTATATCCTGCAGATGC
>OHNK01000577.1_pt1 | contig 23033 bp, 20 predicted proteins | sample 1569551 | NCBI WGS metagenome assembly OHNK01 (sample SAMEA3879518, study PRJEB24766) | human gut metagenome | biome: human-associated habitat; feature: feces | place: USA | collected 1985/1987 | reverse complement strand
GGTTGATTTATCCCTATCTATTTTTATATATTCGAAAAAACAGGATTCTTGAATGGAATCCTTTTATTATGCTTACTCGTTCAGAAAAGCCTGATTCTGTCGAATTGGTTCTTAACGTTTTCAGCAGTCATTTTGTCGTTTTGTTCATTTCTTGTACAAATGACAAAATTTTGCTTTTTAGGTTTCTTTTTTTTATCTGACGAGAGCGTCCTCGGAGCAATCGAAAGACTAGTCGAATGTCGCGAAGCTGCACGTTAGTTTTAATGGTTTTAATAGGCTCTGTCGAGAAAGAGCTTTCCTTTTTCGAGAATATTTGCCAAAGATCCTTTGCTTTGTTTGTGCAATTGGGGTTGGTTTGCGTCATAACGCGAAAACGATAGGTTTCAAGATGGTGCTTTGGTTCTTTTTCAGAGAGATGGTTGTCGTATACTTCATGCCGAATGGCAGCATGGGTTTTAAGAAAATAAGAATGGAGTTGTTCCTGTTTGGAAATTAGCGGAGTCGACAGACTCCAAGATAGTGTTTGGCTACTTTTCAAAAGTAGCAAGGCTTATTGTAGGGGTAAAGGAGATGACTAACCAATGTCACAAAAACACAAAACAAAACCAAATAAGCTCAAACAAGCAACTGTGTTGATTTCGAGTGCTTGTATGATTCTGGCATCATTTGGTGTTACGAATATACAGGCGAAAGACAGCATATCGCCAATAACAGACTTAAGATTTGCTTCTGAACTCACCCATAACAAACCCAAAACAAAAACCCAAACCGAAACGAAAGTGGATGAAACGAGTAATGAGCTTGTCACATCCAGCGTAAGCTATAACGAAGATAAGACGGTAGCAACTCTGTCGATAAAATCCGCTAATAGTGATTATACGATTTCTTTGAGTGATGATTCTTTAGAAGCTTGCAAAGAGCTGTTTGAGAATGGAACACTGAATAAAACTGACGTTTCTTCGAATGAAATGTCAATCAGTACTAGCACTAGAGGTGTTTACATGTTTGATGTTCTGGTTAAAGACGCCAGCAACACCCTCATAAAAACCGAAACAATTTCATTCAAAGCCTTGGATGTTTTTGATACGAATGTTTCGACAGCAAGCGATGACGGCGAGGCTGGTTCTGATGTTTCTTCTCAGGCTGTTTCGACGGTTCAAACAAGTCATGATTCGAAATTGTTAGGAGTGAGTTACACAAGCAATGGAAGTTACGCTTGGATGATTCCTTCAGAAATTAACTTGAACAAACAAGACACATTGACCGTATCAGCAACCAAAATCAACGAAGAAGCGAATGCAAGTTTGAAGATTAGTGTTTCGTCTGAGAACGGATTTAATATGAAATCAAGTACTGGACAATCTGGAGCTTATAATATTACAAGCGACGGAAAGCAGGTAACAAATAATCAGGTCATCCTAGAAACAACTTCATCTGGAACATCAACAGCTGATTTAAAATTTTCAGCTTACCCCGGAAACTTTATGACAGCCGGTACTTACAATGACACATTAACATTCAAAGCACAGAATGGATATGCGACAGGAACTGTATTAGAAGTTGGAGATTATAAATTGATTGTTATAAACCAAAAAGAGAGCGATAAATATTTGGTTATATCTACTACAAGTATAGGTGATATTGTTTATAATTCTAAAAATCAGAACACTCAAAAGGGAAATAATACATATGAAAGCAGTGAAATAGATAATTTTTTGGAGAAAAAATGGTACAACGATTTGCCGTTAAAGATGAAAGAAGCGATACAACTAGTTGAAATTAAACAGGTTTCATATCCAACATGTGATGATATCACCAACGTAAAAGAAAATGGATACGGAGATGAAAAATATAATACGATTGGCAGGCATGTATATTTGCCAAGCGTGGTGGATTTTAATGAATTAATAGACTTAAAAGATTCCACAAAAGTAAAAAAATATTTAAACGGGAATACAGCATGGACTAGAGATAGCTCTTTCCGTAACATAACTGAAGTAGTGTATTTGAGTACGGCAATAGGAGCACTTAATTGTATTGAATCTTTTTATCCACAAGGAACGTATCCCGCCTTTGTTATCGACCTCTCAAAAGTAAACGCAACAGTAGTCGATACAGTGAAATACAAATAACCTCAGCAGAGCCTTGCGAAAGGTTCTGTTTTTTTATGTCTAATTGCGGAAAATCTTAGACTAGTTTTAGACTATGTTACCCAGTCTTAGTTTAACAATTTTGAGCACTTTTTTGAGGCTGGATTTCTAAATACACTTTATAGTTTCACATAAGGAATCCATTCAATGCGAAAAGGAGATAAAAGAGCACGCCTAAGTTTCATAAAAGAAGCGAAAAAAAAGGGAAAGCCGTTAAGCTTTACCCGTTACTAGTTTTGTCTATACATCAAAAAATTTATTTGCGTTATTATAGAAAATATCTTCTAAACCCTGTTCATCAACACCACACATTAATACTTTTTGCATCTCAACTGTAGGATGATGGAAAGGACCATCCGTTCCAAACATTATACGATCATGGCCAACCGTATCATACGCTTCTTTAATTTTTGTATGCATAGGCATACCCGACATTTCCAAGTAAATATTTGGATATCGTCTAGCCATTTTTAATGCTGCATCAATATAAACTCCATGACCATGTCCCATATGAATCATTAATACTTTACAATTTGGATGTCTTTCGGCAAGTAATCCAATTTGCCAAGGAAGTGAATAAGGTGGATGGCCTGAATGTATACAAACAGGAATACCATATTTTTCGGCTTTATCTAATACAGGATCTACAATTTCACTATCCGCACAATAGGCATGGCGTAATGGTTGTAGTTTAATAGCTTTAAAGCCAAGCTTTACATATTTATCAATCAAATCTAAACAATCTGGCTCTAAAGGATTGACATAGACACACCCTTCAATACGACCTGGATATTTCTGCATAGCCTTGTAAGCTACTTCATTATCCAAAACACAAATCATTGTCGTTTCAATTTCATATGTATCCATTAATGAAATCAATTCATCGGCATCCATTTTTACATTGGCCCATCCGCCAATATATCCTAAATGTGCATGTGCATCGATTTTTTTCATGCGACAACTCCTTGCAAAGATAGCACTTCTGATTTTGCCAAAACGTTCGCAACAATCGCATAAATAACAAGTCCCATAATCGTTTGAGCTAAAAGTCTAGGAACAGATGCGAATGCGACTGCTGCAGTAAATAAAGGAATCTTAAATAATGTATATGCGAAACATTGAAACAAGCCACCAAGACTAGCTCCAACAATCCAATCTAGTTTTTCATTATTTCCCTTTTCAAGTATAACACCCATGATATATCCCATGATGAATTTAAAGATAAAAGTTGGAAGTACCCAAATCATGGCTCCAGTCAATAAATCACTTAAAGCAGCACCTAATCCTGCAGCTAAAGCACCATCCTTTTTACCTAAATAAAGTACAGCAAGAAATGCCATACAATCTCCCATATGTGTATATCCTCCAGTTGCTGGATTTGGAAGTTTAATTGTAAATGTACATACAAAGATCAATGCGATCATTAAAGCGGTTTTTGCGATTCTTCTTGTCGTTTCATTTGTCATAATCATTTCTCCTTTTAAAAACTTGTCCCTATATTAACATTTTACTGTATCCTTTAAAATATACAGTTTTAACTTAATTTTAAGGGACAGCAATTTAAGAAACATTTAAGGATTACATGTTTTAATAAGCCCATGAAAAAATTATTAATGTCATTCTTATTGATTTTTTGTATAGGATGCACCTTTACATTTCTCAATGAAACAAATATAAACATTTCTGCCAAAAGCACAAAAGAAACCATTATGATCGATGCTGGTCATGGAGGATATGATGTAGGGGCTGAAAGTTCCTATGGTGATTATGAAAAAGACATCAATTTAGATATCGCTTTACTTATTGGAAAACAACTCAAATCCTATGGCTACAACGTTGTATATACACGTACAAGTGATTCAGTTTCTTGGCCAAACAATAATAAGAAGGATTTACAAGCACGTTGTGATTTAGCAAAGAAAAAAAATGCCGATCTCTTTGTATCCATACATTTAAATTCAAGTGAATGTGAAGCCAATGGATATGAAATTTATTGTGATTTCAACAACAAGAACACTTTGAAAGTGTCCAACTCCATTCTTAAACAACTCGATAAACTCGATTATTCAACCAATCGAGGCTTATTAGATACAAATGGAACACCTTTGTATGTTGTCAAAAACAACAAAGTGGATGCCATTTTGATTGAAACTGGCTTTATATCGGATGACTCCGATTTATATTATCTTAAAAATTATACAAACAACATCGCCATAGCCATTGCCGCAGGCATCAAAAAAAGTCTGAACTGATCAGACTTTTACTTTGCGAATTGAGCATTATACAATCTAGCATAAACTCCATTCATATTCAATAATTCTTCATGACTACCTTGTTCAACGATATCTCCATGTTCAAGCACAAGAATCTTATCCGCATTGATAATTGTAGATAAACGGTGTGCAATCACAAAACAAGTACGATTTTCCATCATTCGATCCATGGCACCTTGAAGACGCCTTTCAAGTCTTGTATCTACACTACTCGTAGCTTCATCTAAAATTAAGACTTCCGGATTCTTTAATAGAGCACGTGCAATCGTCAATAATTGTTTTTCACCTTGACTCACATTACTTCCCTCTTCATTGATCAAAGTATCATAGCCATCGGTTAAAGTACGTATAAAGTGGTGAACATTAGCTTGTTTTGCGGCTTCTACAATTTCATTCTTTAACGCCTTCTCATTTCCATACGCAATATTTTGTTCAATACTACCCTCAAATAACCATGTATCTTGTAGTACTAACGCAAAAAGTTTTCTTAAATCATGATATGACAATTCACGAATATCGATACCATTGATTTTAATACTTCCACCCTTCACATCATAGAAACGCAACAATAAATTTGTCAATGTCGTCTTACCGGCTCCTGTAGGACCTACGATTGCGATGGTTTGACCTTGATGTACATCAATATTTACATCCTTCATTAATAGATTGTCATCATATCCAAATTGTACATGCTCAAATTCAATGGTACGTACTTCATCAATTTGGCATTTAGATACAACATCCTCTTCAATGGGTTGATTTAAGAAAGTAAATAAACGTGACATCGCACTAAAGGCCGATTGTACGGCACTCGATAATTGCGATATTTGAGAAATCGGATCATTGATTTGCCAGATATAACGAATAAAGGCTTGTAGTTGACCTAATGCGATAGTTCCATTTAACACTTGAAGACATCCAACAAGACTAGCACATCCAATACTTAAATAGGTAATCAAAGAACATAATGGATTGATCAAACTTGATACAAATTGTGCTTTAAAACTAGATACACGCATTCTCTCATTATCTTTTTCAAAGCGTTTTAGAGCATGTTCTTGTTGATTATAAGAAAGAATCTCATTATATCCATCATACAATTCATTGATTGTACCATTTAAATCAGCCAATGTATTTTGTTGATCATCAAATAGAGGCTGTGATTTTTTCACTACAAATTTTGAAAGAAGCGCGATAACAGGCAATGCCACTAAAATAATGCATGTCATAAGTACATTGATTCTAAACATCATAAATAATACAAAAGTAAATGTACAGACTGCAGAAATTACTCGTGATAAAGTTTGTTGCAGCGCATTCGATAATGTATCCACATCATTTGTGATACGTGATAATAACTCTCCCGTTTTTTCTTGATCAAAATAAGATACTGGTAAATGATGAATTTTATCCTCAATCGCATTACGTACATCAAACATCGTTTTTTGAATCGCATCCGTCATAAAGATGGCCATTAAAAATTGGGATATCGTCTTTACAATATAGATTGTAAATAAGATACATAAAATATGTACAACTTTATCTATCTGAATTGGCTGATGCGAAGAAATATCGGATGCAAGCTGGGTTGTGATCATACCTTCAACAGTTGGATTTAATGCGAATGTCACCTGGGCTGTGATGACCATTAAAATTCCAAACAACAACTTAAAACGATAAGGTTTAACAAACACAAAAAGATGGGATAAGCATTCACTAAACTTCATTTTCTTAGTTTCTTTCATAATCATCCAACTCCTTTTGTGTCAATTGCGAATGAGCAATTTCTTGATACACACTACAATTCTTTAAAAGTTCTAAATGCGTACCTAATCCAATAATTTGTCCTTCATCTAAGACGATGATCATATCCGAATCCATGATTGTTGAAATTCTTTGGGCAACCACAAAAAAGATCGCATCCTCCACTTCTGGTTTTAAGGCTTTTCTTAGTGTAGCATCCGTTTTAAAATCTAAAGCACTAAAACTATCATCATAAATATAAAGGGAAGGCTTCTTTAAGATGACACGAGCAATCGAAAGCCTTTGTTTCTGTCCACCCGAAATATTTGTTCCATCCTCTGCAATTTCATCCAAGTACCCATTTTCTCTTTTAGAAATAAAGTCACTTGCCTGAGCGACACGAGCTGCATGATGCATTTCTTCATCACTTGCCTCTGGTTTTCCAAAACAAATATTAGAACGAATACTCCCCTTAAACATATGCGCCTTTTGAGCTACATATCCAACTTGAGCACGTAAACTTTCCAAATCATATTTACGAATATCTGTTCCGTTGATTTCAATCGATCCACGACTTACATCATAAAATCGGTTCATCAATTTAACTAATGTACTCTTGCCAGAACCTGTACTTCCAATCACCGCAATTTTTTGTCCTTTATGACATGAAAAGTCAATATTCTTTAAAACAGCTTCTTCACCATTTGGATAAGAAAAACTAACATCTTTAAAACTTAATGTTTGAATAGAATCCAACTGGATACAATCTTTATCATTGACAATACTTGGTTTTGTATCCAACACTTCCATGATACGCTTAGCCGATACATTGGCTCTAGGATACATCATAAATACCATACAGAATATCAATACAGACATCATAACGTGGAATAAATATTCAACAAAGGCAACTACATTTCCTAGAGTAATGGCATTTGTGTTTAATAAAGTGCAACTTAAATAATATACAATGACTGTAGCAATATTCATCAAAAAGAAAAAAGATGGTTCTGTACAAGACATTAATTTAAATAACTTTGCACTTTGATGTCGATAGAAATCATTTTCATTAGAGAAACGCTTCTTTTCATAATCCTCTTTATTAAAAGAACGAATTACTCGAATACCTGTGATATTTTCACGCAAAATTTGATTAATGTGGTCAATCGACTTTTGTTGATTCTCACTCAATGGTTCACTCACTTTGGCAACAATGATCACGCCCAAAATAACAACGGGAATTGTAGCTAAAACGACATAAGAAAGTTGTAAAGATATTTGTAAAATCAACATAACAGAGACACACATCATAACCGGTGTTAATAATGCGGATTTTAAGATGACATTTAAAAATAACATAATTTGATAGGCATCATTATTAGTACGTGTAATCATACTGGATACACCAAACTTTTCCATTTCAGCCGCCGAAAAAGATTGCGAATGCTTAAAAACATCATTACGAATATCACGCGTAATATTTGTGGATATTTTTGAGCAGCAATATCCAAGTAGTACGACTCCACTTACTCCAATCACACTAATGAAAGCCATAATTCCAAAACGACTATATAAATAAGATGTATCATGTGTTTCAATACCATGATCAATCATATCTGAAATGATGGTTGGAATTCCTAGTTCTACAAGCGCAAACCCGAATACACTTATAAAATCCAACAAAAACCATTTCTTATATTTCATTAAATATTTCCATATAAGCTTCATATATTCCCCCTACAAAATAAAAGGGGGTTCAATAGAACCCCGAATCTAATTATTCACCCAATTTAGTTTTAACTGTTTCTAAAACTTCATCAGCAGTGTCTTTATTTAAGCATTCTTGAGCTAATCCTTGCATTTCTTCATAGCTTAAAGATTTAACAACCTTACGAGCCTTTAAGATTTGAGTAGCACTCATTGAGAATTCATCAAGACCTAAACCTAAAAGAATAGGAACTGCATGTGGTTCACCAGCCATGGCTCCACACATACCAACCCATTTACCGTGTTCGTGAGCACCTTTAATTGTGTTAGCAACTAAACGTAATACACTTGGGTTGTATGGTTGATACAAGTAAGAAACGTGTTCAGACATACGGTCAGCAGCCATTGAGTATTGGATCAAGTCATTTGTACCAATTGAGAAGAAATCTGCATATTTAGCGAATTGATCAGCAAGAACTGCAGCAGCTGGAATTTCAACCATCATACCAACTTCAATGCTGTCACTAACTGCAACACCTTCAGCAATTAATTCAGCCTTAACTTCTTCAAAGATAGCTTTTGCGTCACGGAATTCTTTAATTGTAGCAATCATTGGGAACATGATGCAAAGTCTTCCATATACAGATGCACGACATAATGCACGTAATTGAGTTTTGAAGATATCTGTTTCTTTTAAGCATAGACGAATTGCACGATATCCTAAGAATGGGTTCATTTCTTGAGGGAACTCATAGTAAGATAAGTGTTTGTCTCCACCAATGTCTAATGTACGAACAACAACTTTTTTACCTTGCATACCTTCTAATACTTGTTTGTATGCTTCGAATTGTTCATCTTCTGTTGGGAAGTGATCTGAATCCATGTATAAGAATTCTGTACGGAATAATCCGACACCTTCACCACCATTTGTTAATACACCTTCAACATCTTTGAATCCACCGATGTTACCAGCAAGTTCAACTTCGTGTCCATCTGTAGTTACTGATTTTTCGTTCTTCAATACTTTTAATTCTTCTTTTTCTTTTAAGTAAGCAGCTGCTTTAGCTTCATATTTAGCAATTGTTTCTTCATCAGGATTGATTTCAACAACACCATCTAATGCATCTAATGCCAAAGTATCACCAGTTTTACATGCATCACATACACCTGGGCATCCTACAACTGCAGGGATTTCCAATGAGTTAGCCATGATAGCTGAGTGAGAAGTTTTTCCACCGATTTCAGTAGCGAAACCTTTAACAAATTCATTTAACTGAGCTGTATCACTTGGAGTCAAATCGTGAGCAACGATAATTGAATCTTCTGCAATGCTTGTTAAATCAGGAATTGTTAATCCTAATAAGTTACATTTTAAACGGAAAGTAACATCTTTGATGTCAGCTGCTCTTTCACGGAAATAATCATTATCCATGCTTTCGAACATTTCAACCATTTGATTAGCTACTTGTTCAGTCGCATATTCAGCATTTACACCATCATTTTCGATCATAGCTTTAATTTGACCAGCTAATTCAGGGTCACCAGCCATCATCAAGTGGGCATCGAATACAGCTAATTCTTCTTCACTTAAACGCTTAGCTGCTCTTTCTTTTACTCCTTCGATATCCTTTTTAGTTTTTTCTAGAGCATCTTCGAATTTTTTAACTTCTTCTTCAGCTACTCCTGCTTTTTTTTCAATAACAACTTTTGGTGTTTCCAATTTGTAAACTTTAGCTACAGATACACCAGCACTTGCTGCTATCCCTTTTAACATGATAAATTCCTCCTAAAACAAGCGAAAAACGCTTTCATCTACAGATAAAATTTTAACACTTTTTTTTCAAAGATACAAGAAAAGCAGACATTTGCATGCCTGCTAATTTAAGCCCTCAAATTGAAGCTTATAATATTTCGCATAAGTACCATTTAATTTCATCAATTCATCATGCGTTCCACGCTCATGCATACCCGTCGCATCAATGACGACAATTTCATCGGCATTGCGAATCGTAGATAAACGATGGGCAATTGTTATACAAGTGCGATCCTTACTTAAATCTTCTAGACTCTTTTGAATAATTCGCTCACTCTCATTATCCAAAGCACTTGTTGCTTCATCCAAAATCAAAATCTTAGGATTCTTCAAGAAAACACGTGCAATCGAAATACGTTGTTTTTGACCACCTGATAAGCGTGTACCTCTTTCTCCACAGAAAGTATCGTACCCTTCAGGTAAAGACATTATAAAATCATGGATATTCGCTTTTTTAGCTGCCTTTACGATTTCTTCATGGCTTGCGTTTGGTCTTCCATAAGCGATATTTTGTTCAATCGTTCCTGTAAACAAATATACATCTTGTTGAACTAAACCAATATTTGAACGAAGAGATATTAAAGTCACATCTTTAATATTTTGACCATCAATTGAGATGGAACCATTTGTGACATCATAAAAACGAGATAACAATGAACAAAGTGTAGTCTTACCAGAGCCACTAGGTCCAACCAAGGCAATTTTTTCTCCTGCTTTGATATGTAGATTTACATCGTCAATCACCTTTTCATTCTCATTATATTGGAAAGACACATGATCAAAATCAATATTTCCAGAAACATTTTTTAAATCCTTGGCATTTTTAGAATCTTGAATTTCAGGAATTTCATTCATAACTTCTTCAAAACGTCTAAATCCAGAGAATCCCTTTTGGAACATTTCTGTAAATTCAACTAATACTTCAATCGGCGATACAAAAACATTAATATATAGGGCAAATGTCGCAAGTACGATTGGATTTAAATCCCCATTTGCGATAAACAAACCGCCAAACACAATAATTGTGACATATAAAAGTCCTTGAAAGAAATTATTTCCACCTTGAAAAGTACCCATAACACGATAATTGTCTTTTTTTGATTCCAAAAATTCCATATTCGAATGGTTAAATTTATCAATTTCAATATCCTCATTCGCAAAAGATTGTACAACACGAATACCACCCAAAGAATCTTGAAGACTTGCATTTACACTACCAATCTTCTTTCTGTTTTCCATAAAGGTTCTTCGCATCTTCTTATTTTGTGAATAACTAAACACCATCATCACTACTGTCACAGCTAAAAGAATCAATGCCAATGGCCAATAGATTGTAGCTAATATAATAAAAGATCCGATAATTTTAAATAATGAAATAAATAAGTTTTCAGGTCCATGATGTGCAAACTCACAAATATCAAATAAGTCTGAAACGACACGAGACATCATAACCCCTGTATTGTGCTTATCATAATAAGAGAAAGATAAACGTTGGTATTGATTGAATAAATCTTGACGCATATCACTTTCCATGTTGGCTCCCATCACATGGCCTTGACAACTCACATAATAACGACACAATGCTCGTATTACATACATGATAAGTAAACCTATACCTAAAAAAAGAACTCCTTTTAAAATTTCATTCGATGATTTCAAAAAGAATTTCCCGGTACAATAACTTAGAATCAAAGGAAACGATAGATCCACAATACACATGATAAGTGCGCAAAATAGATCCATAAAGAAAATCCCTTTATATGGTTTATAATATTGTAAAAAACGCTTAAATGTACTCATATATTCCCTCCCTGATTTCTGTATTATACAAGAATTTTCATGATTTTTCCAAAATAATGCTAAAATATGAAAGAATGGAGAATGAATTATGATTAAAATATTATTTTTTGATATTGATGGAACACTTTTAGAATTTGGCAAGAAGAAAATGCACCAAGAACTAGTTGATGCATTAAACTTAGTTAAGAAAAAAGGCATCAAAATCATTTTAGCCACGGGAAGACCTCCTTTTGTCGTTCCTAAATTTCATGGCATCGAATTTGATGGAGTACTTTCTTTTAATGGCTCCTATTGTTTCACACCTAACGAATTGATTTACAAGAATCCCATGGATAAGAAAGACATTGAAACATTCGTCGAAAACGCAAAAAGACTAAATAAAGCAGTTACTCTAGCCGGAATCAATAAGATGGGATGTAATTTTGATGATGAAATCTTAGAAGAATATTTCATGATTGCCAACCAACACGTTCATGTACTTGATGAATTTAATAATTTTATGGAAGAAGAAATTTATCAAATGATGATTGCAACTACAAAAGATCAAGATGAATTGATTCTAGAAAACACAACCACATTAAAAGTGGCTCGCTGGTGGGATAAAGCTTGTGACATTATTCCATGTAATGGTGGAAAAGATATAGGTATTCAAAAGATATTGGAATACTTCAATTTCAATAAAGAGGAAGCCATGGCCTTTGGTGATGGCGGGAATGATATCTCTATGTTGAAATATGTTGGTACTGGTGTTGCGATGGGTAATGCCAAAGATGACGTTAAAGCTATAGCTGACTACATAACAGATTCTGTACAAGAAGATGGAATAGTCAGTGCACTAAAACATTTTGAAATCCTATAGAAAAAGACAGCCGTTTTCTGCTGTCTTTTTACATATGTCCTATTCTTTTTCTTTCTTGCTCTCTTCAATGACTCTTGAAGCATAAGGTTCTGGTACTGGATCATAACGGTCCATTTCCATTGTATATGTTCCTAAACCAGTTGTCATACTTCTAAGTTCAACACAATATCTAGACATATTTGCCATTGGAACTTGTGCATCAATTTCTTGATCTGAATCTACTGGAGTCATACCCATGATTGAACCTCTACGCTTGTTCAAATCACCAATGACAGCACCTGTAAATTCATCTGGAACACGAATCTTAACATTCATGATTGGTTCTAATAAGATTGGACGAACTTTTGTCATCGCATCTTTAAAAGCTAAGTGAGCAGCCATCTTAAATGCCATTTCACTTGAGTCAACATCATGATATTTACCATCTAACAATGTCGTTTTTACATTTACCATCTTATATCCTGCTAAAGGACCCTTTTGGCAACACTCACGAAGACCTGTTTCAACAGCTGGGAAATATTGTTTAGGAACAGCTCCACCAAATACCTTTTCTGCAAATACCATTTCTTCTTCATCAGGATTAGGACTAAATTCTACAAATACATGTCCAAATTGTCCGTGTCCACCCGATTGTTTTTTATGACGACCTTCACCAATTGCTGTCTTTGTGATAGTTTCACGATAAGTAATCTTTGGATCACTTAAGACAACTTCGGCTTTAAATTTAGAATTTAATTTATTCACAATAACATCTAAATGTTGATCGCCAACACCATAAATCACTGTTTCTTTTGTTTCCGGATTATTCACCACTTTAAATGTTGGATCTTCCTCTTGTAAACGAGCAAGACCATTTGATAAACGATCTTCATCATTTTTAGTCTTAGGTAAAACAGCCTGACCATACATTGGCGTATCGAATGTGATTGGAACTGCCATCAACAATTTACCTTTATCACACAATGTATCGTTTGTTCTAGTATTTTGTAGTTTTACTAAAGCACCAATATCTCCTGTAAATAATTTACCAGCTGCTGTCTGATGTTTACCCTTAACAATATAGATTTGACTGATTTTTTCTGGTTTACCATTATTGGCATTCACTACAGTACTATCAGCTGCAAGTACACCACTCAATACTTTTACATAACTAATTCTTCCAACAAATGGGTCCACAATAGTTTTGAAAACTTGTGCTGTTAAAACTTCAGTTTCACTTGTCAACAATTCAACTTTAACACCATTTGGAGTTGTAGCTGTATACATACCTCTTTCTGAATATGTTGGGAAATAACTAACGATTAAATCCATCAAACGTTGAATACCAATTGAATTAACTGCACTACCAGAATATACTGGACAAATTTCTCCATTACGCACACCAATTCGAACACCACGTTTTAATTCTGCATCACTAAATTCTTCACCAGAGAAGAATTTTTCCATTAATTCATCATCCCCCATAGCTACAGCTTCTGCAATCTGATCTTTATATAGAGCCACTTCTTCTTGCATAGATTCTGGAACTGGACATGGTTTATCCGCTAATTCTGGACTGTAATACCAAGCTTTATTTTTAATGATATTTACAGATCCAACGATTTTTCCATCTTCAACGATAGGAACTTCAAATGGAATAACGCTCTTACCAAATTCTTCACGCAATGCTTGATAACTAGCATCAAAACTAGTGTGTTCTTCATCTAATTTATTGATGAAGAAGATCGTAGGTTTCTTTTCAGCAACGGCTTGTTTATACGCAAGTTTTGTTCCTGATTGTAAAGGCTCTTTGGCATTGACTACAATCAAGCTTGAATCACCAACTGAAAAGCCACTTTGTTTTTCTCCAACGAAGTCTAAATAACCTGGTGTATCAATAAAATTGATTTTACTATCTTCCCATTCAATAGGTACGATTGTTGTATAAACAGAAAGTCCACGACGAATTTCTTCAGTGTCAAAATCAATCATTGAACTTCCTTCTGTTGTTTTTCCAAAACGATCTGTTGCTTTTGTATAATACAACATAGCTTCTAATACACTCGTTTTACCAGCTCCACTATGTCCGATTACGCTTACGTTACGTACTTCAAAACTTTGATAATCTCTCATACGCTTAACCTCATCTTAAGATAGGCTCTAATTGAGCTCTACAATGTTCCCGAACATAATCCAATGCAACACGACCTTGTTTATCTGTCATATCTTTATCAGCTCCATATGCCAATAATTTTTCAACTAAACTTGGATATCCACCATAAGCAGCACGCATCAATGCAGTTACACCATTATTATCAAATAAATTCACATCGGCATTTCTTTCAAGCAACAAGTGAATTGTGTCACGCTTAAATGCGATACAAGCTTCCATTAAAGCACTACGACCTACTTCATCTTGATCATTGATTCTAGCTCCAGCATCTAATAACACTTCAACACAACGATCTTGTCCTAATAAACAAGCACGCATCAAAGCTGTACGACCTCTATCATCTTTGGCATTGACATCTGCACCTGCATCAATCAAAGCTTTTAAGATTGTTTTATTGCCTTTTTTTGCAGCTGTCATCAAAGCTGTTTTCCCTTTATTATCTGTAATATTCACATCTGCCCCATTATCAAGTAAAACTTGCACTACATCTTTACGATCGCGTTTACTTGCACGCATCAAAGCTGTACGTCCATCACCATTCTGATAATTTACATCTGCTCCTGCTTTGATTTGAGAACAAACCATTGGAAAATCACCATTTGCGCATGCATCCCAAAATACCTTATTAAAATTCTGATCCATTTCAATCATCCTCCTCATCCTTTATTGTCATGAAATCACAGAAAAACTGGAATGATAGTTCACCCCAGTTTACATATGTACAAAGAAAGATTGAAATTTTCATTTAATTTTACAACTTGAACTTGATTCATTTCAATCACTCCTTTGTTTAACTGATTCCATTCTAACAAAGAAATAATTATGTGCAAATCAAGTACCAACTTGGACAGAAAACCTACCGATTATGCCTTTTCACAAAACAATTCGATAGATTCATGTAAATGCCATTCTACAAAAGCTACACGAATTGGAGAAACTGGATTTGTTTTCATATAACCAGCATTACGAACTCTTTCGACAATTTTATCCACACGATCTGTCGCAAACGCAAAATGACGAATACATCCATCACCTGTCTGTTTTGTGCCATCCAAAAAGATTTCAATACAACTTTTAAAGCAATCCAAATGAATACCTGTATCCCACTTTATTAATATAGGTAGTTCTAGTAATTCGTGATAAAAATAAATCATTTCATCCTATTGTTTTTGTGTCTCACATTTAAATGCGACATGGTGAATCCCTTAATCATGATTTCTTCTTTCTAACAAGCTAAATGTAACTTGTCCTTTTTCTCTTTGAACATCCGTACAAACTACACGCACACGATCGCCCATTTGGAATACTTTACCATGTGTCTGTCCCTTTAAAGTCATTGTATCTTCATCATAATCGTAGAAGTCGTTTGATAAAGTATGAACAGGAACAAGACCTTCAACCGTATTATCCATTTCCACAAAGAATCCAAAACTCATTACACCAACAATTGTACCTTCAAAAACTTGACCTACACGTTTTTCCATATATTGTGCCTTTTTATAATCATTGACCATTCTTTCCATCATGATCGCATCTCTTTCTTTTTCAGAAATATGGAAGGCTTGTTTTTCGATTTTCTTTTCATCATTTGATGGTGTACGCTTTTGTTCTTTAAAACAATATGCATGCAACATACGGTGTACGACTAAATCTGAATAACGACGAATTGGACTTGTGAAATGACAATATTCTTCTAATGCAAGTCCAAAGTGTCCAAGACAATGTGCATCATAGCGAGCCTTCTGCATAGAGCGCAAAGAAACCATAGACAAGACTTCATATGCATTTTCATCTTGAATGGATTCTAAGAATTTTTGAATTTGACTCGCATTGACTTCATCTGGATAAAAATCAAATGGAATACGCAAAGAATTCGCAACCGTACAAATTGTTGCCACCTTTTTAGGATCTGGATTTTCATGCACACGATACATACTTGGTATCTTATTGACATGCATATGGTGAGCTACGCAAACATTGGCTAAAATCATACATTCTTCAATCATTTGTTCGGCAAAACCACGTTCTAACACTTTAACATCCACTGGATATCCATTTTTATCCATAATGATCTTTGCTTCTTTTGTATTAAAATCAATACATCCACGATTGTGTGACTGTTTCTTTAATAATTTAGCTAAAGATTCTAGAGTATACAACAAATCTTTTACTTCAGAATATTCTTCCAATATAATTTCATCACCATTTAAACATGCATTCACTTTTTTATATGTACAACGCTTATCAGAGTGAATCACACTTGGAAAAACATTGTATGTCAATAGATTTCCCTTTTCATCCACTTGCATAGCACAAGTAATTGTGAGTCGATCTACATTTGGATTTAATGAACAAATACCATTGCTTAAATCAAATGGAAGCATAGGTACGACACGATCACATACATAGATTGAGTTTCCTCTTAAATACGCTTCTTGATCAAGGGCACTATTTTCTTTTACATAATGAGAAACATCCGCAATATGTACATACAATAAATATCCTTTTTCATTTTTCACAATAGAAATCGCATCATCAAAATCCTTGGCATCATCCCCATCAATGGTAACCGTTAATAAACCTCTTAGATCTTTACGATTTTCAAGTTCATCCTTTTGAACTTTGGCAGGAATTCTTTTGCACTCCTTCACAATTTTTCCATTAAACACCTGACGCACTTGATTACTTGTAAGCTTCGCACTAATATCAACACCTGCATCATCTGGATGTCCTAGAACCTGAATAATTCTTACTTCTAGTGGATCTGCATATTTTACGATTTGACATACAACTTTTGTACGTTTTTTAAAACTAAATTCTTTTTCATTGACTACACGAATCGAACAATGTAAGTCTAGATCACTATAAAAGAATGTCTTCTTCTTTTTAACAATCATAACTCCTGTAATATTTGTCAATCCATGATTAAACACTTTAATTAAAGATGGTTCAGGCTTTAAGCGAACTAACACTTCATCTTTATCAAAGATCTTCATCTTTTTATTTTTCGGAACATATACTTTATTGTTTTCATTAAAGACAGCTATTTCATATCTCGAAATATCTTTTGCGCTTCCAGCCATAAAATGTATATCATCAATCAAATACAAACTTGTATGATCGTTATAAATCAACTTTTCATCTTCTAACTCATTTAAAGACTTCACCATTTCTGTAAATTCTTTACTTGATTTAGGTCTTACTATTTTTTCTAAATCTCGTATTTTACATTCTTTTTTTTCTTCTAAATATTGAATGATTTTTTCTTTCATTTTTTTCCTCCTTTAAAACAGAAAAAAGACCTTAACGGTCTTTTAATTACACAATCTGCAATGCGATCACAATCGCAAAGAACAAAATCCCACAAAACAAAGTTAAGCGAGAAATCACTTTTTCGGGTCCTCTTTCTTTTTGTACCGCAAACAAGTTCAAATCTCCACTTCCTGTAAAGGCAGCCGATAATCCGTCTGATTTACCACTTTGTAATAATGTTAATATAATAATAACACCAGATAATGTCATTAAAACCACGTTTAATATATCTTTCATTTTTTCATCACACCTTCTACGATATTTCGATTATACCAATAATTCAAAAAAAATACTAGTCAAAATTATAGTCCACTAAATCCATTAACGTATTCACTACGTGCGTCGGATAAATCTTTAGTTGTTCAATATCTTCCTTTTTATGAACACCTGTCTGTACAAGTACTGTTTCAATATTTTGTTCAAATCCAAGTTTAATATCCGTTTCTAAATTGTCACCGATCAATATAATTTCATCTTCTTTTAAACCAAAATACTCCAAACATAAATCAAGAATAGCTCGATTGGGCTTACCAATACGAGACGATTTTTGATTGGTTGCATACTCAAACATATCGACTACACTTCCATTGCCTACTTCAAATCCGCCAGGTTTTGCCAAAATACGATCATTATTTGTACCAATGATCTTAGCTCCATTTAAAATCAAAGATAACGCTTTTGAATAAGATTTATATGTCGCATCTTTATCCAATCCAATAAACACAAAATCCGGATTTTCATCATCAACAATAAAACCTTCTTGATCCAATGCATCTTTCATACCTTGTTTTCCGATATAATATGCCCTATTTCCCTTGTAGTGTTTCTTAACATATTGACAAGCTGCCATAGCACTATTATAAAACATGGATGGCTCTATGTTTGTATATCCCATATCTTGCATATGTTTTACATTTTCTTGTGGTGTACGCATAGAATTGTTTGTCAAAAAAATAAACGGAATCTTATTTTGGATACAATAATCTAAAAATTGATGAGCACTTTCAATAATTTGGGTACCACGATACATTGTGCCATCTAAATCAAATACTAAAGTCTTCATAAACATACCTAAAAAAAGAAAGTCTTAGTCGACTTTCTTTAAATCCATATATGGAATTTCTGTTGGTGTTTCACGACCAAATAAAATCAATAATACTGTAGCTTCTTTCTTTTCTTCATCCATAGATTCAATAGTACCTTCTGAATTTTTGAATGCACCATTTGTGATTTCTACGCGATCTCCCACTTCAAAATCAACCTGAACATTTACATCTTGACGACCTAAACGACGCAATACCGCATCTACTTCTTCTTGAGCTACTGGGAATGGTTTTGCACCCTTTCCACTTGATCCGATAAATCCAGTTACACCTGGTGTATTACGTACAATATACCATGCTTCATCTGTCATAATCATTTGCACTAACAAATAACCAGAGAATAAGTTATGTGTTTTTTCAACCGGTTTACCATTTTTATATTCAATTTCTTTTTCTTCCGCAACGACGATCTGAAATAAGAAGTCTTCAAGACCCATAGTTTTAATACGACGTTCTAAATTTTCTTTTACACGATTTTCTTGACCTACATATGTATTTACTACATACCATTCTTTTTTTAACTCTGACATAATTTCCTCCCTATGCGCCAACGATCATTTTAACTAGACCACTTGATAAAATCTCACAAACAAAGAAATACAAACCAAATAATACTGTAAATACAATAACTAAAGCACTTGAGGACATCAATTCTTTAAATGTTGGCCATTTTACAGTCTTTAATTCTTTGAACACCTTTGAAGGTGAATATGTTCTTTCCTTTTTTTCTTTACTCATATGGATTCCTCACTTTGTTTCCTTATGCAAAGTATGTTTGCCACACTTTGGACAATACTTTTTAATTTCAAGACGTTGCGTGTTGGTCTTCTTATTCTTTTCGGTCGTATAATTTCTTGATAGACACTCTGTACACGTCAAAACAACTTTATCTGCCAATTCCTTCACGCTCCTTAACTCATTAAATGTACCATTTAAACCATTCAACTGTCAATTGTCGTATACCATTTTTTTACCTTTTCAAACATAAAGTTAACCTTTGCACAGCTTAATCCAAGTTCTTGCGCTATATATTTAAAGGTATATCCCTCCATACGCAAATCGACAATTTGAACATATTCTTCGCCAAATAAATTCATAATTCTTGTCTTAATGTGCTCCCACATCAACTTATCCATCACAATTTCATGTACTTCTAAAGAATCATCCGTGCTGATTCCACTATAATACAAGTTCGTATCTTCTTTCACTTTTTGATCAAAACTTATACAAGCCTGATTTAGATAACATTGTTTGCGTATGGCTTGACGTAAAAGATCATACCCTTTATTTTTGGTGCAACGCCTATAAAAACTTGTAAATGTTAATATACGATCCATACGATATTCAAAAATACATCGATACAACAATAAGTCTGCATGTCTGTAAAACTCATCTCTTTCACATAATATTGTATTCGTTTTACGCACAAATATATCCGCCCATATTTCTGTAACCATAGGTCTGTAATATTGAATTAAATGATTCATCTCATAAAAATCATTCATTTGAATTAAGTATATACTTTCATATATGTTCATAACTATCACCTAAATTCATTATAATAAGGCAATGTGAAAAAGACATTAAAAAAGCCAATTTTTAAAAATTGACTTATTTTTTTGGATTTCTTTGATTATATACTTCATACATCAAGATAGCAGCTGCAACACTTGCATTTAATGAAGTAATACTTCCTACCATCGGTAAGTAAACCATATAATCGCATTGTTTTTTTACAAGATTTGAAATGCCTTGCCCTTCTGAACCAATTACTAATACAGTCGGTGAATCATACATACCTTCACGATATTCCCTGGCATCTTTCATATCGGTTCCGACAACCCAATATCCTTCTTGTTTTAGGTTTCTAAGTGTTTGTGATAAATTTGTGACAATGGAAACAGGCACTGTATATGCTGCTCCTGTACTTGCCTTTACAACCGTTGGTGTTAAGCCACAACTGTTGTGTTTTGTTAAAATTACACCATCTACACCTGCACAATCACAAGTTCTTAAAATTGCACCTACATTATGTGGATCTTGTATTCCATCCAAAGCAACAAGAAGACCTGGTTTTTTTGCACGAGATACAATCTGCTCAATACTATACGTTTCAATTTCACTAACCTTAATTGCCACACCATTATGATGTGTAGTATTGGCAATCTTATCTAATTTTGCACGATTACAATATTCTACTTTTAAATTTGATTTTTGGATTGACTTCAAAAGTTTTGCATCTTTCAATCCTTGAAGTACATATACCTTTTCGATTGAATCCATATCATTTTGAAGTGTAGAATATACGTTTTTTCCATATACGATCATAGACTATCCCCTATTTCAATAATTTTATCAAGACAAACCTTCAGTCTTTCTTGATGGCCATATAAGTACAAATAGCCAAGCATTGATTCCAATGCGGTTGCTTCTAAGTATGTTTTATGTGTCGCATTTTTAGCTTTTGAATGAATAGTGGCATTTCTTCCACGCGCTAAAATTGTCTTTTCATCTTCTGTAAAAAAATCTTCTTCCATCATTTTATTTAGCATGATGGCTTGTCCTTTTGCGCTACAAATAACAGCATTTTTCTTTTGAAGAACATGGGCCTTACGAAAGCCTAAACTCAAAAGGTGTTCACGTACTGCCAAAGACATAACGGCATCACCAACCCATGCAAGACTAGTCGCATTTTCTGTTACTATTTCCATTACAGAATTCCTTTTTCAATCAATGTTTGACGAAGTGTATCCGCTGTTTTGAAATCTTTTTCTTTTACAGCACTTCTCCAGTTTTGATACATCTCTTTGTCTTCGTTAGTCATTGAAATTTTGTCAAATTCAATACCTAAAATATAAAGCATCTTTTCTAATGTATGTACTAAAACAGCTAAATTTTCAACATCGATTTCTCTTTGACGTACGGCCTGATTGATTTTCTTAACCAATTCATATACTACACTAATTGCGTTTGGCGTATTTAAATCATCATTTAATGCATCAATAAATGAAGTATACGTTTCATCAAATGCGGATGCTTCTTTTCCATCTAATAAAGCTAATTTTACACAAGCTTGTTTATAAGCGGCCGCAATCTTGTCTAATTCCTTCTTTGAAGTTGTAAAAGCTTCTTCGTTTAAATTTAATGGTGCACGATAATGTGTAGAAATCATTAACCAACGAGTTAAATTACCTCCGTGATTGGCAATCAAATCTTTAGCCCACCATACATTTCCTAAAGATTTAGACATTTTAATACCATTGATATTGATCATACCATTGTGTACCCAGATATTTGCCAAGTGTGTATCGTTGCATACTTCACATTGGGCAATTTCATTTTCGTGATGTGGGAATTTTAAATCCAATCCTCCACCATGAATATCAATCAATGTTTTCTTGAATACATCCTGAATCATTACAACACATTCTGTATGCCATCCTGGACGTCCTTTTGACCAAGGTGAATCCCATTTAATACCTTCTGTTGTCTCTTTCCATAAAGTAAAATCTAATGGATTTTCTTTCTTTTCATTTTCATCAATACGAGCTCCTACCATTAAATCATCAATACTTTGATGAGATAGTTCTCCATATTTTTTATCACTATTAACTCGGAAATAAACATCGCCTCCAACTTGATAAGCTGAACCATTTTTAACCATCCTATCAATGAACTCAATAATACGATCCATAGTTTCTGTTACACGTGGTGCATAATCGGGAAGATCTGCATGTAGTCCTCTTCGCACATCATTGTAGGCAACAATGAATTTATCTGTAATTTCTTTTTCAGACACGTTTTGTTCAATTGCCGTTTTGATGATCTTATCATCTACATCTGTATAATTTGAAGCAAAAGTCACTTCATAGCCTTGTGCAGACAATGCTTTTTTTAATGTATCAAATACAACGATAGGACGTGCATTTCCAATATGTGGATAATTGTATACTGTAGGTCCACATACATACATAGAAATCTTACCTTCTTCGATGGGTTTTAATTCTTCAATTGTTTGAGAATAACTATTATATAATTTCATAATAAAATGTCCTCCAATTCATACAGTTTATTATACAATACAAAGCTCGAAAAAAAAAGCTAACCCAAAGGTTAGCTTA